>Ga0105054_10001193_pt1 | contig 42631 bp, 23 predicted proteins | sample BON02_FD_78091 | JGI IMG/M metagenome (GOLD analysis project Ga0105054, IMG submission 78091) | Freshwater microbial communities from Lake Bonney liftoff mats and glacier meltwater in Antarctica - BON-02 (megahit assembly) | ecosystem: Environmental > Aquatic > Freshwater > Ice > Glacier...
GCCGCCGCACGACGGCGCCGACGACGCCCGGGGCGGCGCCGACGCCAGCGGCGCGGGCAGGGCTCAGGGCAGGGAGCAGGCGGCGCGCACGCGCAAGACGCGCATGGTCCTGTCGCTCTTCCGTGGGGGCACCCACGACGCAGGCGCCGACTTGACAGGCGCGGGCGCGGGGGAGGAGGACGGCGGCGGCCTGACGGCGGGCGGCTGCCCCGTGCACCACCCGCGCGTCGGCGAGGCGCTGGCGCTCGTCAGGCGCGTGGCGGAGGCGATGGGCGTGGAGCCCTACTCGGAGGGGGCGGGAGGGGGAGGGGGCGGCGGGAGCGGGGGCGGTTGCGGCGCGCTGCGGTACGTGCAGGCGACGCTGGTGGCGTGGGCGCCGCCGCCGCCAGAGGCGGGGGGCGGGGGCGGCGGCGGGGGCGGCGGCGGCCACGGCAGGTCGAGAGGAGGACGGGAAGGGGGAGGAGGAGGGCGGGGGAGCGGCGGACCTCCCCGGCTCCCCGACGGGCGTCCAGCTGGTGCTGGTGGTCAACGCGCCCGCGCCCGGACGCCCGCCGCCAGGGGGCGGCGGCGGCGGCGCCGGCGCCGGGGAGAACCCGGAGGAGGCCCCGAGTACTCGATTCACACGAGCCTCTGTTTATTACACAAGCATCATCACTCCCCGGCAGAGGGCGGCGGCCGCCTTGTGCCCAGCGCCTCGGGCGCCCACGGAAGCAGCGCCGCCGCGAAAAACGCCCCCAACACCATGGCCAGCGGGCCCTCGCGCTCGCCCGCCGCGAGTCGCGACACCACAGGGCCGACGCCAAAGCTCGCCACCAGCGAAAACCAGAGGGGGCCAAAGAGCGCGACCCACTGCGCGGGGCCGTTGCCGCCCTTGATCTTGGACGCCGACCCCGCGATCAGGCCCCCGCAGATGGCAAACGTCACGCACGCTGCTAACTGCTCGTCCGGCAGCCCGGGCACGACGCGGCAGGGCGGGTCGCGCGCGAGGCAGAGCTCGAGCGAGGCGACGGCGTCCCGCAGGGCTTTCGGGCTGCCGTTATCGCGCGCGTAGAACTGATTGCCGAACCGCGACTCGAGCTCGCTGAAAAAGGGGCGGCCGAGCGCCTTGAGGGCGTCGTCGCCCGCATAGGGCACGGACAGCAGCGAAGGGGCGGAGGGGTCGGCCTGCAGGACGACCGTGCGCCGGTCAAACGAGGGCAGGGCCGAGGCGTACGCCGGCAGCGAGAGGGCGGCGCGGGCTTCCTCGCGCCCGCCGCGTCGGGACAGCCCGTCGACGGTGACGACGCGCAGGCGCCAGCCCGTTGCCGACTGTGATTGGTTTGTGTCGTGAGGTGTGAGCGGCCGCCATGCGACAACAAAAAAAACAAGCGCGGCGTCGTTGCGCCGTCGCGCGGCGCCCGCAGAAAAAACACCCATCAAAGAAAAACGCACCTCGAGGGCGGCGAGGCGCCCGGTGAGCCTGAGCTCGTCCTCGTCGGAGAGCATTCGGGCCCCGTCGGCGACGTACGACCCGACGATGCTAGTAGCGGCGGCCTCTGGCGGCGGAGTCGGGAGGGAGTCGGCGCGGGCCGAGCCATGGAAGAGCGCTAGCGACAAGGCGGCGGCCGACGCGGCGGCGCCGAGGCGGGCGGCCGCAGAGGGAGCGGGAGGAGGAGGGCGAGGCGTCAGAGGGGCGACCCGGCCGATGGTGGTTGCGGTGGGGGACGCCCGGCAGGCGCAAGGCGCGTGTGCCGTCCCCTGGCGCGACGACATCAGGAGGCTAGGCGGGCGCATGATTTCGGGTAGAGGTCGCGGGCAGGGAGGGACTGGCAGAAAAGAGATCGGGAGGCGCGCGCGCACGCGCAGCTGCCGTCGGGGGCGGGGATCTGTCGATCGTAAGGACGTTTGCAGAGAGGCAACAATGATGCGGCACGTGGTCCGCACGCGCGCTCGAATGACACGTGGCCGACCGTCGTGCGGCCTCGCGCTCGGCCGAGCGACACCGCGCGACACGCTTTGTCCGCGACGACGGACGTCGGCCAGGACCCCGAGCGTCAAATGACCACAAAACAGCACCATCGTTCGGCCTGGGCCCCCGCGCTCGTGCGCCTCGCCTGGCACGCGTCGACCACCTACCGCCAGAAAGACGGGCTGCAGCGACGGCGCCGCCGTGCGCGCTGCCCCCCCGATTCCAACCGCCGGGCGCCAATCGCCGCTCGTTGGAAATGGAAAGAAGAAATTGTCACGAAGTTTCCCTGTTTGTCAGGGAATGCACAGAAAAACACGATGGCAAATTGCCAGGTCACGATTCTGGGAAGAAAAAACACACCACCCACGCCGCTACTCTCGCGGTTCAGGCCTAGGCCCTACGCCGCCGCCGCCGCCGGCCCTCCGCGCTTCACCCCGAGCTCGAGCAGCTTGCCAAAGGCCGCCGCAAAGTCGCGCTCAAAGGCGCTGCTGTCCTTGGCGTACTCCTCGACTAGCTTGCGGTACGCCTTGTCCCACAGCAGGGCCATGTCCGTGGGCAACATCATCAGGTCCTGTTCCTTGTTCTCGTACTGCGTGGGGCCCGACCACTTCTTCTTGCGCCACGTGGCCTCGAGCAGCTGCACGAAATACTGGTTGCTAAAAGTGGTGGGCGAGCGCGTCCAGGGGCCGTCGTAGCCGCTGCGGTCGGTGTGGCAGCGGCCGAGGCTGTGCGCGCCGAGCAGGGCGACCGTTTCGCGCGGCGTGAACCCCATCCGCTTCTCAAACACCTCGCGCACGTGCGCCTGCTCTTTGGCGGCGTCGGGCAAACGCCCGTCGGGCGGACAAGCGGCGCCGGACACCGCGTCGGTGCGCCCGGGGGACCAGGGGACGGCGGGGCCGCCCATCTCCTCGATGGCGACGGCGCCGGCCAGCGTGTACAGGTCGGCGTAAGAGATGCCGGGAAAGGCCTTTTTCACGGGCTCGAGCAGGTCGCGAGCGACGGCCAGGCCCGCGTTGGCGCCGTGGCCCGACTCGGGCGCGAAGCGCATGGTGGCGCCGTCGCTGCCGCCCGTCTTGATGGCGCCGTCAAACGTGCCGGACGAGTGCCACGCGAGGCGCACGAGCACGGGGCCGTAGCTGCCGTCGTCGTAGCCGTCCTTGTCCATGAGGTCGGCGACCGCCTTGCGCACGGCGGCGTAGTCGACTTTTGAGGACGCCGACGCGACGGCGGACGCGATCGACGACGGCAAGAGGCCGTTCTCCTTGGCGAAGTACAGGCCGGCCGCGCCGGCGAGCCCGGCGACGGCAAAGCCGAGCTGTGCCGTTGTGGGTGGTGGGTTTTTTGAAGGGTTGGTGTTGGAAAGGGGGAGGGACGGGTGAGAGAGGGCGACCTTTCTACTTTCCGGAAGGGGTGCGTGATCCCGAAGAATCCCCAAAAGTCAAAACCTACTCACCCCGCTGCCCCCCGCAGCCGGAGGCGGGGGAGGAGGCGGCACCGGCGCCGACGGGGGCGGCACGGGCGCGGCACAGAAGGCCCGCCGCGAGGAGGAGGACGAGGAGGCGGATGACGAGGACGAGGCTCCAAACGCCCGTTGCGCGCGGGCGCAGAGCGCCAGCGACGGGCGCCGGACGGACATCGTCGATGAGCTTTGTTGGAGGTGAGGTCACGAAGAGAGAGTGAGAAAAGTGCTTGTGGGTCGTGGCAGAGAGGGCGGCCTCTATCTCTTGTTCGAATGGCGACCGCGGCGGCGGCGTGGCGCTCGCTCGCCACCTCGCTCGCTCGCCGTGCTTCTCCCATCGTCGCCCCCTCATCGAAAAAAACCGCCGCCGTCAGTGCTCCTCCTCCTCCTCCTCGCGCACCAGCGACGGCTGCAGCGCGCCCACGCGCCACTCGCCCTCGCGCCAGTACAGCAGGGCGTCCCACCCGGCAGAGCCCTGCTGCTCCGAGCAGGCCGCCGCCGCGCACGCATGAAGGCGGCTGGCGCCGGCCACGCGCGCGGCGGCCGCGCCGCACAGCGCCGCGCGCCACGCCGGGCCGTCGGCCGCCAGCGGCGCGCACAGCGACGCGTCCTCGAGCGCCATGCGCGCGCCCGCGCGTCCGTCCTCGCGGTAGGCGCGCGAGATGGCGCCGCTGGAGCCGCCTCCCACGAGCTCGCACGCGCAAAAGGAGCACGAGAAGAAGCGGTGCGTCGCGCCCTTGCCGGCGCGCTTGGCCCTGGCCTTTGCGGCCGCCGCCGCCCTCGAAAAGGGGTCGGCGGCGCTTGCCGCCGGCGGCTTGTTCTCCGCGTCCTCCTCGTGCGCGCGGTCGTCGTCTTCGTCGCTGGTGTCGCCGCTGTGAACGCTGTCATCGCCGTCGCCGTCATCCTCATCTCCACTGCCGCTGCTGTCGCCCGCCCCGTCGCCACCGCCGGACGCGTCGGCGCGCTCGGCGACGACGCGGAAGCGCGATGCGGCGGCGGCGCCGCCGCCGGCGTTTGGCCCGCCGCCCCTGCTCCCGCCGCCGACGCCGCCGCGCTTCCGCCGGCCCCAGGCGCGCCACCAGTCCCGCAGCGCCTCGTTGATGGGCGGCTTGGCGGGGGCGCGGGCCTCGCCGCCGTCGGCCAGGGACAAGCCCGCGATAATGCCCGCGTGCATCTTCTGCGCCTCCCCGACGCCGCCCTCATCCTCGCCGCCGCCGCCAGCGCCGCCGCCAGCGCCCTCGCCGCCGCCGCCCTCGTCGTCGCCGTCGGAAAAGTCCATGTCGGCCGCCGACAGCGCCTCGACGCGCCGGCCGCACGCGGCGTGCGCGCGGCACACCACGGCGCGCAAGGCCCGGAGGCGCAGGCCCCGGAGCACGACGAACATCGGGCGGGACGGCGAAGAGGGCGGGGAGAGCAGATCGGCGAGGGTGAAGGCGCCCGCCAGGCCGCCGCTGCTCCCGCCGCCGATGCCGCCGACGCCGCGCGGCCCTGCTCCCAGGGCGCGCACGCGAGCGGTCGACAGAGCCGCCGGCATGGCGCAGAGGTCCTGAGCGTCGCACCCGCGGGACGCCTTGTCGGCGCGCGCGGTCCACGACTCGGCCCACTCGAGCACGTAGGGGAAGGAGGAGGGACCAGAAGCGGCAGAAGCAGCAGCAGCAGCGGCAGCGGCGGCAGCGGTCGGGGCGGCCAAAGACGGCGGCGACGGCGGCGACGAGGGGCGGCGGCAGAGGCGCGCCCCGCACAGCAGCAGCGCGTGGCCGTCGCGCAGGTCGGCCAGCAGGCGGCACCCTGGGCGCAGCAACAAAGCCAGAGGCACGGCAGAGCCCGTCGTCGGGTCGACCAGGTCGGCGCATAGGTGGACCAGATGGGGGGAGGACGACGAGGGCGGCGGGGCGCCGGCGCCCTTGCCGCCATCGCCGCCGCCGCCCGCTCGCTCGCCGCGCGCCAGGCGCAGGCCCGACACGACGCCCAGGGCCACGACGCGCGGGGCCGCCGCGCCCGTGGCATCAGGGAAGAGCGGGCCGCCCGGATGGAGGCCGTCTTGCGCGGCGGCCTCGACCCGGACCTCGCGGGCTAGCGCGTCCAGCGGCAGCACGGGCGCCGCGCGGAGGGCCCGCAGCCGCGCGCGCGCGCCGCGCCGCTCCCGCCTCCCCTGCAGCAGCAGCGCCGCCGACGCCTCGCGCGCCTCGCCTTGCTCCCCCTCCTCTGCGCCCTGGCTCCCCGGTTCCGGCTCGTCACCGCCAGCAACCTCGTCGCCGTCCCCGGAGTCGCTGTCCGCCAGGAGGGACGACGCCGCGGCGGCGCGAGCCGACGACCACGCCGCGCACCGCGCCACGCGCCGCGCGTCGGGCCCTCGCACGAGCAGGTGCGATGGGCCGCCCTGCCCGCCTCCCCCTCCCGCGCCCGCGCCGCCGGCCGCGTCCTCCTGCAGCGCCAGCATGAGCGCGCCGCCGCAGGGCGACCCGGGCGGGGAGGCGAGGGCGGGCGGGGCGCGCAGCAGGCGCGGAGACCACACGGCGACGACCTCCCCGGGCAGCAGCGCGTCGCCCAGGGCCGCGCGCGCGTCCGCCAGAAGCAGCGGCAGCGCGGCGTTGGCGGCGGCGGGGGCGGCGGCACCGGCAACAGGGGCGGCGTTGGCGGCGGCCGGCGGAGCGCCCCCTCCCCCTGCCGCCTCTTCCTCGTCCTCCCCGCCCCAGAGCAGCCGCACGACGCGCGTCGTCCAGGTGCGCGACAACGCCCCGGCCGTCGCCCCGGACCCGCGCTCGGTCGCCGCCACGGACGCGACGCGCGCGAGCACCCACCCGGGCAGCGCGACGCCGCTGGGCGGCACGGCGCCGGCGCCCCGCCGCGCGCCCTCGCCGAATGCTTCTCCTGCGGGCGCGAGCTCCTCCAGCGCCTGCGTCACCGCCGCCCCCAGCCACCGCGCCGACGCCCCAAACTCGCGGTCGAAGCGCCCCGGGTCTAGCTCCACAATCATGGCCGCCGGCGGCATCAGCGGGGGCATGTCCCGGGGCAGCGCCGCGCGCCGCACGGCCACGGCGGCAAAGCGGACGCGGCAGCCGCCGCCGCCGCCGTTGCCGTTGCTGTCGAGCGGGGAGGGAGAGAGGAGCGGGACCGAGCCGCGCGTCAGGTGCGAGGGCGCGTGAAGCAAGGGGACGTGCCACGAGTGCAAAAACATGGCGGTGGCGGCGCCGCCGCCTGCGTGGCCCCCCTGCCCCGCGCCTGTGCCCCCCCACCCTCCGCCCTCGTTCCCGCCCCGCTCGCCGTCGCCGCCACTGCCGTCCGACAGCCATAGGACCGGCGTCGCGGGCGCCGCGTCCGACACGCTCTCCACGCGCGCGTGCAGCAGCATGGGCTGCTCCGTGGGGCCCGACCGGCGCGCCGCCTCGGCCAGGCACTCGGCGAGCGTGGCCGCGCGGCGCAGGCGCAGCCAGCGGCACGCCGCCGCCGCGCGCGCCGGCAGCGGCGGCGGGGCAGAAGCGGCGGCGGCGGCGGCGTCGGCGGTAGGCGCCAAGACGGGCACCCACGCGTCCGGGTCGTCCGCGGTCCGGTTACTGGCGCGCCCCTCGGCGGGCCTGCGAAAGTCGCCCCCGCGCCGATCGGGCACGGCCGCCAGCGGCTCGAGCAGCGGGTCGGGACCTGGGGGGGTGCCGCCTCCCATCGCGCCGCCGCCCTCACCGTCGTCGCCGACATCGCCGTCGCCGCCGGCCTCGCCGTCGTCGCCGCCGTCCCCGTGGTCGCCCCCGCCGCCGCCCTCCCCGTCGCCGGCGTCGTTGGACAGCACGTACGCGACGTGCGTGCGGATCACGGCTTCGGCCACGCCCCCCGGGTACTCGCGCAGCAGCGACAGCATCTCGGACGCCAGCCGGGGCCAGGGCGCGGGCGGCGGGGGCAGGGGCGGGCGGGGACCGTCGCGCGGCGGCGGCGCGACGCCGCAGTCGGCCTCATCGTCGTCGTCACCGCGCGCGCGCTGCACGTCGCGGCTCAGGCGCTCGAGCAGAGAGGCCAGAGAGGCCGACATTGCCTGTCTCTGGCCCTAGTGCCGATGCATGCGCTGTGCTGCGCTGCTTGGTGGGCGCGGAGGAGGTGTTCGAGACAGGTGCTCTCGGGTTTGAATTTTAATGCGCTTGCAGTCACTTGGCGCTGGCGAGCTGTGAGCGTGTGCCATGATCGTAGAGAAGTGAGGTGCAGTGTAGTTCGGATGGCAGCGGGCGTGCCGAGGACCAAGGGCGCCACCCCGATAAGGCAGGAGTCTCCTGCCGCAGGAGACCTCCCCTTAAACAACCCAACGCCGCCCACACTGCTCACTCGCGCACAACCTCTCATACTATCTTACCCGCACGCCCTCGCGTAACAGCAACAGGCCAACCAGCAGCAAGCAACTCCAAATATCAGGCACACAGAAGAAATGAGTGCCGAAGACGTGAAGCAAAAGGGGCCCGCGGCCGCAGGCCCGCCGTCGACGCAGCACAAGACGCCCGTCACCATGCTCAGCGGCTTCCTCGGCGCGGGTGAGTGCCCGTGGTGGCATTGATCGCATAAAAGAGCGGCCAACAGCAACGCCGCCCGCCGCCGTCCCGCGCCGCCCGCCGGCGCGCGCGATTTCCGTCGGCCGGTACCGTCCCGCTCAGACGCTCGTTTTCATCGTGCTCCCCCCCCCGAAAAAAACAACAACAGGCAAAACCACCTTGCTGCGCCACCTCCTCGAGAACTCGACCGAGAAGATCGCCTGCATCGTCAACGACGTCGCGTCCGTCAACGTCGACGCCAAGCTCGTGCGTGGCGACCGCAACCGCCACCACGCAAAGAAGGAGAAGGAGGAGCGCGAGGCGGCGGCGGCGGCACAGGCGGGCGGCGCCGGGGCTGATGACGCCGCGGGGGGCGACGCCGCCAAGGCCGACAAGTCGGCCGCCGCCCCGTCCCACAACAACACCACGTCCGACCTCGTCGACACCATCGAGCTCGCCAACGGCTGCGCCTGCTGCTCCCTGCAGGACGAGCTCTTCGCCTCGTTCGAGCAGGTCCTCGCGCTCGCCGACCGCCGCGAGGGCGCCGAGCCCTACGCCCGCATCGTGCTCGAAAACTCGGGCGTGGCCGAGCCCGCGGCCATCCGCGACCAGTTCGCCGAGGCGGCGGCCGCGGGGCACCCTCTGATGGAGCGCCTGCAGCTGGACACCCTCGTCACGGTGGTCGACGCGGCCGCGTTTGTCCGCGACTACGCGTCGCGCGCGCCGCTGGCCGCGCGGCCCGAGCTCGGCGACGGCGGGTCGATGCGCCCTGTGGTCGACCTGCTGGTCGAGCAGGTGGAGGTGGCCGACTACGTGGTGCTGAACAAGAGCGACATGCTCCCCGGGGGCGCGGACGGGGACGCCATGGCGCAGCTGCGCGCGATCGTGTCGAGCCTCAACCCGATCGCGAGCGTCGAGAGCTGCGAGCGCGGGCGCGTCGCCATCGAGCGCGTGTTTGGGCTCCGGGCGCACGGCAGCCGCGCGGCGGCGGCGGCGGCGGCGGGGGCGGCGGGGGATGACGGGGAGGAAGGTGGCGGCGCTGCTGGTGCTGCTGGTGCTGCTGCGGGCGGAGAGGGCGACGGAGAGGGCGTGGGCACGGGCGTGCTGGCCAGCCTCAACGTCGAGGGGCAGCACCGCGGCGCGGTGGCGGCTGCGCGCGCGGCCGAGCGCGAGGAGGCCGAGGCCGACGCCAAGCGCTGCAAGAGCGGCGACTGCGGGCACGCGGAGCACAAAGACGAGGGACACAAGCACGAGGGCCACAAGCACGAGGGCCACGAGCACGAGCACGGCGAAAAGTGCGCGGGCGACGACGGCGCGCCGCCGCCGCTTGCCGACCACAGCCACGGGAAAGCGCACGCGGACGGCGACGGCCACGAGCACAAGCACGAGCACAAGCACCACCACAAGCACGACAAGCACGAGAAGCACGCGGACAAGACGGAGACCTCGGCCGCGCGCCGCTTCGGCATCCGCTCCTTCGTCTACTCGCGGCGCGCGCCCTTCCACCCGCAGCGCCTGCGCGAGCTGGTGCTGCGCTGGCTGCCCGTGTCGGACAACGCCGCGCTCAGGCCGGGCGCGACGGGCGGCACCGGCCCCGAGGAGGCGGGGGACGCCGCCGCCGCGGCCGCGGCCAAGGACCCGGCCGCCGCCATCACCGCGGCCACGGCCGCGTCCGCGGCCGCGATCGAGAAGGGCGCGCCGTCGTCCGGCCCCGGCGCCGGCGCGCACGCCGAGGCGGCGCTGCGCTCGGTGCTGCGCTCCAAAGGGTTCATGTGGCTGTCCTCCTCGCACGAGACGGCCTACTACTGGTCGCACGCGGGCCAGCACTTTGAGATCCGCGACGAGGGCGACTGGTGGGCCGCCGTGCCCGCGGACGAGTGGCCCGAGAGCGAGGCGCAGCGCGCGCTCGTGCGCGGCGACTTTGCCCCCGAGGCCGACGGCGGCGACAAGGTCGGCGACCGCCGGCAGGAGATCGTGTTCATCGGCGTGGGCATGGACCGCGAGGCGATCGAGCGGCAGCTGGACGGCGCGCTGCTGACGGAGGCGGAGCGCGGCAAGTACTGGGACCGGTGGGCGCCGGCGTGAGGGGGAAAAGGGGTGGGGGGGGTACGGACGGGACGACGCCCCCGTCGCTTTTTGTGGTTTCTGGTGTGCCGTGTTTTTATTCAACATTCGCATGTATCTAATGTGGCGCGGTGTCGGTCCTCTCATTCCCGTGTCAGTCCTCGACCATGCTGCTCGTTACGCTGCGCACCTCGGCTTCCGCCACGGGCGCCACCCGCAGCACCGCCACGGCGGTCGCCAGCTCGTACAGGCGCGTCGTCGCGGCCGAGGGCGGGCCGCCGCCAGGGCCGCCGCCGCCGCCGCCGCCGCCGCTGCCGTCGCCGCGCCCGGCGATCTGGCCCGTGCCGAGCATGCCCGCCACGGGCACGGGCAGGAAGGACGCCACGACCCCCGCCTCTCCCGCGCGCGCGAGCCCCGGGTACATGTCCCGCCCGCGCTCGACGTCGCCAAAGACGATGGCGCCAAACAGGGGCGCCAGGCGCGGGTCGACGGACGACGAGACGCCGCGCCCGGGCGTGCGCGCCAGGGGCGGGCGGGGGGGCAGCGACGGAGGAGGGGAGGGGGCGGACGCGGACGCGGACGCGAACGACGAGGACGGGCCAAAGCCCCGGGCCGCCGCGCCGATCTGCGCCCCCAGGCCAGCAGGCCCTTTGGAGGCAGGCGGCGGCGAGGAAGGCGACGAAGGCAGGAGACCCCCGTCCCCAGCGCCAAGGCCGCCGAGCCTGACCGCCCCGCCGACCGCGCCGCCCCCGCCGCCCATGCCGCCGCCGCCGCCCATGCCGCCGCCGAGCGCCGCCGTCAGCTCGGCGCGCTTCACCTCGGTCAGCCGCGCCGACAGGTCCTGCCGCATCGAGTCCCGGTCGCGCAGCACCAGGCGCAGGCGGTACCCCGTGCGCACGGGCGCCCCCGCCACCAGGATGGCCCCCGTGGACGGGTCCACCGCCGTCACCTCGGCCACCGCAAAGTCGTCGTCGCGCAGCGCGCCCAGCGGCGACAGCGCGTCGGGCGCGATGGCGACGCCGACGTAGTCGGCGAGCGACCCCGTCTCGAGGGCGCCCTCGCCCAGCTCGGCGAGGAAGCCGCCGCCGCCGCCGCCGCCGCCGCCGCCGCCGCCGCCGCCGCCGCCGCCGCCGCCGCCGCCGCCGCCGCCGCCGCCGCCGCCGCCGTTGCGGAGCGGTCCTCCAAAGCTGGAGGACATGGCGGCGGCGGCGGCGGCGGCGGCGTTTCCAGAGAGCGCGGCGTTTCCAGAGAGCGCGGCGTCGGCCCCGTCCTTGTCGCCGTCGCCGTCGCCGTCGCTGGCGTCGTCGGCGTCGGCGTCGGCGGCGGCGCTGCCCTCGGGCTTATTGTCCGACGCCGAGGCCGCGCCGTCCTTGGCCGCCGACGAGGCCGGTGACGACGACGAAGACATGGGCCCCGATGCCAAGGGGCCCGCGCCAAGGCCGCCGCCGCCAGGGCGTCGGCCGGGGCCCCCGGCGCCGCCGCGCGGCGGCGGCGCGACGACGACGGCCGAGAGCAGGTCGTACAGGACCGCGAGGGGCGCCACGGGCTGGCCGCGGTCGGCGGCGCGCGTGTCGGCGCCGAGCGAGCCGCCGCCGCCGCCGATGCCCCCGCCGCCGATCAGGTCCATCAGGCCGTCCAGCAGGCCCTGCGCCTCGTCGTCGTCGTCGCTGTCGTCGCTGTCGTCGTCGTCGTCGCTGTCGCCGGCCTCGGCCGAGGCGAAGCCGCCGGCGCCGAGGCCGCCGTCGCGCCGGCGCTGCTGCTGCCCGCCCTTGCTGCCGCCCTCGGAGGGGGAAGAGGCGGACGAGAGAGCGTCCTTGTCGCCCGCCACAGCGTCGTCGCCGTCCTCCCCGCCGCCGCCGCCGCCGCCGCCGCCGCCCGTCGGGGGCTTGGACTGCGCCGCCAGCCGCTCGGCGACGGCCGCGTCGCGCAGGGCCAGGATGGCCGTGCTGCCGGCGGGCGCGCCCGTCTCGCCGCCGCCGAAACCAAAGCCGCCGCCGCCGAAACCAAAGCCGCCGCCGCCAAAGCCGCCGCCAAAGCCGCTGTCGCCCCCGCCCCCGCCCGCCGCCACAGGCCTGCAGCGGTCGACCACCCACACGCGGCGGCTGGGCGTTCGGTAGCCCTGGCTGGCCACGGGCTCGAGCACGACGCCGCCGCGCAGCGCCAGCACGGCCGCGCCGTACATGTGGACGCCCTCCCGGCGGCGCGCGGCCTCCTCGGCGGCAGCGGCCAGGCGCGCGCGGCGCTTGGCGCTGACGACGAGGGCAGAGGGGCCGCCGCTGCCATTGCCGCCGCCGCGGCGGGCAGACGGGGGGGGCGCCACTTCAAAGGCGGCGCGGCGGCGCTCCTGCTGCGCGGCGCGGCGCTTCTCTTGCGCGGCGAGCCACGCGGCCTCCAGCGCGGCCTCGTCTTCGTCGGCGTCGGCGTCAGAAGACTCGGCTTGGCTGGCCTCCACCGCCGCCGCCGCCGCCGCCGCCGCCGCCTCGTTCTGCCGCTCCCCCTTGCCAGCTCCTCCGCCGCCAAACGCCGACCGCACCTTGCTGACGAGGCCGTCGAACGCCCGGCGCATGGCGCCGCCCGGCCTGGCCTCGGTGCTCCTCTTCACGGCCTCGCTGAAGTCGCCGCCGCCGGTCGACAAGGGACCGTCGCTGCTTCCATCGCCCGCGCCGCCCCCCTCCTCCCCCTCCCCCTCTTCTTCCTCTGCCCCCATCATCATCTCCGACAGGTCGACGACGCCCGCCGCGCTGAGCTCCTCCATGGCCTGCATGCGGGCGGCGTCGCGCTCCTGGCGCTTGCGCGCGATGGCCTCCTTGACGGCGGCAGAGCGGGAGCGCCGGCCGCCGCCCGCGGGGCCCGGGAAGTAGGCGGCCGGCGCTGCTGCGGCGGCGCCCTCGTCGCCCGCCTCCTCCTCGAGCTTTTCGCCGCCGCCGGCCCGCTCGGCCTCGGCCGCCGCCGCCTGCTTCGCGGCCGCCGTGCGCGCCAGGCGCTCCTGCAGCCGCTGCTTGCGCCGCCGCAGGACCTCCAGCCGTCCGCCGCCTTTGCCGGTCCCCGCATTCGCGCCCTCGCCCTCCTCGTCCTCCTCGTCGTCCTCGTCGCCGGTCCCTTGCGCCGCCGCCGGCGCCGACCACGCATACAGCAGCCGGCGGCGGTAGCGCTGCCCCGAGGACACGACGCCGCCCATCTTCGGGCTGCCCGGGTAGGCGTAGTCGAGGCCCGCCAGGAGGGCGGACGCCTGGGTGAAGCGCGGGTCGGAGAGGACGAGGAAGGAGGTAGGGGGCCCGGCGGGGGGCTGCAGGGGCGGGGCGGGCGAGGCGGAGGCAGAGGCGGGGCCGCTGGCAACAGAGGCCGGCAGCGCACCGACGCCGCTGAGCAGCGCCTCGGCCAGGGCCTTGACGCGCGCGTTGGCGTCGTCGTCGTTGTTGCTGCTGTCGGTGGCGTCGCTGTCGGCAGCTGCAGTGGAGGTGGCGGCCGCCGATGCAGCAGCAGCTGCTGCAGCAACAGGCGCCGCGCCGTTGCCGTCCTCGCCGCTGCTGCTGTTGCCGCTCAGCGGCGGCGGCAGCCCGAGCAGCGCCGCCCACGCGTCCGGCCCCGCGTCCTCCGACGGCAACCCGCCCCGCAGCGTGTGCACCACGCGCACGTCCGTGCGGCCGGGCGGAAGCCTCCCCAAGGCCAGGCTCAGCCCGGGCTCCCCCTCGGCCCCCGTCGGCGCGCTGCCCGGCCCCGAGCCGGACACGCCGTAGGAGGTGCAGCCGAACACGTGCCTGAGCGACGGCGCCTGGCGCCTCAGCTCCCACACCAGGGTCTCGAGCTCCTGGCCGTAGACGCACGAGGCGAAGACGATGGCGATGTTGGGCTCGAACGTGGGGTCGGCGGAAGGGACGCTGCCCGAGCCTGAGCCTGACGCTGCCGTTCCCGCGCCCGCGCCCGCGCCCTCCGCAGTGGCCGTGGCCGCGTCCGCGAGGCGCTGCTGCCGCTGCTGCTCGCGCGCGGCGGCCAGCACGCCGCGCCCGACCTCGCGCACGCACTCGCGCACGGCGTCGCGCAACCGAGGGCGGCGGCTGACGAACGCGCCCCACTGGACGGCGAGGTCGCGGGCGCCCGGGGGGGAGCGGTCGCTGGTGGCGCGGCTGGGCGGGCGCACGACGGTGCCGACGACCGAGCGGACGGGCGGCGGGAGCGAGGCGGCCGCGCTGTCGGCGGCGGCCAGGGCGGCGGCGGCGGCGGCGGCGGCGGCCGAGGCGGCGGGAGAGCGGCCGCCTCGTTTGCCTTGCTTGCTCTGTTGCTGCTGCTGCTGGGGCGGCGGCGCCCCAGCGGCGGCGGCGATCAGCTGCTCGAGCGCCTCGGCATCGCTGATCTTGCTGGGCTTGGCGGCCTGGGGCGGCTCGGCAGGCGAGGCGGGGCTGTCTCCTCCAGACGGCGGCAGCGGGGGGTCGGCCGGCGTCGGCGCGCTGCCGTCGCCCGTCCCGCCGCTGCTCTCGTCGCCGTCGCCGTCGTCGTTGCCGTCGCTGGCAGCGGCGGCCGCCGCGCGCGTCAGCTGCAGCTGATGGCTCCGGCGAGGTGACGAGTGCGAGTGCGACCCGCTGATGTTGACTGCTCTCCTGCGGACGTGGGCGGGGCCACGGACCAGCGACGGCGGGCGGCAGGGTCCTCCGCGGGTGGTCGTCGTCGCCTGCATGACGCCCTCCTGGTCCTCCTCCTCCGCCGCTTCCTCCTTTCGCGCGCTCGGTCGGGTGTCTCGAAACACCTGTGAGGATAATCGGGTCGATGGGGTTGCACGCGGCGCCGCCTTGTCGATGGAGAGGGTGGCGTTCAAAAACAGCGTGAAGACAGAGGCGGTGTGTGATTGCCGTATGGCGCGCGAATTCGCAGGCCCCACTATGCGTGGGTGTCTGTTCAGTGATGCTATGTTGGAGACCAGTAAGTACGGGAAAGTAGGTCGGCGGAGGAACAGGGGAGCTTTGTGGCGAGCTTGTCGGGCACAAACGACTGCCTCCCTTGTCACCGTCGCCGACGACACCGCCGCCGGACAGAAGCGACGCTTGCATGTGCTTCAAGAGCTAGGAGCGCACGCCCTCACATCTCCACTCGCCAGCAGCAGCTCGATTCATCATTTCATTGGCTCACAAAACACGCATCCCGAACGCACCAGGCCTTTCTTTGATCGAGAGGGGAAACTCGAAAGAGAACGAAAGAGAGAGAGCCCAAAGCGCCATCACACCATAACCAAGCCATGGAGTCGCTGTGGAAGTACCTCCCGATGGTGGAGGACGACCCGGCCCCGCCACCGCCGCCAAAGGTGAGGAGCGGGCGATGCTTGGCGCACGCCGGGCAAAACCACCTGTCTCGCCACTTTTGTTCTCAAACGCCGACCCCTCCCTCATGCCCGCCCCCCCTCCCCCCACTTGATACGCAACGCTGCAATCAAACCCCAGCCCGCAGGAACAGGAGGGGCGCGCAAGCGCTCGGCCGCCGGCCGCCCGCTGGACGACGAGGAAGAGGAGGAGGAGCAGGGAGTATTGCCGGCGCGGCGGCGCGCGCTGCAAGACGCTGCCGCTGCTCCTCCGCCGCCGGCCCATCGCCGCCACCCGGCGCCGCCGCCCCAACTGCCCTCCTTTGCGTTTGAGGCGCGCCCGGGCGCGGGGCCGACGCAGATGCTCTCGGACGAGGAGGACGACTTTGGCGGCGGGCGCCGCGCCGCGCACCGCGCCCCCGCACCGCCCCGCGCGCGCGCCCTCTCCTCTCAGCAGCAGCAGCAGCATCGTCCGTCTTCGGCGCGCGCAGCCGCCGCCGCCTCGCTCGCGGGCCCCCCCTCCTCTCGCGCCCGCCCGCCGATCAAACGCGACGCCGGCGGCGCCGAGCCCGACGACCCGGCCGACTGGATCGAGTGGGCCGCGCGCCAGAACGAGGAGGAGGACGCGGCCGCGGAGCGGATGGCGGCGCGCGCGCGCGCGAGCCGGCCCCCTCCCGCCCCTCCGCGCGGCGGCCGACGCCGCCGCACGCCGGCCACAGCCGCGGCCGCCGGCGGCTCTGGCGACGACGACGGCGGCACCGACAGCAGCGACGGCGGCGACGACGCGGCCGCCGGCGCAGGCGCCGCCCGAGACGACCTGTTTGACGACGCCGAGGAGCTGCTTAACCTCGCCGCGCGCAAGGGGCCTCCCGCCGCGCATGCGAATCAGCGCCACCGCAGCGCAGGCGGCGCGGCCAAGGGCGGGCGCGGCGGCGGACGAGGAAAGGCCAGCGGCGGAAAGCGCGCCAGCGGCCGCGGCGGCCGCAGCGGCGGCGGCGGTGGCGGCGGCGGCAGCGGCACCGGCACCGGCGAGGACGAGAGCGGCGACGAGGAGGACGAGAACTACGCGCCGCCGACCCGCCCCCGCCGCGGCAAGGCCCCCCAGGCCTACGCCCTCGAGGACCGCGAGCGCGCCGTCAACGCCGGCGGCGAGGACGAGGAGGGCGAGGAGGGCGACGGCGGTGGCGGCGCGGCCGCAGGAGGAGGAGGACGAGCCGGAGGCCGCGCCGCCCGCGCCGGCGGCGCCGGCGCCGGCGCGGCCTGCCGCTCGCGCGCCCGAAGCACCGAGGAGATCGAAGACGACGACGACGACGCCGCGCTCGACTCCGCCGCCGTCGCGCGCTACGGCGCGGCCTCGGGCGGCGAGGACGATGGCGGCGAGGGCGGCGAGGACGACGGCGACGACCCCATCCGCGCGCAGCGCGAGGAGCGCCGCCGCGGCCTGCTGTTCCGCCCGCGCTCGGGCGCCGCCGCCGACGAGGACCTCGTCTTCGAGGCGCCCGCCCCAGACCCGCCCAAGCCCCCCGCCCCGCCCCCGCCATTCGGCCTCGCCCCCCTGCGCCTGGCCGTGCCCTGCAAGCTGTCCAAGTACCTGCGCGGCTACCAGGCCGAGGGCGTGCGGTGGCTGCTGGCCCAATACGCGCAGGGGCGCGGCGCCATCCTCGCCGACGACATGGGCCTTGGCAAGACGGTGCAGACGATCGCGTTCCTGTCGGCGGTGCTGGGCAAGACGGGCGACGACCGCGCCGACCGCGCGAGCGCGCGCGACCGCGGGGACATCCCGAGGTGCGACCGCGTGGCGGCGGGCGCGCACTCGCGCACGGTTCTGACGCACCAGGTGGCCGACGCCGCCACGGCCGGGCGCGACTTCAAGCTGCGGGCGCTGGCCGAGCCGCATAAGAGCGGATGGGCGCTGATGGAGGCGGTGCGGGACCACGTGTCGCCGCCGCCGCCGCCGCCGTCGTCGCAGTTCGCGGAGGAGGGGGCGGGAGAGGAGGCGGAAGAGGAGGCGCGCAAGGCGGCGGCGGCGGCGGCGGCCGCCGCGGCCGTCGGCCTGGGCGTGCCGGCGGCGGCGCCGCCCGGCGGCGAGGACCACTACGGCCCAAGGGCGATCCGCCGCTGGCCCATCCTGCTGGTCGTTCCCTCGGCGCTCGTGTCCAACTGGCTGGACGAGCTCGAGCTGTGGGGCGAGTTTTCGATCGCGCTCTACCTGAGCGGCTCGTCCAAGGACGCGGTGGGGACCGTAGGAGGAGGAGGCGGGGGCGGCGGCGGCGGCGGCCCTCGCGGCAGCGGCGCCGGCGCCGGCTCGTCGCGCGGCGGCGGCGGCGGCGGCGGCGGCGGCGGCGGCGGCCCCGGCTCCGGCGCGTTCTCGCTCACCTCGGACCGCCTGACGGCCACCATCGACCTCGTCATGCGCGGCCGCCGCGAGCTCCTGCTCACCACGCCCGGCATGCTCATCCGCCACGCCGACGAGCTCTCCCGCGTGCCCTGGCACGCCGCCGTGTTTGACGAGGCGCACTCGCTCGCCAACCCGCACACGCAGCTGCGCGCGGCGGCGCAGCGCCTGCAGACGCGCATGCGGTACGGCCTGACCGGCACCCCCATGACCAATACGCACGTGGGCCTCTACCAGCTGGTCACGTACTTCCAGCCCGAGGCGTTCGGCGCGCGCGGCTCTCAGCGCGACTTCACCGCGCGGTTCGCGCTGCCGCTCAAAAAAGCGCAGGCGGCCGACGCCTCGGAGCACGAGCGCATCGTGGGCGCGGCGCGGCGCGACCAGCTCAACGCCCTGCTGGAGCGGCGCGTGCTCAAGCGCCGCACCAAGGCGCTCATCGCGCACGAGCTGCCCAAGAAGCGCGACCACCTGGTCGTCGTGGAGCTGCGGCCCGAGCAGTATGTCGCCTACGGCCGCGCGTTGGCCTCGCCCGACCTGGCGCTCTTTTTGCGCGCCAAGGAGCCGTGCGCGTGCGGCAGCGGTCAGCCGCGCTCGCGGTGCCACGGCTGGGAGGCCACGCGCGCCGAGGGCGGCGTGCTGTTCCCCTTCTACCACGACTGCAGGTGCGATTCGCCCACGTGCGACCGCCACCGGTGCGGCGCCGACGGGCACGTGCTGCCGGAGATGGCGCACGAGTCGGGCGGCCGGCGCATGTGCCCTTTTTGCATGCTCGGGCCGACGCTCGCGCTGCTGACCAAGATCTGCTCCTCCCTGCTGACGCTGGTGCCCCCGCCAAGCCTGCGCCGCACCCGCCCCGAGCTGTACGAGCACCGCATGGCCCTCGCGCGCCTGGTCTTAGGGCCACAGGCGCGGCGCGAGCTGCTCGGGGAGGACGCCTCGGGCGCGCCGATCCCGGGCGCGCGGCCCGCCGCCCTGCCCGGCGATGACGACGACGACGACGACGGCGGCGGCGGCGGTGGCGGCGGCTCTCACGGCGGTGGCGCTCACGGCGAGAACGGCGGCGACGACGACGACGAGGACAACGACACCAAGTACAGCGCCAAGCTGGCCGTCCTCTGCCCGCTGCTGTCCGAGTTTTTCCTCGCGGGCGACAAGGTCCTCATCTTTGGCAACAGCGTCGTCATGCTGCGCCTGGTCGAGCGCTTCCTGCTGCGGCGCGGTTGGCTCCACCGGCCCATCCTGGGGCCCGTCCCCCCGCGCCTGCGCGACCGCTACGTGCGCGAGTTCAACGCGCCCGGCAGCAACGTGTTTGCCATGGTGGTCTCGACAAGGGCCGGGGGCCAGGGCCTAAACCTGACGGCGGCGTCCAAGGTGGTGCTGCTCGACCCGTCCTACAGCCCCGCCGCCGACCGCCAGGCGCAGGACCGCGCGTTCCGCATGGGCCAGACGCGCGACGTCGACTGCTACCGCATTGTGGCGAGCGGCACGATCGAGGAGAGCGTGGCCAAGCGCGCGGCGTGGAAGGAGTCGGCGGCGCGCGGCGTGCTCGAGGGGTCGACTGAGCGGCGGCTGTTCCGGGGGATGCCGGGCGTGGCCAACAAGCAGGGGTCGCTGTGGGGGATGGTCAACCTGCTCAAGACGCCGCTCGGCTTTGACCCGGAGGAGGGGGACGAGGGCGGCGGCGGCGGCGGGCCCGCGCTCGAGGAAGGGTGCGGCGGCGGCTGCGGGGGCGGGGAGGAGCTTGCGGCGCGGGGGGCGCAGGAGCGCGAGGCGGCGGCGGGCGCGCAGGCGCACGTCTACACGGACGCGCAGGCGCGCCGCCACCGGAACGACCTCGCCGAGATCCTCGACGCCTACTCCAAGGGCACCTTCCGCGGGCGCGAGAAGCGCGACGACCTGAAGAAGGGCCCGCTGCGGCGCGGCGACGACGAGGCGGCGGCGGGGGCGGGGGCGGCGGTGGGCGACGGCGGCGGCGCAGGCGGCGCAGGCATCGGGGGAGAGGAGGAGGAGGACGACGACGAGGACGTGGCGTTCGAGGACATCGAGCTGGTCACTGTGCCCGCGCCCGCAGGCTTTGCTGCCGCCGCCGCTGCTGCTTCTGCGGCGGCGGCAGCAGGCGCAGGCGCAGGCGCAGCGGCCGGCGCCGCCGCCGCCGGCGGCAGCGGCCTGATCGGCGCGATGCAGCGGCGCGGCGCCGTCGCGCTGGCCGTCGACCACGGCGCGCTGGTCGGGCACTCGGAGCGCGAGGCGGCCGACCTGCGGCGCATTCGCGGCCGCGCCCTGTCGCCCGACCCGCACCTGCCGCCCGGCCTGCCCCCGCCCGTCCCCCCGCCCCCCCGGGGCGGGCGCGGCATGATGCCGCAGGCCGACGCGGGCGGCGAGACCGAGGCGCAGCGCGCGGCGCGCGACCTGGCGGCGCGCGCGGCGGCGGCCGAGCGCCTGCAGGCCTTCATGTCGGGCCGGCCCGTGCCGGCCGTCTCGGCGCAGCCGCCCGCGCTCGCCGCCGCCGCCCGCCGCAGGGGCAACGCAGGGGCGACGCAGCCGCCCCCGCCGCCGCCGCCCCCGCCCGACGCTTGCGTCGAGGAGCCGCCGCCGCCGCCGCACCCGTGCGTGCTTTCGGGCGTCGACCTCCACTCCGCGGACGGCCTGCTGCAGCGCCGCGTGCTGGCCTCGGTGCTGTTCTGGTCGGGCTACAGCTACGACCAGCTGGGCGAGGCGCTCCGCGCGGCCGTGGGCATGGACGACGACAGGCTCGAGCAGGTCGTGGGGGCCTACGCGGCGGCATTTCCCGGCAGCAAGCGGCCGTTCGCGCCGCCGCCGCTGCCGTCGCCGCCGCCGCCGCCGCCCGCGTCGCCGTCGGCGGCGGCGGCGGCGGCCGCGCCCAGGCGGGGGCTAGGGGCCGGGCCGGTTGTGGCCGTGCGGCGCGAGATGGTGACTCTGGACGACGACGACGACGAGTAGGGCGAGGGGGAAGCGGGAGAGAGGGGGAAAGGAGAGAGACGACGACAAACAAGAAAGAATCGAGGGCGGCCGGCGCGCGCCTTGCGACGGATGGAGAGGAAAAGAAACAAAAGAAACCCAACCACACCGCACGCTCCTACGAATGATGACAGAAACACGCACCATCTCTTTGACCACATAGCTTACACCGCATGAAGACTCTCAGTCTCTACCTCGACGCTCGCCGCCCCCCCGTGGTCGCCGCCGCCGCCCTGGCCCCCTCGCGCGCCCTCTCCGCCACCTCCTCCCGCTTGAGCGCGTCCAGCAGGCCCAGGTGCTGCCCGACGCTCGCGAGCGTGTTGGCCGTGATCATGCCCGACGCCGCGGCCGCCGGCACGCCCACGCCCGGCGCGCAGTCCCCGCCGCACACCAGCAGGCCGGGCACGGGCGTGCCGGGGCCCGGCCAACCCGGGTGCGCGCCTTGCCTGACGTCGGTCGCGCTGATGGCGCAGCCGTACGAGCCCCGGTGCCGCCGCAAAAAGCGCGCGTGCGTGAGCGGCGTGCCCACCAGCACGACCTCGGCGCGCGCGCGGATGTCCGGGATCACGCGCTCGAGCGCCCGCCACAGCGGCTCGGCGCGCTCGGCCTTGAGGCGCTCGTACTCGGGCGTGCCGCGCTCGACCCCCTCCCAAAGCTCCCACGGCTCGTTGGCGGCGCTGTAGGCGTGCACGACGGCCTTGCCGGGGGGCGCGAGCGACGGGTCCAGGGCCGAGGGGATTGAGGCGATCTGCACGTTGTGTGGCAGGTCGAGGTCGCGCGGCGCGTCGGCGCCGGCCCAAGAGTCGACGAACAGGTGGTGGATGTCCATCGCCGCGAGGTCGAGCCCCGCGGCGTCGATACCCAGGTGCAGGTGCATGAACGAGCCGAGGGGCTTGGTGGCGGGGAGGCCCCGGGCGGCGGAGGGAGGGGCAGCGCTGCCGCCGCCGCCGCCGCCGCCGACGCCGCCTTGCCCCGCCGCCTCTGCGTGCGGGTCGGCGAGCGCGTGCCACTCGCGCCACGAGAGGAGGGCGCCCGGCGCGTTTGTGTGGCGCGCGACGAGGCGGCGCGTGGCCCACGCCGAGGCGTTGCTCACGACGGCCTTGGACGCGCGCACAACCTCGCGCGTTGCGGCGGAACTGCCGTTGCCGCTGCCGTCGCCGCTGCTGCTGCTGCTGCCGCCTAGACCGCCGCGCGGCCGCAGCGCCACGCCCACCGCGCGCCCGCCCTCGACCAGGATCTCGTCCACCTCGGCGCGCAGCACCACCCGCCCGCCGTGCTTCTCGATCCCGCGCACGAGCGCCGCGATCACCGACCCCGACCCGCCCAGCGGGTAGTCGATCCGATCGGTGCCGCGCCCGCGCTCGCCAAACATGTAGGCCATCTCCGCGGCGAGGGTGTCGCGCGCGGGCATCCCCGACAGCACGAAGCACTCTAGGTCGAGCAGCGCGCGCAGGGTGGGGTCGCGGACGCCCGCGGCGTCGAGGACGTCGGAGAAGGGGCCCGTGAGCTGGCCCGCGACGAGGCCCGCCGCGGCCGCGTCCAGGCCGAAGAAGCGCAAGGCGGTGATGGCGACGCCAGCGTCGGCCCGCAGCGCGGCCGCGGGGAACGTGGCCGCGCCCTTTTGCAGCGGCAGCATGCGCCGCTCGAGCGCGCGCCACTGCCGCAGGGCCTCGGGCCCCGCGAGGCGCTCGATCTGCTGGCTGTAGGCCGCGGCGTCGGCCACGCAGGGAAAGGGCTGGGACAGCAGCTGCGTCGGCGCCATTTTGGGGTTGTAGGCGACGCCGCTGCTGCTGCTGCTGCCGTTGTCGTTGCCGTTGCCGTTGCGGTTGCCGTTATCGCCGCTGCCGTTATCGCCGCTGCCCGGCGGGTGCACGATCCAGCGGCTGTAGGTCGCGCACTCGACGCGCTCGCCCACGGCGTCGAGGACCTGCTTGAGCGGGTTGGTCGACCCGGACGACAGGCCCATGAAGAACGAGGGGCCCGCGTCAAAGTGGAAGACGGGCTTGGAGCCGCCGCCGCCGCCGCCGCCGCCGTTGCCGTTGCCGTTGCCGCTGCCGCCGCCCGGCGTTGCCTTTGCCGCCGCCACGAATCCGTGGGCCGCCCCACCCGCGTGGTAGTGCGCCTCCAGCACCGTCACCCTGTAGCCGTAGCGCGCGAGCAGGGCGGCGCAGCAGAGGCCGCCGATGCCCGAGCCGACGACCACCACGTCGGTCTCGTGCGAGCGGTCGGCGGCCGGCCCTGCTGCCGTCGTGGCTGCCGCCGCCGGGTCGACGTCGACGAGCGCCGCCGACGGGCCGAGGGCGACGCGGCGGCGCGTGCCCGCTCGCCAAGCCGCGGCCGTAGCCAATGACGGGACGGCACACGCTGGCCGTAGTCGGGTCAAAGAACGAGGCAGCAGGACCACCGATGCCGCCTTTGCGCCCGCCCTCGCGCACGGGGCAGACGCAGAGCACCGCGCGCGCATCGCGTCAAAAGGAGGAGGAGGAGGAGGTGCAACCACAAAAAAAGTTCGAGTTTGGGGTGGAGTTGTGCGAGCAGCACTTGAGGGATGCTTGCTACCGAGGGCGCGATGGTGGAGGTGGTGAGTCGAAGGGATGCATATGCGTGGCGGGATGCACTCGCTCAAAGCAGCTGAAGAGAGAGAGAGCCGCGACTCGCCGCCGCTCGCCCTTCCGCCCTTCCGTCGACGCCGACGCCGACGCCGACGCCGACGCCGACGCCGACGCGCGACCCCGCTCGCGAGATTGATCGACCTCCCCGCCAGCAGCAATCAATCTATCATAAATCACATCGCCCGCGCGACACTGCCACTCCTCCCTTTTGACGATATCGCGTCACACCACTCACCTTAGAGGGAGATGGCGCCCGCCGTCGTCGGCATAGACTTTGGCACGGAGTCGTGCCGCGCGCTGGTCGTCGATCCGGAGACCGGCGCGACGCTGGGCTCCTGCTCCGAGCCCTACCCGACGACGTTTCCCGCGCCGTCGCGGGCCGAGCAGTCGCCGCAGGCGTGGTGGTGTGCCGTGGGCAAGGCAGTGCGCGGCGCGGTCGCCATTGCCGCCGCCGCCGCCTCCTTGTCGCCCGGCGCTGACGCCGCCGACCCGCTCACCATCGCCGCCCTCTGCGTCGACACCACCTGCTGCACCGTCGTCGCCTTTGACCGCTCCCACCCCCAGCGGCAGCCGCTGCGCCCCGCGATCCTGTGGATGGACCAGCGCGCGGCGGCGCAGGCCGAGAGGGTCCTCGCCACGGGCGACGCCGCGTGCCGGGTGAACGGCGGCGGCAAGGGGCCGGTGTCGGCCGAGTGGTTCTTGCCAAAGGCCCTCTGGATCAAGGAGAACGAGCCAGAGGTGTGGAACCACGCGGCGTGTGGCGTGTGCGAGTTCCAGGATTGGATCGGCCTGCGGCTCACGGGCGCGTACGTCGCCTCGCGCAACAACGTCGGCGTGCGGTGGCACTTTGGCGACGGCCGCCCGCCGCTGTCCCTCCTGGGCAAGCTGGGGCTCGAGGACCTGCGGGCGCGGTGGCCCGCCGAGGACGGAGGCGTGCTGGCGCTCGGGCAGAAGATGGGCGGCGGCCTGACGGCCGAGGCCGCGGAGCACCTGGGCCTGCCGGTGGGGACGATCGTGGCGCAGGGCGGCGCCGACGCGTTTGTCGGCATGCTGGGGCTGGGCGTGGTGAGCGCGGGGGACATGGCCATGCTGACGGTGAGTCCCTCTTGTTTTTGGTGTCTGTGGTTGGGTTTTTGTTGGCGCTTGCGCGCGATTGGAAAAGGAGACCGGGGCGGACGGAGGGGTCGGAGGACGACGACGCCGGGGGTGCGAGCGGCTCTCGTCGACCAATGGGACCGCTCAGCGACCGGGTTTTGTTTTCTGTTGCTGCTGCTGCACGCGCGGTCAAAGACACGCACGCGCGCAGCGACAACGGATCACGCGCACCCACACCTAACACACACACTGCATCTTCCGTGCGGTTTCACCCGACGCGCGAGCACAAAGAGGAGAAGACACTCGTCCCTTCTCTCCTCTCCTCTTTCCGCGATCCCGATGTCAAGCGCGCTGCTGAGCCCGAAGCCGTCGGGCGGACGAGAGGCATCAGCATCAGCATCAGCATCGGTAGCAGCGAGTAGGGCCGGCGGTGCTCGTCCCGCCTCTGCCGCCAACGTTCACGACTACGCCGCCGCCGCCGCGCTCGCGTTCTCGCGCGCCCGCTCGCCGCCGCTGCCGATGCAGCCGCTGCCGCGCGACGTGCAGCGGCCGCTGCCCCCGCCCAGCGTCGACTGGCCCGCGGCCCTGGGCAACGCCGCCGACGCCGCCGTCGCCGCCGACGCCCTCCGCGCTCTCCTGGCCGACGCCGTCTTCCTGGACGAGGACGCTTTTTCGGGCCCCTCGCCCGGAGGGGGCGGCGGCGACGGGGGCGGCGGCGGCGGCGGCGGCGGCGGCGGCGGCGGCGGCAGCGGCGCAGACGGCGGCGGCCTGTCGGCCGCGCAGCGCTACCACTCGCGCCTCGCCGCCGCGCGCGAGCGCGAGCGCGGCCTCGAGCTGCTTGCCCGCGCCCTGCGCGACGAGTTGGCCCGCGCGGGCGAGGCCCTCGCCGCCTCCCGCCGCGCTGTGGCCGCCGAGCGCGCGCGCGCGGACGACCTGGCGGCGCAGCTCGAGGCCAACGGACGCGTGTTTGCGCTGCACTACGAGGAGATCGCGCTGCGCGCGGCCGAGCTCGAGCGCCTGAAGGCGGTGGTCGAGGGCCTGTCCGGGGCCGGGGCGGACGCGGGAGGAGGAGGAGGAGGCGCGGGAGGAGGAAGAGGAGCAGCATGAGGCGGCGGCGGCGCCGCCGTCGCCGCCGCCGCTCGAACGACCACGACGACCAAACACCCGCCGCCGCATTTGCTGCCGCCGCCGCCGCGCTGACACAAAACAACAACAACGACCTCCTCGCCCCTTCAACTCCGACCATCTGAATAAAGGGGTCCTCCCACCTGCACCTGGGCCTGTCCGACAAGCCCCTGCACGCGCCCGGCGTGTTTGGCAGCTACGGAGGCGCGCTGCTGCCGGGCCTGCACGTCGTGGAGGGCGGCCAGACGTCGACGGGCAGCGCCGTCGCGTGGCTGCGCGGTCGCGTGCTCAACGCAGGCGCTGCGGGGGACGCGGAGGACGACCAGAAGGAGGGCGACGAGAAGCGCCGCAAGACGGCGGCGAACGGCGCCGTCGCCGTCGCAGGCGCAGGCGGCCCCCTCTCCTACGCGCAGCTCGACGCGCTGGCCGCCGCCCTGTCGCCCGGGTCGGACGGGGTCGTGGCCCTCGACCACTTCCAGGGCAACCGCACGCCCCACACCGACCCGCACTCGCGCGGATGCATCGCCGGCCTGACGCTCGCGACCGGTCCCGGCCACCTCCACCGCGCCTTGCTCGAGGCTGTTTGCTTTGGCACAGAGGCGGTGCTCGAGGCGATGCGGGCCGCTGGGTTCCGCCCGGCGGCCCTGTCGGTGGCGGGCGGGGCGACGCGCTCGCCCCTCTGGCTCCAGATGCACGCCGACGTCAGCGGCCTGCCGCTCCTCGTGCCCGCGGGCGCCTCGGACGCGCCCGCCCTCGGGTGCGCCATCCTGGCGGCGGCCGCCGCGGGCTATCACGGCGGCGACGTCGTCCGGGCGGCGCGCGCCATGGTGCGCATGGACCGGGCGCTCGAGCCGGACGCGGCCAGGGGGCGGGAATACGCGCCCGCGTACGCGCGCTGGAAGGGCCTCTACCCGGCGCTCAAGGCGGCGCTCCGCCCCCCCCAGGAGGGGGGCGGAGCAGGCGCAGGCGCCGCCGCCGCCGTCGCCGCCGCCAAGGAGGCGTCCGCCGCCGCCGCCGTCGGCGCCCTGCCGCTCGTGGCCGCCGCGCTCGAGCACCGCGTCGCCGTCGCCCCGTCCTTGCTCGCCGCCGACTTTGCCAACCCGGCGGCCGACCTCGCGCGCCTCGAGGTGGGCTGGCCGACCGACGGCGGCGGCGACGGCGGAAACGACGGCGACGCCGACGCAGCTGCCGCCGACGCCGCCGCCCCCCGCTCGGACCAGCCGACTCAGCCGCCTCCTCCTCGCCCCTGGACCACCCGCCGCTGGCTGCACTTTGACATGTTCGACGGCTCGCTCAACACGCAGATCACATTCGGGTGCCCCTTGCTGGAGCGCCTGCGCCCCGTCACCCGCCGCCTCGTCGACGTGCACCTGATCGCACGCGAGCCGCAGAGGCACCTCGCGCAGCTCAAGGCGGCGGGCGCCGACGCCGTGACGGTCCAGTACGAGAACTTAGTAGTCGCCCCTCCATCCGAGGGAGCTGAGCCAAGCGTGTTGCCGCAAGAGGCAGGGGCGGGGGCGGGCGCGGGCGACGCCGACGGCCCGTCCCGGCTGCGCGAGGCGTGCGCCGAGGCGCGCCGGCTGTTTGGCAGCGCCGGCGTCGCGCTCGCGCTCGGCACGCCGGCCGAGGCACTCGCGCCGCTGCTGCTGCCCGGCGGAGGTGGGGGGGCGGCGGGCGCGCCTTCTCTTCCCCTGATCGACCGCGCCCTCGTGATGGCGGTCCCCCTGGGGTTTGGCGGCCTCAAGTTCCAGCGCGACGAGACGCTCGCGAAAGTCCGCGCGCTGCGCGAGATGGGCGGGGAGAGGCTGGTGATCGTGGTCGACGGTGGCATAGGGCCGGACGAGGCCGTCGCGTGCGCCGAGGCGGGCGCCAACGTGTTGGTGGCGGGGTCGTCGGTCTTTCGCGCCAAGGGCAGCGTCGCGCCGGCCGACGCCGAGCGGGCGGTTTTGCGCGCGGCGGCAGAGGGCGCGGCGGCGCGGCGGCTGGCGCAGCGACAGCCGGAGGCGGCCGTCGTGGCTTGAGCTTCTTCTGATTTATTTACCTGCACCTAAAACTCAATTCTGCGCTGTGGTGCTGTCTCCGAGCTCGTTTCCGCCGCCGCCGCCTCCTCCTCAGTCATCCCCCTCCTCAAACAGCGTCCGCCCGGGCGCCGCGATGGTCGCGCCGCCCAGACACTCGTCGCCGCGGTACAGCACGAGCGCCTGACCCGGGGTGGCGGCGTAGGTCGGCTCGGAGAGCTCGGCGACGAGAAGCGGTTGGTCGGGCCCGCCCCTGCCGTTGCCGCTGGTGTCGCGCCGGCGGAAGAAGCGGCTCGCGCGGAACCGAGCGGGGCGGCCGGCGGCGCGGTCGCAGGCTTCTCCTCGCCCTCCGCCCCCCGCGCGCTCGGCCGCCTCTTGCCACGTGGCCAGCCGGACCGTGCACCACCCGGGGCTGTCCTGGCGGTATCGGGCCTTGAACTGCAGGAGCGCGCCCGGCGCAAACGGCAGGACCTGCTGCTGATGCTGCCCCTCATCGCTCCCGGCCGCCGCCGCCGCCGCTCCCTCCCCCACCACCCACCGCGGCGCTTCGAGCAGCACCGCGCGGGTGCGCAGCGCCGGGTGGTCGCGCCCGGGCGCGACGTGCGCCACCCCGCGCGCCATGTCCTTGCCGACGACGTACCACCTCGGGTTGTCGTCGCCGCCGCCGTCGTGGCTGCTGCGTCCCACCTTGCCGCCGCCGCCGACGCGCCGCGGATGCGCCGCCGCCGCCGCCGTTGCCGCCGCCGCCGCTGCGCGGCCCCCGAGCGGCGCCCTCTGCCCGTGCGTGACGGCCAGCAGGTTGGCGCAGGGTCCCAAGTCGGCGCCCGTCTCGCAGCACGCGAACCTGCCCGGCACCGGCTCCAAGTAGCCCTCGAGAAAGTCGGAAAATCGTCGGCGCCGGCCCACGAAGCAGATGCCGGCGCTCGAGCGCCGCGTCGACACGGCGGCCATGGCTGCAGAGCCTCCGCCGCCTCTTGGGGCGTCGGCGCCAGCGGCGGCGGCGGCCACCGCCGCCGCGCGCACGGCAGCCTTGCTGGGCGCCTCGCCGATGGGGAACCAGCTGCGCGCGAGCTGCTCGGACGACAGGGTGGACAGGAAGTAGGACTGGTCCTTGGCCAGGTCGACGCCGCGCAGCAGGCGCGCGCGGGCGGGGGCCGCGAGCGGGTGCGGCGGCAGAGAGGGCAGCGGCGACGACGGGACCGAGGCAGACGCCGGCCAAACGCCGCCGCCGCCGCCCCCTCGTTCCGCCGCCGCCGCACGACCCCCGTCCCCCCCGGCAGGCGGAGCAGCGCGGTCGCCCTCCTCCCCCGCGACCACCACCCCCACGCGCGCGTAGTGCCCCGTCACCAGCACCACCTCCTCCCCCGGGCCCCCCTGCGCCCGCGCGAACGCCAGCAGCGCGCCAAACTTGACCGCCGAGTTGCACCCGAGGTCGGGGTTCGGCGTGGCGCTGCCTCCCGCCGCGTCGGACAGGTAAGGGGCGAATACGCCGTTCCAGTAGTGGGCGCGGAGGTCGGCCTCGACGAGGGGGAGGCCGAGGCTGGCGGCGACGCGCCGGGCGCTGCGGAGGTCGGCCTCGGCGTCGCAGGCCGAGGGCACGAGGGGCGGGGGAACGGGGGCGGCGGCTGCGGCGGGCTGCAGCGGCGGCGGCGACGAGGCAGAGGGGGCCGTGCCGGCCCCGGCACCCGAAGGAGGAGAAGGAGACGGGCCGCAGCTGCCGCCGGCGCCGCCGTAGCACCCGGGCGCCGTCGCCGAGCCGCCGGACCCGCTCCCCTCCTCGTCGCCCGCGTCCCACGTGCGCGCCCACACGCAAAACACGCTGCCGGCGCCGAACCGCTCGCGCGCCAGCAGCGCCGCCACGGCAGAGTCGACGCCGCCGGACAGCGCCACGGCGGCGCGGACGGGCTTGCCCGTGAGCGGGTGGACGCGGGGAGGGGGGGCGCAGGGGAGGGCCGAGGGCAGCAATTGCTGCTGCCGCTCCTGCTGCTGCTGCTGCTGCTGTTCCGGCGGCGGCTGCTGCTGTCCCGACGCGAGCGCGTCGGCGAAAGCGCGGCGCTGCTGGCGCTGGCTTCCATAGAGGGGAGTGGGGGCCGTGGCGGACGGCTGCTGCCGCGCCCACGCCCGCCGCAGCAGCAGCAGCAGCGGCCTCAGCGCCGCGCGCGCGGGATCACGCATCACGCACGCCGCCTCGCCCGCTGCCTGACGCCCGAACGCTGCTGCTGCTGCTCCTGCTGCTGCTGCCGAGGCTGCTCGTCCTCGTCCTCCTCCTCTTGGTCGTCGTCGCTTTCGTCGTCCTCGGCGGCGTCGTCCGCCGCCGCCGCCGCCTCTTGCCCGCCGCCGAGCAGCTCGCGCCGCTGCTTGCCCGCGTCCTCGAGCCCAACCGTCGTCACCAGCCAGATCACCAGGCCCCACAGGCCCGCGGCGAGCAGCAGGAGCACGAACACGTGCGGCACCAGCTCCGGGCGCGCCCGCGAGCTCAGCGCCAGCAGCGCCACCAGCGCGAGCACGACGCAAAAGAGCGCCGCGTTGAGCGCGAGGAAGGTGGGCGCGTTGACGCCGCCGGCCAGCGCGCCGACGGCGACGGCCTCGAGGAAGCCCGGGGGCTGTTGCTGTGGCTCGGGGGCGTCGTTCGCGCGCGCGCGGGCCATCGTCCGGCAGGGCGGGAAGACACGCGCGCGCGGTCGTTTGGCGCGGGGCGGACAGGAAGGGAGAGAGAGAGAGGTGCACTAGTTCGGCGCGGTAGGTTCGATGGCGCTAGTGCGTTGCGTGTTGGTCGCACGCAAGGTAGAACACCGATGAGTTCTGTAGGGCGGGCGCGCTTTGTGATGGTTTTGGAGCGCCCCACTGCCGCCGACGAGAGGAAAACCCGACCGCGGTCCGTCGGCGCGGAGAGACAGACGGCGACGATGCAAGAAACGAGACAAAACCAAAAGATGACAGGATGATGATGTACACATGATGACGATGGCGAGCGACAGGGCGAGAGCGGACGATTCAAGGCCGGCTCCCGTCTGTCGACACGGGCGCTACCCCCCCCTTAGCTTCCCCCCCTTAGCTTCCCCCCAAGCCCCCGTTCAGGCAAAAATGTCGTCGGCCGTCGCCAGCGCCCCCCCGCCCCCCGCCAGCTCCTCGGGCGTCACGTACCGCTCCCCCGCCCGCGCCTCGACCGCCGCGCGCACCCGCTCGAACGAAAGGTCCAGGTCCGGGAACAGCGCGGGAAGCACCGCCTCGCTCGCCGCCAGCGCCAGCAAGAGGTCGTGCGCGCGCACCTTGTCGCGCCCGGCCATGGCCGCGAACCGCAGCGAGCCGTCGGCGACGCGGCGCGCGCGCCGCGCCCAGGCCATGTTGGCGGTGAAGGCGCGCGGGAGCAGGCCCTCGGCCGCGTTAAGCGCCCACAGGACCTCGTGCCACGCGCCGTACAGGTCCTCCAGGCCGCAGTCGGACAGCGCCTGCGCGCTGACGCCGCCCTCGTCGCGCAGCAGCGCGAGCAGCAGCATCCAGCTGTGGACCTCGTAGGTCTCGGCAGTCCAGGCAAACTTGATGGCGTAGCTGAGGGCGGAGGCGGCGTCCGGGGCCATGTGCGTCGGCATGGTGTACTTTGGGCCGGCGGCGGCGGCGGCGTTTGCCGCCGGCGGCGGCGGGGGCGCGGACGCAGTCGCGGGCGCCGACGACGCCGCGGCGGCGACGCTGCCGCCGCCGCCGCCGCCGCGGCTTGCCCTGCTGGTTGCTGCTGCCGCCGCTGCTGCCGTCGTCAGAGGCCGCGCGGCACCGATCCCGGGCGAGGTGCCGCAGCTGCCGCAGCTGCTGCCGCTGCTGCCGCTGCTCAGGGCGGGTGACGGTCCTGCTGCTCCTGCTCCTGCTGCAACCGCCCCACGCGCCGCGGTGCGCGCCTGCGCGTGCGGAATGGGCGTCACTGGGGTCGAGGCCGCGCGGACGCCGGCCGCAGCGGCCGCCGCGGCGGCCGCACGCGTGTGCGGCGCGCAAAACATCCCCCTGGAGGGAGGCTCGCCTCTCCTCTCCTCTCCTCTCCTCTCGTTTGCTTTGTGCGCCCCCCGAGACGCGACCTCTTTGCGTGCTCTCTCTCTGTCGGGTGGGTGGTCGTGATGATCGGTTCGTCTATGTGTGTTTGTGTGTGCGTGTCGATTGTAGGCGTGACAGGGGCGATCGGCAAAAGAGTCCCTCTCAGAAGCGAGAGGCTCTCTCTGTCGTCAGTAGGCGATAAGAACAAGAAGGACGCGCGGACTTTTCTCTCTCTCTCTCGGGCCGCCGCACACAACAACCGACCACGCCAGAACCAACGCCGCAGTACCCTTCAGGCTCCCGCACGGTGATCCGAGTACTGTTTCTCCTGCAGAAGATAGAACGGAGGAAAGAGAGGGAGGAAAGAGCCATCGGTTTTTCCTTTCGATCCGCCTCTACTTTTGCGGGGCCGCCTCACAGCGAGCTGCGCCGCAGCCATGTCGCTCGCCTTTGACGAGTATGGCCGACCCTTTATCATCCTGAGGGTAGGTAGCGACAGCAACGGTGGGCGCGGGGCAGTTTTGGCGCGCCGAAACAAGGGGAAAAACCACCCCTCCCTCCGTCTGGTTTCCCTTCTCTCGTGCCGCGCCACGCAAAGACGCCTCCGCTCGGTCGAGCGCGCGCGCGCGTGCTTGTAGAGCTGCTCACCGTCTCGGCGCGCGCGCCCTCCCTAGCCTCGAGGGTCTCGCGCTCACAACCGCCCTTTCCTCCTCTCTCTCTTGCGCGCGCGTTCGCCCCCGCCGCCCGTGCCCGCCGCCCGCCGCCCGCCGCCCCCACTCCCCTCCATCCATGTCACAGGAGCAGGAGAAGCGCCAGCGGCTGCGCGGCAAGGAGGCGCTCAAGTCCAACATCCTCGCGGCCAAGACGGTCGCGCGCACGCTGCGCTCGAGCCTGGGGCCCAAGGGCATGGACAAGATCCTGCAGTCGCCCGACGGCGACGTCACGATCAGTTGAGTCCGTGTCTTTCTGCGGGTTTGGTTTTTGGTCTCTCGCGACGTGCGCCGCGGCGCTTGTTTCCCCCGCTCTTTCCCCGCGCCCGCGCCGCCGCCGCCGACACCTCGATAAACAAACCTGGACGGAAAACTCACGCCCCTTTTCACGCGCCCCACAAACAACAAACAAACAAACAACCAACCAACCACCACAACCACAACCAAAACAGCCAACGACGGCGCCACCATCCTCGAGCTGATGGAGGTGGACCACCAGATCGGACGGCTGCTGGTCGAGCTGAGCAAGTCGCAGGACGCAGAGGTCGGCGACGGCACGACGGGGGTGGTCGTGCTCGCGGGCGCGCTCTTGGAGCGTGCCGAGAGCCTGCTGGACATGGGCCTGCACCCGCTGCGCATCGCGGACGGGTACGAGATGGCGTGCCGCGTGGCGACGGCCAACCTGGACGGCATCAGCAGCGCGCTCGAGTTCTCGCCGACGACGCCCGAGGGGCGCGACGCGCTGGTGCGCGTGTGCGAGACGACGCTGTCGAGCAAGGTGGTGGGGCGGCTGAAGCGGCCCATGGCGGAGATGTGCGTGGACGCGGTGCTGAGCGTGGCGGACCTGGAGCGGCGGGACGTCAACCTGGACCTGATCAAGGTGCGAGAAAGATTGGAGATTGGACGAGGGTCGATGCCGATGTGATCATTTCTTTCTTTTTTTTGGTGTGGGGGGGGGGGATCCGGGCGCTGGGCTTTTCGGCGCCTTTGTTTCGCGTCGGGGTGTTCTTCGCGGGAGGGGGCGAGCGCGCGCCCGCCCTTTCCCCCCCCTTGGGCCGAATCACCACCCGGACCCACGCACAGACACAAACGCTTTACAAACGCCGGCGCTATCGCCCCCAACTCCACCCACAAAACTAACCCCCCCCCCCCCCCCCCCCACCCCCCACAACCCACCCACCCACACCCCCCCCCCGCCCCCCCCCGACAGCGCCCCCCACCCCCCCCCCACAAAAAAAACACACACCACAGCTCGAGGGCAAGGCCGGCGGCACCATGGACGACGCGCGCCTCGTGCGCGGCATCGTCCTCGACAAGGACTTCAGCCACCCCCAGATGCCCAAGGAGCTGACCGACGTCAAGATCGCCATCCTCACGTGCCCCTTCGAGCCGCCGAAACCCAAGACCAAGCACAAGGTCGAGATCGACAGCGTCGCCAAGTTCGAGGCGCTGCAGCGGCAGGAGACCGACTACTTTGACGCCATGGTGAAGGCTTGCAAGGACGCGGGCGCGGGGCTGGTCATCTCGCAGTGGGGCTTCGACGACGAGGCCAACCACCTGCTGCTGCGGCACGGCCTGCCGGCCGTGCGGTGGGTGGGCGGCGTGGAGATCGAGCTTCTGGCCATGGCCACGGGCGCTCGGATCGTCCCTCGGTTCGAGGAGCTGACGGCGGACAAGCTCGGGTTCGCCAAGAGCGTGCGGGAGGTGGGGTTTGGCACGACCAAGGTGAGTTGGATGAGGACGGATGGGATGGGGCACGGGAAGGGAGGGGACGGACGGACGGATCGCGGGTGTTTGAGGGGGGGGGGGGCGTCGTTCTCTTCGCTTGCACGCTTGTGTTCTTTTTTTCTCGGTCGCTCGCGCTCACGCTCTAAAACCCAACACAAAAACACAAAACCCACAAAATACAGGACCGCGTCATCCTGGTCGAGGGCTGCCCCAACACCAGCGCCCTGACCATCTTCACCCGCGCCGGCAACCGCATGGCCCTCGACGAGGTCCGCCGCTCGCTGCACGACGCGCTGTGCGTCGCTCGCAACCTCGTCCGCGACAACAAGATTGTCTACGGCGGCGGCAGCGCCGAGCTCTCGTGCGCCCTGGCGGTCGAGGCGGCGGCCGACGCCGTCCCCGGCGTCGAGCAGTACGCGATGCGCGCCTACGCCGACGCCCTCGAGGCGGTGCCGCTGGCCCTGGCGGAGAACTCGGGCCTCCCGCCCATCGACACGGTCACGGCCGTCAAGGCGCGCCAGCTGGCCGAGGGCGACCCGCGCCTGGGCGTGGACTGCGTCGACGCAGGCACCTGCGACATGCGCGCGCAGGGCGTGTTCGAGACGCTGGCGGGGAAGCGGCAGCAGCTCTTCCTGGCCACGCAGGTGTGCCGCATGATCATGAAGATCGACGACGTGCTGCAGCCGGCGCAGTACGACTGATCGCATGTGCGCTCTTGGTTGGTTGGTTGGCCGGTCGCTGGCGTTTATTTGGGCGGGGCGGCGCGGGAGAGAGAGGGAGTTGGGTGTTGGTTTTTTTCGCGCGAGCGAGAGTGGAGCGTGGGGGGCGCGATTGTTCCGCCCTTCCGCGCTGCCTCTCCGGCTCTCTCTTCCGATTTCTTTTAGGGGGGCGTCGTCGTGTTTTTCTCGTGTGTCTGTGTGAGGTGCTTTGCTCGATCCCTGTCCCGTCGTGCGCAGCAGCTGAGGGACGGACTCTTGATTTCGGAGTACACACAAACTCGATGATTTCTATCGGGCGAGAGGGCGTCTCGAGGGGCGCGCGCTGCCAAAAACAAATTGCGTCGAGCGAGCAAAAAAATAGGAGTGAAACGCCGTGCGCTGTTCTTTTAGAGGGCGCGGGGTGCGAAGGCAAATAGCAATTGCGCGCCAAGGGCGAGAGGAGGGGGGGCAGGAGAGAACAGACTTATTTTCTCCTTTTTGTCGTGATTTTTTTGCTTTTTATTCAGCGTCCAGCGTGTTGCTCTGAAATCCGTTCGCGGAAAACACAACGGGAATTGCCCTGGGGGTAGGGGGGGGCGCAGAAGGCGCATAACTGTGACACATTTCTTCGTGCTCTGATGCACACACCGACACCGCCTCACTGCCGAGGCGACGCGTCGCCGGCCGCCGATCCGTCCCCGACGGTGACGGGCGCCCCGTCAGCGCGCGCCCGCCCGGCGGCAGCAGCAGCAGCCGCAGGAAGCCCGGCAGTGGGCAGCGCCTGCTCAAAGCGCTGCAGGGGGCAGCTCTCCAGGCCGGGGATGTGGCACGGCCAAGAGGCAGGCTCGTCGGCCTCGGCGGCCTCGTTGCCGGCTAAACCCGCCGCCACGACCGGGCCGCGACCGCCGCTATGCTGCTGCTGCCGCTGCTGCTGCCGCTGCTGCTGCTCGTGCCACTGCTGGTGCGCGGCGGCTGCGGTGGCGGCGGCGGCCATGGGCGCGGCGGCGCGCCACATTGCTGCCCCGGCCAGGGCGAGCAGGGCGGCGCCGGCCAGGGTGAGCGCGGACAAGGGGGCCACCCCCTGCGCGCTCGCGGAGGAGGACAGGAATACCGCAGGGGACGAGGAGCGCGCCTGCGGCAAGGAGGAGGCGCTCTCGCTGGCGAGCAGGAAGGCGGCGGCCGCGCGGCGGCGCCTGTCCTGGCCGCCGGCGCCAGCGGCGACGGGCAGGAGGCCCGCGCCCGCCGCGGCGCTGCAGCCGCCGCTGCTGCCGCTGTCGCTGCTGAGGCTGCTCGCGGAGCGGCGCAGCGGGGGGAGGCCGCGGGGCACGAGCGGCGAGTCCGACGACAGGTGGCCGTCGGAGGAGGACGCGGGAGAGTAGGCTGTGGCTGTGGCGAAAAGGGGCGGCGGCAGCAAGCCTGCCTCGGGTGCTGCGGGTGTCGCCGCTGCCGGCTGCGGCGTCGGCGTCAGCGGCGCCGCGGGCGGCGGCGACGCCAGGACGATCAGGCTCGACTGGCTTCCGCTCAGAGAGGTCCCTCCGAGGTGCGAGCTCGGCGCGGCGGGCAAGGGAAGGGCCGCCGCGTCCTCATCTACTAGCTCGAGGAGGGCCGGGACGGCGCCGGCGGCCACCGTCGCCGCCATGGCCGCTGTCGCCGCCGCCGTCGCCGGCAGGGGCGGCAGGGGCGGCGGCGGCGGCGGCGGCGGCAGGGGCGGCAGGGGCGACAACCCCTGCAGGGGCGACGCGCTGCCGCGCCGCAGGGAGAGCCAGGCAGGAGGGGGCACGTGCGCTGCCGGCGGCGGCGAACGCGCCCGCTGGACCGCGGCCACCGCGCCCGCAGAAGCTCCGCCCGCGGAAGCGGCGGCAATGGCGGCGGGGGCGGCGGCGGCGGCGGAAGCGGCGGCGGCAGCGGCCGAGCAGGAGGACAGCCACGCCTGGTGGTGCGCGAGCTCGGCCTCCCGCCACGGCTCCTCCGGGTCGGGCTCGTCCGACCCCACGGACGTGCGCGACAGCCGCCTCTGCGGGCGGCCGCGCGGGGGGAGCTGCCCGGCCGCCGCCACCGCCGCCGCCGCGAGGCCTCCGTCGCCGCCACTGCTGCCGCGGCGACGGCCGCCGCCGCCGAGCAGAGCGACGGCCGCGACAGCGGCGGCGGCGGGCAGCCGCGGCGACAGCAGCAGCGAGGGGAGCGCGGCGGGCGGAGCAGTGGGAACGTCGCTGTTGATGGCCTGAAGCGGCAGTGGCGGCATCGAGGAGGGGCGCTCGGCGCTGGCGCCCGCGCCCTCCGCAGGAGAAGCGGCGGCGGCGACGGCGGCCGGCGAGGCAGAGGAGACGGCAGGCGGCGGCGGCGCCGCCGCCGCCGGCGCGGGGCGGTAGCGCCGGACGAGGCCGGGGCGCGAGGCGACGGCCGCGGCCAGCCCGGCGAACGCGCGCTCTAGGGACGCGCTCCCCTCGGTGCCGCGCGGGGCGCACGCCTCGGCGTACATCAGGCCCTCGGCGTGGGCCCAGCGCCGCGCCTCGGCGAGCAGGTTGGCGCCGCCCCCGCCCCCGCCTCCGCCGTCGACCCCGGTGCTGCTGCCGCTGCTGCCGCTGCCGCCGCCGCTGCCGCCGCCGCTCCCTCCGCCGCCGCCGCTCCCTCCGCCGCCGCTCCCACCGGCGCCGCCGCTCCCGCCGCACGGCGCGTCCAGCGCGTCTAGGGAGCAGTTGAGGCGGTCCATCTGCGTGACGAGCAGCAAGACGGGCGGCAGGCGCTCGCCCGCGGGCAGCTGGGCCCGCGCGCGCGCCAGAAAGTCGCGCGCCTCTGCCAGGGGGCAGAGCTGGGCAGCAACGACCAGGGCGGCGGCGGCCAGGGCGGCGGCGGGCGACGCCGCCGGCGCGGGCCCGCCGCCGCTGCGGGCGCCGCCGCCGCCGCGGTCAGGGCACGACGACATGGACGCCAGCGACGACGACGACGACGAAGCGGACGACCCCGCTGGCGCGCGGTCGCCGTGCTGCTGCGTTTGTTGTCGCTGCTCCCGCTGCTGCTGCTCCCGCTGCTGCTCCTGCTGCTGCTGCCGGTGCCGCCCGCCCCCTCCTCCCCCTCCGCCCCCCGACAGCGCCGCGCGGCGGAGCGCCGGCCCGCTGCGCAGCGCGAGGTCGCGCGCCGACACCACCAGCACCAAGCCCGCGACGGGCGCCGCGAACCGCAACGCGGCCAGCGCGCGCGCGGGCCACGCGCCGCCCGCCCACCTCGCCTGGTGGCAGTCGACGGCGAGCTTGAAGCCGACGGCGGCCGCAGGGGCGGCGGCGGCGGCGAGGGCGTCGACGGCGGCGGCGCGGGCGGCATGGCCAGAGGATGACAGAGATGGGCCGGGGGCGGGGCCCGGCGGCGAGGGCGCAGGGGGCGCGAGCGCGACGGCGGCGGCCGCGACCGTTGTCGCTCCCTCTGGCCCGTCGCCGCCGCCGCCGCTGCCGTCGCTGCAAAAGCTCGCGCTGCGGCTGTGCGACGGCGACGAGCACGCCGCTGCCGAAGGCGGCGGCGACGGCCCCCAGGCGTTGACCATGCTCAGGCTGCCGCCGCCGCCGCCGCTGCCGCCGCCGCTGCCGCTGCCGCTGCCGCCGCCGCTGCCGTCAGCCGGGCCGCCGCCGGCCCCCCGCCGCCGCGCCAGCAGCGACCCGGGGTCCACCCACGCCGCCAGGGACGTGTACTCGTGCCCGCCGCTGACTCGCGGTCGCACCACAGGAGGCGGCGGCTGCAGCGGTGCAGAGGGCGCTTCGTCCTGCTGCAGCTGCTGCCGCTGCCGCTGCCTGCGGTGCGCGCGCCGGACCAGCGCCGCCACGGCCGCGCTCTTGCCCGCGCCCGCGGCGCCGACGACGGCGACGTACCCCCACCCGATGATGGCGTCCTCGGCGGCCGATCCCGGGTCCGGCAGCGGGCCCAGGAGCGCGGCCGTGCAGCTGGGAGCGGCTTCGGCGCAGGAGGAGGAGGAGGAGGACGAAGGGGCCCCGGCGGACGGCCGCGGCGCGACCGCCCTGCAGAAGGTTTCGTGCGCGTCCGTCCTGCTGCTGCTGCTGCCGCTGCCGCCGCCGACGGCCGATGATGGGCCGGGCGCCGCGGCCGACGACGGTCGGAGCGCCGCCTCTGCGACCGACGCGAGGCCTTTGCAGGTGGCCGTCAGACGATGCGCGGCCTTCCACGAGGCATTGGCACGCAGCGACTCGTATACGATGCGCTCAACCACATCCGGGGGAAGGTCGGGCCTCGGTGGTGGCGGAGGGGAGGCCATTTCGCCGAGTTTTCGTATTCTCCCGTCTCTTTTCCCCGCCCGGCTATAGGCACGGCGCGTTTATTCAATGGGCGCAGAGCGATACTAGAGTTGTATGTCGGTTCAAGTGTTGGGTGAGGAGTTGTCGGATTGGTTGTCGGTCTCTCCCCCGCGTGTGGAAGTGCAATCGTTTTCATCGGAAAGAAAAAGGGGGAGGGGAAGAGGCAGCCGAGGCGCAAAGGGCGGCCGAGGCGGACGGCGGCACAGGCGGCGGAGGAGAGAGGCCGTCAAACACTGCAACTCGAGACCTCTCTGTGAGCCCCATTTCCCCCCCCTCGATGCCGCGGCGGCACGCCTATCACAGCGGCACCCGCGACAGGACGCGCACCTCGCCCGTCATCGCAGACCGCAAGAGATGGAAGCGCGCGCCGCTCGGCCGCAGCGCGCCCCCGCCGCCCGTCGGGCGCTCGTCGGCGCACGCCGCCCCGCACGCCGCCCCGCCCCCGCCCCCGCTGCTGCCGCTGACGCTCGGCCCAATCTTGCAGAGCAGGCACAGGCGCGCGCGGCCAAAGGCGGCGAAGATCAGCTCGACGCACACCTCCGTGCGCGTGCCGTCGGCCGTGACGATCTCGTCGCCGCCCGGGCAGCACCAAAACAGCTCGAAGCGCGCCCCGCCCTTGGCCGCGACGACAGGGACCTGCGCGCCGCCCGACCACGCGCCGCCGCCGTCGTCGTCCGGGCCCCCGCCGCCGCCGCCGCCGCCGCCGTCGCCGCTGGCCGAGTCGGCACCGCCGCCCATCCGCCCTCCCCCGCCGGCCCCCACCAGGGCCAGGCCCTCGTCCCCCTGCCGCCCGGGACGCCCGCCGGCCGCGGCGCCGCCGTCGCCGCCGTCGACCCCGTCCGCGCCGCCGCAGCAGCACAGCAGGCCGAGCACGTCGTGCAGCCCCGCGGCGCTGGCGGCCGGCGGCGTCTGCCGCGCGCACCGCGTCCACACCGTCGCCTGGTCGCTCTCGAGCGTCAGAGCGACCGCGCAGGTGGGGGCAGAGGGCGGCGCGGTGGGCGCGACGCAGCTGAGCGAGAAGCAGTAGCGTGCGCCCTGCCTCAGCTTTAGCGTGACGTCGAGCGGCGCCGCGCCGCCGCCGCCGCCGCCGCTGCCGCCGCCGCCTCCGCCCGACACACCGGGGAAGCGCGCGCCGTCCGACTTTGTCGGCACGGGGCGGCCGTTGAGCGTGACCCTAAGCGTAACCCTGAGCTCCGTAATGGTCTCCTTGTGGCTCGCCGCGCGCGCCGACGCAGAGGCGACGCCGTCGGTGGGCGGGCGCATGATGGATTGAGTCTATTTTTGGATTGGCGCCGCGCCAGCTCTTTCTTGTGCAGTCTCCTCGTCGTTTATCAGCCGGCGGCGGCGGCAAACCGGGAGAGGAAGGAGGTTCTCAACAAACACAGGCGCGACGCTATTTAACAGAGACCGGCGGCACCCGTGTCTTGTGTACGCGACAAGAGCCAGAGGGATCGCCCGAGGAGGAGGATGAAGAGGAGGAGGTGGGCGAGCACGCGCGTGCGTGACCGTTGTTTGGCAAACGGCCGCGTCTTGGGCAGACGGAGCGACGGACCGACGACGCCTCGTGTCGGCCCTGTTTTGTTTTGCAATGTTGAGCTCAGCTGGACGGCGACGCACTCAGTTGGGCAAGACAAGTCAGTGGATCGCAACGCGCAGCGTCCCCTTGCTCGGGCTGACCGGGGGTGGTGGGGACGTGCGGCTGTCGGCGAATCAGTCACGGGGCTCCTCCTCCCCCCCTTCCTCTTCAAATCAAAACGCCCCCTCCCTCTCTCTCGCCCGTGCAGCACAACGAGAAAAAGCAATCGGCGCATGCGATTCCCGCCTGCCACACAGTACCCCAGCGTACGATCGCGCTACCCCCCCCCTCGCAAAAGCCCTACTCGAAAAGGGAAACAAAAAAAAATCGCCCCCCCCTCTGAAACAACCCCAAAACGCGATGCTGCTTTCCGGCCAACGCGCGGCCGTCGCCGCCGCGGGCGTCGAGAGGCGCGCGATCGCCGTGTCGCGCCCCGTGGCGTGCCGCGCGGCCGCGTCCGCGTCGCCCGCGCCGCAGCCCCCTGTCTCCCCTGCCGCTGGTGTCCTGCGCCCTGCGCCCTTCTCGTTCGCCGCCCGCGACGTGTCCGCCGGTGAGTCGACTCTCGTCTTTGGATGCGCCATTGCTTTCGGCCGGGTCCGATCGAGGGCCGTGCGGCCTTGCGGGTTGCGCCCGGTGCTTCCAGCGGCGCGTGGGGGTTGCGGTCGGCGCGAAGCGAGAGGGAGGGGGTGTCACGTTCCCCCTCGTGTCTTTCTTCCACGCCGGGGCTTCTCAAGGGAGCGACAAGCCTTGAGCCCCATCCAATGGCGCGCCCGGGCGATCGATCGGGTGCCGCCGCAGTCAGGCAGCTACAAGCCGCCGCCGCAGCAGCAGGAGCCCGCGCGCGCGCCTCCTGCAAACGGGCGAAGCGGGCGATCGAGCGAGAGCGCGCGCGCAAAAGGGGCCGCCCGCTCGCCTCGCTCGCTCGTCGCCGCCGTTGGCACGCGCCCTCTCCTCTGTTGTGTTCGCCGCCCCCCGCTCACCTCTACCCGCCGCCCGCCCCCCCGAACCAACAAACACCACCGCCAAACACAACCCGACCCGACGACGTCCGCCAAAAACCAACAATAAACAAACAAACAAACAAAACACCCACCCAATCAACGAACGCGCAGCCGCCGTCGCCGCGCCCGCGCCCCCCTCCTCCGTCGGCGCGCTGCCCTGGCAGACCGCCATGACCGACATCCGCAAGCGCACGGACCTCAAGACCATCATGATCATCGGCGCGGGCCCCATCGTCATCGGCCAGGCGTGCGAGTTCGACTACTCGGGCACCCAGGCGTGCAAGGCCTTGCGGCAGGAGGGCTACCGCGTGGTCTTGCTAAACAGCAACCCGGCGACCATAATGACCGACCCGGGCATGGCCGACCGCACGTACGTGGGGCCCATGACCCCCGACTTGGTCGAGCAGATCCTGGACGCCGAGCGGCCCGACGCCATCCTGCCCACCATGGGCGGGCAAACAGGGCTCAACCTGGCCAAGGCGCTGGCCGAGAGCGGCATTCTGGATAAATACGGCGTCGAGCTGATCGGCGCCAAGCTTCCGTCGATCGACCGGGCGGAGGACCGCGAGCTGTTCAAGCAGGCGATGGCGCGCATCGGGCTCAAGACGCCGCCGTCGGGCACGGCGAGCAGCGTTGAGGAGGCGGTGCGCATCGCGGGCGAGATCGGCTCGTTCCCGCTGATCATCCGCCCCGCCTTCACGCTCGGCGGCACGGGCGGCGGCATCAGCTACAACATGGAGGAGTTCAAGACGCAGGTGCAGGTGAGAGCAGAGAGAGGGGGGGAACAGGTCAACAAGGGAGGGGGGTGGGGGCGGAAGGGGGGGCAGAAGCGGCGCGCGTTCCTCCCCCTCTTCGCGCGACGCCCGGCGCGCGCGAGCGGGCAGGGGAGACGGAGGCCGTCCCGCGCCGGCCGCTCCCTCCGCGCGCTCTCCGCTCTGTCTCTCCTGCTCGCCCCAAGCCCCTCCGTCTTTGCCCCCTCCTGCAACCCAAGAAGAAGATCACGACAAACAACCCCCCCTCCCCCCCCCCCCCCCCCCCCCCCCCCCCCCCCCCCTCCCATATAACTTTTTTTTTTTTCCCTAAACCCCAACTCCCCTTCCCCCCACCACA
>Ga0105054_10001202_pt1 | contig 42461 bp, 34 predicted proteins | sample BON02_FD_78091 | JGI IMG/M metagenome (GOLD analysis project Ga0105054, IMG submission 78091) | Freshwater microbial communities from Lake Bonney liftoff mats and glacier meltwater in Antarctica - BON-02 (megahit assembly) | ecosystem: Environmental > Aquatic > Freshwater > Ice > Glacier...
ATTCTCCAAAAGAATTCATCTTGTCGTATTTGTTTGGACTAATTCGTCAAAAGTACGATTTATTTTTTATTTCTGTCGTCCGTGCGTTGGAAAAATTCAAGCTCTTTTGGTTTTTTAGTTTGGGCTTTGTGTGTCGGCAAAAAAAACAAATGTGCTTGAATGTGCGGCTGGCTTTCTACACTGACCGATAACGCGTAAATATACGCGCTTTTCTATACCGTAGCCCTAAAGTGTGCCATACCCCAAATCACGCAGAAATTCAAAAAAAATACTTCTAAGTACTTGATGATAAACCATTTAAAATAATGGTATATGCGTCAATACACCCAAAACAATACAATTTGCTTACTTCAAAGCGCAAAAATCCGGGGTCGAAACAATACAAAATGCGTACTCTTCAAGACACCTTTTTATCTGCCATTTTCGCCTCATATTGCCTTCCTTCCCCAACCACCCAGCCGCCCAGCCGCACTGCTCAATACCGCTTCACCGACTCAATAATATACAAGGGCCTATTCTTTATCTCACTGTAAATATTGGACAAGTAAATGGACATCACATACAAGTTGAGACAGGTAAACGCAAAGAAAACCGACATCAAAACCACCAAAAAGGCCCAGCCTGACAGGCTTTCCACATGATCCCCAAAAATGTCCATGTTGGTGATCTTTACTTTGACGGCGTTAAAAATAGCCACCGTAGCGACCAATACCGACGACAGGAAAATCCACAGCAACAAAGAGCGCAGGAAAGTGGTGAAGGAGGTCACGGCCACCAATGCCGTTCTAAACTGCTCGCCAAAGCTGGTGGACGGGTCGGGGTGCAAGGGCTCTTCTACGGGAATAAAGGCGGTTTTGTAGCCGACCAAAGCATAGTTGGCTTTCAAGTAATGGCTGTTCTCGCGCAGGCGCAGGAGGGAATTCAATGCCCGTCGACTGATAATCCGCGAGTGGTGCGCCCAAGGATCGATGCGCAATTGGGAATATCGGCGTAGGATGTAGTAAAACAAGCGGTACATGAGCCGTTGTGCCAGGGGCTGCTTGCGTTCCGTTGCTCGCAGGTACACAATGTCAAAGCCTTGCTGACCTTGTTCCCAAAGCTTGGTGACCAGTGGGGCGTTTTCCGCAAAATCAAATTCAAAAATAACGGTGTAGTCGCCGTTCGCCCGGTCAAGCCCGGCAAGTAAGGCATTGTCCCGGCTCACGGGCGTGCTAAGGTTGAGCAGAAATATATTTTTGCGCAATGCCTCGGGCAATGGCCGTATGGCATCATCAATACTACCAATGTCACAGCAGTTATTTACAACAACAAACTCAAAATCAGAAAATTGTACACTCAGCTCAGCATATAAATGTTGAAGCCACGATGCCAATTCCCGCACATTGCGCTGCGATTGCAGCACACCGACGATGGAAACAAAGGATTGATATTTCATAAAAAAGGGGTTTCAGGTTTCAGGTTTCAAGGTTTCAGGTTAAGGGTTCAAATGCTTGGTTTATGTTAATAAAAAAGCCAAGGGAATGAACCCTTAACCTGAAACCTTGAAACCTGAAACCTGAAACCCCTTTTTTATTGCCATTCGAAGTCTTCGGATTTCAAAGCATCCTCCATGGATTTGACAACGGATTCGGGCGGTAAGGTAAGCTTCCGCAATGTTGTATCCAACCAGGCACCGTCCACAGTTATGATTGCGCAAAGGGTGCCATCGTCGCGGGTGATTTCATGCCGGAATGAAAAGCGGGAATAATCGCGGCGCAACTTGGATACTAGAATATTGATGAAAAGCTTGTCGCCAAGCCGTACCTCGCGCTTGAACAGGGCTTCTTCCCGAAACAAAATGGGACCAATATGTAACTCCTGCATCAGCTCGTAGGTAAGCCCTTGCACATTGAAAAAATCGAGGCGGGCAGTAGCGCCAAAATCGTAATAGGCTGAGTGCCGAAGGTGCATGTTGGCATCGAAATCGGACCAGCGGAGCGATATATTCATAAAAATGGGTTTCTGGTTTCAGGGTTTCAGGTTTCTGGTTTACGCGATCTGTTGTCAATTTTGAAATACTGTTTCAAGGATACGAATAAACCGCGTAAACCGAGAACCAGGAACCAGCTTTCTCTAGTTTTCGACATTGGGTCCCCCAGTGTAGAAAACAAGGTTTCAGGTTTACGCGATCTGTTGTTTTTTTGAAATACCATTTCAAAGCAACGAACCAATCGTGTGAACCTGAAACATGAAACCCTGAAACCTTGTTAAGGTTTCACCTTTTTGGTTACCACCTTACCGTTGGCATCAATCTGTATCACCTCCATGCCCAGTTCTTGCAAGCCGGGCAGCGTTTTAGCGGCATCGCCAGCCAGGAACCAGCCCAGGTTGTTGGGCTGTACGATGGTTTTGGCGGTCAATTGAACGTCTTGCAACGACAAGGACTGTACTTTGGCACTATACTTTTTCCAGTAATCATCCGGGAGGTTGTACCGCACCAATTCGCTTACACTTCCATTGACGGCAGCGTTGGTTTCCCACATGCCACTCATGCCCAAAACCGTGTTTTGTTTGGTTTTGTCAAACTCGGCTTGGGTTATTGGTTTGTCGCCAACATAGGCGTTGACCTCCTTTATTACTTCCTGGATACTTTCCTTGGTCTTGTCCGTTTGAACAGGCGCCATGACCAGGAATGGACGTTGGCCGCGGTTGTTAATCACCATGGAGCGTGAACCATAAGACCAGTGCTTGTCTTCACGGATGTTCATGTTGATACGGCTGGTGAAATCGCCGCCGAGTACATTGTTCATCTGTTCTATAGCGGTCTCATCCATTTCACCATAAGGCTTGGTAAGGTAACCCGCCATGATGACGCTTTGCTGGCTTTCAGGGCGATCAATCAAGTAAATCCGGTTCTTGGAAGCACTTTCTTTCACGGCTGGAATGACCTTCTTCGGTACATCGCCTTTCTTCCAGGCACCAAAGCGGCTTTCCAATTTTGCGGTCAATTCTTCGATGGAGATATCGCCCGTCACCACAATGGTTGCGTTGTTGGGGCGAACCCAATGGCCATAAAAGCCTTTGATATCATCCAACGTGATTTTGTTCACTGTTTCTTCTTCGCCACTGCCGGTCATGGGCATGGCATAAGGGTGGCCTTCGCCGTACAAAAGCGTCGGCATCACCCGCATCACCATGCTTTGTGGGTTCTTCTTTTCATTCTGGATGCCACTTACTTGCTGGGCTTGGAGGCGTTTGAAATCTGCGTCCGGGAAGGAAGGGTTCAGTACCACATCTGCCATGAGGTCGAGGCTCTGGTCGAGGCTTTGCTTCAAGCAGCTGAGGTTGACGTATGAATTGTCGATGTCGCTGCCCGTGCCGAGGCTGGCACCGAGCAATTGAAGGCGCTCGTTGATTTGCAGGGAGTTGAGTGTTTTGGTGCCTTCGTCGAGCATGTCCATGCTGAGTTTGGCCAAGCCAAGTGTGCCGCCAAATTTGTCGGAGCAGTAGCCGGCATCCAGTATAATACTAGCAGAAACGGTTGGGCTTTCGCTGCGGCGGGCAAGCACTACTTTCATGCCGTTTTTCAGTGTAGCACGCTTCAAATCGGGGAAAGATGCGGAGACCTTTGTGTCCACTGCTGGTATTTTGCTGCGGTCAACTTCGGTACCTGTCACGGAATATTCCGGAAATGGATCGCAGATCAGGGTAAGGTCTCCATCCGACAGCCATTTTGTTGCGATCATTTGTACCTCTTTCGCGGTGGTTTCATTGAACCATTTGTTGCCTGTTTTGTAAAAATCAGGACTGCCTGCGTACACTTCATTCTCCGCTAAAAGGTCGCTTTTGCCACCGAAGCCGCCGATACGCTCCAGTCCTTTGATGAATCCTGCAAAATAGGAGGCTTTTACGCGCTTCATTTCTTCTTCTGTTGGGCCGTTTTTAAGCAGGTCTTTCAGTATTTCGCGAATGGCCGTCTCTACCTCTTCTACTGTTTTACCTTTTTTTACATTGGCCATGATGACAAAGCCGCCACCAATTTCAGAAGCGCCGTTGAATGCCATGGCAGAGGTGCAGATTTGTTTCTCATATACCAATTGCTTGTACAAGCGGCTGCTTTTGCCAGAGGCTAACACACTGGCGGCCATGTCGAGGGCTGCGTTTTCTTTATTGCCCCATTCAGGCGTGTTCCAGGCAATCACAAGCCTGGATTCTGGCACGCGATCTTGATAATGGGCTCGTTTACTGCCCGTGCGCTTGGCAATGTTTACTTCCGGGCGTGCAATGACGGGGCCGGCCGGGATGTTGCCAAAGTATTTCAGCACTTTCTCGTAGACAGCTTCTGCTGTGACATCTCCTGCCACCACCAGGACTGCATTCGCTGCACCATAATATGCCTTGAACCATTCGTGCACGTCTTCCACGGAGGCGGCATTGAGGTCTTCCATTTCACCGATAACAGTATGGCCGTAGGGGTGGTCTGGTGAGTAGGATTCTTTTTGCATGATGTCCCAACCGCGGGAATACGGCTGGTTTTCGCCTTGGCGCTTTTCATTTTTCACGACACCGCGCTGCTCGTCGAGCTTTGCCAGGTCGATGGCGCCGAGCAAGTGGCCCATGCGGTCGCTTTCAAGCCACAAAACTTGATCGAGCGCACCAATTGGGATATTTTGGAAATAGTTGGTGCGGTCGTCGTTCGTGGTACCGTTGAGGTCGGTGCCGCCGATGGCTTCCAGGGCTTGGAAGTAGTCGGTGTTGTAGTTTTCCGAACCATTGAACATCAGGTGCTCAAACAAGTGTGCGAAGCCGGATTTTCCCAACTTTTCGTTTTTGGAGCCGACATGGTACCATACGTTGACAGCAGCAATGGGTGCTTTGTGGTCTTCATGCACAATCAAGCGCAGGCCATTGGGCAGGGTGAATTTTTGGTAAGGGACATCAATGGTGGAAGGATCGTACACTGGTAGATCCTGGGCGGTGGCCATTGACGGTGCTAAGAAGTAACCCAAGAGGGCGAATAAGAGGATTCGTTTCATGCTATGTTGTAAATGGTTAGAGAAAATTTTTGAATGCGTACTTTGGAATGCGTACTTTGGAATGCGTACTTTGGAATGCGGATTGCGGAATAGGGCGTTTGGAATGCAGCACAATTTATGGTTTAATGGAAAGAGATGCCGAAGGTGGGACATAGTTTGTTGAAAGGACAATAATTTGGACAAATGGTTGGAAATAGTGGGCTAATGGGCGGGGGGGTGCGGTATTTCTATAAAAAAAATACCGTGATCGACTGTTTCGGGTCGATCACGGTATGGCAGGCATGACTGGGTTAATGCGGAATCAAACAATTGATTCGGCTTTGAATCCAGCAGCTTTTGCGCGAACTAAAGCGCGTTCCAAGCTATCGGAGACTTTGTTTGCGCTAAGGTTTAGCTGTTCAAAAAAAAGTTCTACTTGAGTTTTGTCTGAATTGGCAAGTAATTTTTTCATTTTTTGCCAAAACTGTTCCTTTTCTTGAGCTGAAGTCAGCATGTTCCATTCAGTTTCGAGCATCTCAAAATCTAAAAAGATTGGTATATCAGTTGCGGTTTTCATAGTTCGTTTGATTTTTGATACCAAAAATACTGCAATTCTTTGATAATTCGGAGTTTCTCTAAACCAATATTGATAAATTCATCGGCATATTGTTTACGAAGAAGTTGTTTTGCATGTCCCACCATTTGGTTGGGTGCAGCGGTACGAACAGGTTAAAACTTAGCACCTTTTCATTGTCCAGGTTTTCAGGACGGGTTACTTGGCGGTTATTGGCAGCATCTACCGTTGGCACATAGCGCATGGGCTGATTTTCGATGCTGTACGACACGCCGAAGCGCCAGGATTTAAAACCATAATCTAATTTTCAGCGCATCTGTGAAGGATGGCTGGATGGCGGTATTTCCGCCCTCAATCGTGGTTGGATCAATGAAGATGAGCCAGGGGGCTAGCTGTCTGGTTTGCGGGCGAGTGATGCGGCGACTGTAGGAGACGTTGAGGGTTTGGGTTTCTGTCAGTTTATGGGTCAGAAAGACGCTTGGGAACCAGGAACCATAGTGCCGATCCACCAGGTTCGGTTGTTCCATTGAGCCAAGGTTGGTGTTGGTGTATTCGTAGCGGAGGCCTGCTTTGAGGTCGGTCTTTTCGCTGATTTTTGCGCTAAAGGAACCATAAGCGGCTTCCACATCTTCATTCAAATGAAACAATGAGGTGAGGTCGGAAATGACCATCCAATTCTGTTGAGGTTCACGGCTTTGCACGGATACGGTGTTGTCGAAGCGCAGGGATGTGCACTTGCCCCCAGTTTCCAATTTCAGCTTTTTCCCAAAATCGATGCTATAATCAGCTTTCAATACAGCCACGCGAATGGGCGTTTTTTTGCCAATACGCAATTCGCTTTCGGTCATTGGGGCGCCCGCAGCATCAAGGTTTTTCAGTAAAAAATGGCTGGGGTTGTTGATGTCGTAATGTATGAAATCGCCATCCCAGTCCGCTCGACGTGTAATACCTCATCAAAAAGGTGACCAATATGCTTTGCCAGCCTTTAAGACAAGTTGGCATCGATCAGCAACTTCATGCAGCGACCATTTTCGCATTCCGCTCCCGTGAAGCTGCGAATGACAAGGCAGCTCGGATTTTTTGTACATCCAACTGAGGAAACTCCTCAATGATGTCAGCGAAAGTCATTTCTCCCGCCAGCATTTCCAGAATGTCCTGTACACTGATACGTGTACCCTGAATACAAGGCTTGCCAAAGCGAATAGCCGGGTTTATTTCAATGTAATCTTCGTAACGCATTTGCATTCAATTGTTTCAACAAAGACATAGAAAAAAAATGAGGCAATTTGGAACAGTGCAACAATACGGAGTGGGAAGTTGTAGATTATCTCATGGCAAATGGGGTTGACCGAGAAGATATCGTTTTGGGCTTTGTCCCTCCCCAAGCCCGACCCTTTTCAGGGTTTGCTGCAGTATAGTGTATTCTTTTGTGGGGGGTATCCTCAATGCCTAAAATGCCTTACCCCCGTCACCACCATCGCCATACCCCTTTCATCACAAGCATCCACTGAAAGCTGGTCTTTGATGGAACCGCCCGGCTGAACTACCGCTACAATCCCTGCATCGTGCGCAATTTCCACACAATCCGGGAACGGAAAGAACGCATCGCTGGCCATAACAGCACCAGCAGGGTCGAAGCCGAAACTCTTGGCTTTGGCTATGGCCTGGCCTAAAGCATCCACGCGGTTGGGTTGTCCGCAACCCATGCCGATGAGCTGGCTGTCTTTCACCAATGCAATGGCGTTGGATTTCAGGTGCTTGCAGCATTTGGTTGCGAACAGCAAGGCTTCGTTTTCGGCTGGGCTGGGCGCGCGTTTGGTAACGGTTTTGAGGTCAGCTGCCGTTTCCATTTTCAGGTCGGCATCCTGTTCCACCACACCGTTGAGAAGGCTGCGGAAGGAGCGTTTTTGTACCCCAAAGTTTTTGATTTTCAACAGCACCCGAGGCTCTTTCTTTTTCAATAATTCCAATGCGTCTGGTGCGAAATCAGGCGCGATGAGCACTTCGTAGAACAGCTTGTTGATTTCCTGCGCGGTGGCCAAATCCACGGTGGTGTTGGTGATAAAAATGCCGCCAAAGGCCGAGGTGGTATCGCAAGCTAAGGCTGCATGCCAGGCTTCGAGTACGGTACCCCGCTGCGCTACCCCGCAAGCATTGGTGTGCTTTAGGATGGCAAAACAAGGCTTGGATACCTGGAATTCGCGCATCAGCTGCACGGCAGCGTCAATGTCTACGAGGTTGTTGTAAGAGATAGCCTTGCCGTTGAGTTTATCAAAAACCTGGTCAAAATGCCCAAAAAACACGCCGTTTTGGTGCGGATTTTCGCCGTAGCGCAGTATTTCGCCATGGTGGATGGAGTGTTTGAATACCTCTTCAAGACTGCCTTCATTGAACCAGTTAAAAATGGCGGTGTCGTAGTTCGAGGTAGCTTTGAAAGCGCGGCGGGCAAATTCGCGGCGGTTTTCGTCGGTTAGTTCACCGTTTTGCGTTGTAATCAGGTCGTTGAACAAACCGTATTCCTCCATGGAAGCCACCACCACCACATCGCGCCAGTTCTTGGCGGCTGCGCGAATCAGTGATACCCCTCCGATGTCGATTTTTTCGATGATGTCTGCTTCTGCTCCACCTGCAGCAACGGTTGCTTCGAAGGGGTACAAGTCCACGATAGCGCAGTCAATTTCGGGGATATTGTATTCGGCGAGCTGTGCGAGGTGTCCTTCCTCGCGGCGGGCCAGCAGTCCACCAAAAACAGCGGGGTGCAAGGTTTTTACCCGTCCGTCCAGGATACTTGGAAAGCCTGTGATCGATTCCACCGCCGTGACAGGAATGCCCATTTTTTCAATGTAAGATTGGGTGCCGCCCGTGCTGTACAGTGTTACACCCAAGGCGTGCAGTTGCTGAATGATGGGGTCCAGGCCTTCTTTGGAAAAAACAGAAATAAGGGCTGATTTGATGGCTTTGCTGTTGGACATTAATTATCGTTGTTTGACCCTCCTTCGGCAAGCCAGGGGCTGGGTCATGAAAGCAAAATCGCTTGGGCGGCGCAAAAGTACGTTTTCAAAAGGGCAGTTCGAAAAAAAGGTTTCAGGTTTCCTGTTCACGCGATCTGCGGTTGCTTTGAAACGGTATCTCAAATTCAAGAACAGATCGTATTAACCTGAAAGCCTAAAAAGCGGGCAGCTCGTAGCCTTCAAGTGGTTGTTTGCAAGTAGTTACTGGTTCTTTGGCGGAAAAAGCATCTGAATCCTTGGATATCTGTGCATTTCGGCCTGTCGAAGACCGCTCTCGATTTCACCTAAAACTTTGAACTATGAAAAATTTATTTACCCTGGCAATTACCCTGTCAGTGTGCCTTGGACTCAGTGCCCAATCATCCGTACTGCTGCCTGCTGGCCGGTGTCAACATTAAAAACAGCGTTTCTGAGCGCATCGGTATCACCGATATTACCATTCACTGGGATGCCCCCGGCGTAAAAGGCCGGGAAGGTAAAATCTGGGGAACCACCGTGGCCCATTATGGATTTCAAAATCTTGGCTTCGGCACGGCGAAAGCTTCGCCTTGGCGTGCTGGTGCAAACGAGTGTACCACTATTTCATTTTAAACCGATGTGCTGATTGAAGGAAAAGCGCTGGCTGCAGGCAATTATGGGTTTTTTATTGCCGTTTATCCCGACTCCTGCACCCTTATTTTTTCCAAAAACAGCACTGCATGGGGCAGCTTTTTTTATGAGCCGGCCGACAATGTATTACAAGTGACGGTCTGCCAACAAAAGGACCTGCCAAGCAGCCGCGAATGGCTGCATTACGAATTTTCAGCTCAAACGGATCGAAGTGCAACCGTATCACTGCTCTGGGAACATTGGCGCATTCCATTCACCGTAAGAGTTGACCTGAAAAAAGTAGTCGTAGATAACCTGCGCCGGGAGTTGGAAACGGACAAAGGATTTGTGTTTGAAAACTGGGTGGCCGCGGCTCAGTTTTGTTACGACCACGACACCAACCTTGAAGAGGCCCTGACTTGGGCAGAGAATGGTGTCAATAGCTTTTTTGGCGTGAAAACATTCGCTTCCTACTCTCTAAAAGCGAAAATCCAGGAGAAGCTGGGCAAAAAAACGGAAGCTGCCGAAACCATGAAACTAGCCCTAGACTATGCTGCTATTTTTGAATTGCACGGCTATGGCCGACAATTGATTGGTCAAAAGAAACCTAAGGTGGCGTTGGAAGTATTCCTGCTCAACCAAAAAAAGAATGGAGATACCTGGCCCGTCCACGTTGGACTCATGCGCGGCTATTCCGCTACAGGCGACTTGAAAAAAGCGCTGGAACACGCCAAAATAGCACTGGGCCAGGCGCCAGATGATGTGAACAAAAGCAGTTTGGAAGCTTCAATAAAAACGTTGGCGGAAGGGAAGTCCATCGCACAATAAAAAAGGTTTCAGGGTTTCAGGGTAAAAAGGTTTCAGGGTTTACACAATCTGTTCGTTGCTTTGAAACCCGTTTCAAAAATTATAAACAAATCGCATAAACCCTGAAACCCTGAAACCTTAAAAAACCCATTTCTCTATCTTCACCACCGGCTTCGGGTAATCCCCAAGTCCCAGTTGATTTCGTTCGGCGGAGCTGTATTGGTCGGGACGGTGCGTTTTTTCAGGCGGTACGTTGGCAAATTCCGGGCACCAATGCCGCACGAAATCACCGCTGGGGTCGTAGGTTTTGGCTTGGGTAAGGATGTTCACTTCCCGGTCTTCTCGCGGGTCGCTTCCTACACCGGCAACGTAGTTCCAGTTGCCCCAGTTGCTACAAGGGTCGTAGTCAATGAGTTGGCTTTCAAAGTATTCGGCACCCATTTGCCAGTTAATTTTAAGGTCGCGCACCAGGAATGCCGCTACGTTTTGTCGACCGCGGTTACTGATCCAGCCAGTGTTTTTGAGTTCGCGCATGTTGGCATCGATGAATGGGACGCCAGTACGCCCTTCCGTCCATAAGGCGAGCAAGTCGCGGTTGTTTTTCAACTGGCGGAGGGGTTTGTTTTGAACACCACCTTTGAGGAAAATCCGGTTGCCGTGCTTTTTGCCCATCAGCCGGAAGAAGTCGCGCCAAAGCAACTCAAAGAAAAGCCAGTGGGTGCTTTCATTGGCTACGCGTTCGCGTTCGTAGCGCTTGAGTTCATGGTACACCAGTTTTGGCGAAAGGCATCCATGGGACAACCATGGAGAAAATTTTGAAGAGTAATCGCCGCCCAGCAGGCCGTTGCGGGTATCTTTGTAGTTGGCAACCAGGTCTTTTTCCCAAAAATAGTAGCGTAATCGCCGCAAAGCTTCTGTTTCGCCGCCTTTGAAATGTAGGGCTGCACGCGGATCGTGTACCAAAGAATCGTGGCCAAATGATTCCAAGCTTGGAATTTCACCTGGATCAATGGAAGGTGGCAGTGGTGGCAAAGCGGCAGGTGCCGTCATCGGCTCCCGCACCTGGGTTACACCTTCGTTTTCTTTGCGAAACTGAAAAAAATAGTCGGGTGTATGTTGCACAGGCATGGGCAAGTCCTGGGTGTGGAACAGCATTTTCCCGCGGGTATAAATGAGTTCTACCCCATAGCTCCAAAGCTTGGACTCAAGCCCGTCTTGTACCAGCACTTCTTCCTGGGTGCGTTCGCGGTTGCAAAAGACCCAAGAGGCTTTTACTTCTTGGGCTAGTTCAGAAAGAATAGTTTCTGGCCGTCCGACCCTTACGATGAGTTCGCCCCCAATTTTTCGGAGGTTATCCCTAAGGTCAAGGACACTTTCGATGATGAATTGTGTCCGGTATTTTCCGGTTTTGCGAAATCCAAACCGGGTTTCGCCATTGAAAATCCTGTCATCAAAAATATAAACAGGCAGTACATCATCACCCATTCTAAGGGCATCGGTTAAGGCTTCGTTGTCGTGAAGCCTTAGATCTTGTCGGAACCAAACAATTGCGCGGCGTTTCATGGGTGTATAAACTTTAGGTTTGGTCTTTTGTTTGGCAGGATCATATATTTCGTCCGTAAATTTTGATTGTCCATGTTGAATTTAGGAAAAATACCGCGTAAAATATTAAGACCCCCCTGGATCGTGAACTAGGTTTTGGGAAGGTGCTGGCACCTAACAGCCGGTTAATGAACTCTGATGGTTCATTTACAGGTCAACGAGAAGCCATTAACTTTTGGGACAATACTTACCACTACCTGGTAACCATTTCTTGGCGCCATTTCTTTTTCCTGGCGTTAGCTTTTTTTATTTTTATAAATGTTTGTTTCGGAACGCTTTATTTTTTCATGGGCGTGGAGAATTTTAACGGCATTACTCCCGGAAGCCCGCTGCACAATTTTGTTCAAGCCTTCTTCTCCTTATCCTGGACCATTGTGCACCCCTTGGACGACGACAGTCCGATCATAGATTTTTCAGAACAGGATTTAATTGATGCCAATGCCGAATTCATGGTACTCGTTAAAGGCACGGATGAAATTTTCCAGCAGGTTGTGCACGCACGTCATTCCTATTCAGCCGAAGAAATTGTCTGGAACGCAAAGTTTTCGCCCATTCTCCAATACAATGAAACCGGGGTGCCGAAGGTGATGACGAGTAGGGTTTGAACACATCCCTGCATTGCATGGCATCAACGTTCAAACACGCTGCATACCAAACAGTGGTGTCATTCCGAGCGAAGCGAGGAACCTGAGGAATAACGATGCCAATTATCAGGTTCCTCGCTTCGCTCGGAATGACACCCCTGTTTGGTATTTTATGTGGAAATTAAAGCGGAACTACTGCTTTGCCAATTGATTCTAGCTAGGTTTTGACTTGTGTACATTCACAAGACGCGGCACTAGTCGATATATAACTAGGAGGTTTGTACCACGCTTCCGTTGTCAAAATCGCTAAGTCAACGGCATTGTCGTAAACGCGGTGCTATCAGTGCGCCAGCCCAAGCGCTCGGAAACAGAACAACCAAGCGCAACGCGAACGAACAACGATCAACAAACAACGAACACGTCTTCCGGGACATCTATGCCGAAAGTCTCCATTTCCGTGATGCCGACAGCGATGCGGAGGCCGTTTTCCAGCCATCGAAGTTGTTCGAGCGATTCCGCTTTTTCCAGCGGGGTAGGGGGGAGTGCCGCTATGGATTGCAAGGTGTTGCTCCGAAATGCGTAGAGGCCAATGTGTTTAAAATAGTCGTGTACATTCAGCCAGTTTTCTGGTGCTTCACCTCGGAAAAAGGGAATGGGGTGGCGGCTGAAGTAAAGGGCTTCGTTGCTTGGGGAAGCAACTACTTTTACCACGTTTGCATTAAAAAGCTGGGTTTGATCTGTTATTTTTTTGGCCAGTGTGGCAATTTGGTAGTCCGGTTTCTGGAGTAAGGTGTCGGCTAAAAGGTCAATTTGCTCAGGCTGGATAAATGGCTCATCCCCTTGAACATTGAGGATAATTTTTGCATCGGGAAACGCCCTTGCTACCTCGGCACAACGATCGGTGCCACTGGGGTGCTCGCTGCTCGTCATCATGGCTTGGCCGCCGAATTCGAGTACGTGATCGAAGATGCGCGCATCATCGGTCGCTACAACAGCAGTCTGGACGCGTTTGGATTTTTGTACCTGCTCAAGCACCCTGGTAATCATGGATTGGCCCTGAATCATCGCTAAGGGCTTGCCAGGAAAGCGTGTAGAGGCAAATCTGGCGGGTATTACAGCAAGTATTTCCGCTTTTTGTACGTTAATCATATGTCAAATGCCAAAATTAATGAGATTGAGGGCTAGAGGTCTTAATTTTGCGCTAGAAAAAGACCGAATCACTATGAGAAAATACGTTCCCCTTTTTGCCTTGCTGCTTTTTTTATCTTTTCAAAAGAGCGCAGCCCAGGATGCTGTTGAGCCGATGTGGTTGTTGACATCCCGCGACTCTGTATTGTTGTTCATTGAAAACGGCAATAAAGTGATCAAGCATACGGTGAAGTCCAAACAAACACTTTTTTCTATTTCCAGGTATTACAACCTGGGTCTAGAGGAGTTACTTGATCAGAATCCGACACTCAAAAATGATCCATCTTTGCGTATCGGAGCACACTTGCGGGTACCTATTCCCAATAAAGCCATCCGTCGTTACAAAGGTAGTGGTTTCAAACCTGTTGAATATGCCTGTATCTATTATGTTGTGCAAGGCGGAGACAACCTTTACCAAATCAGCAAACGTTTTTTTGACATGCCCGTGGATACCGTTGCGAAGCGCAACCGCCTGAAGGACTATTACATAAAACCAGGACAACGCCTGCTGATTGGCTGGATTGGTATTGAGGGCGTTCATGCTGATTGGCGGACAAAAGTACAATCAGCCGATTCCGGCACCTTAGGAACCCGTTACCTCAATGAAAAAAATAGCCGGAAAGAAATAGAATCTCAAGGTGTTTGTTTTTGGCAGAAAGACAGCAAAGAAAAAGGTGATTTGTATGCTTTGCACCGCTTCGCAGCTATTGGCACGATCATTTCTGTGCACAACCCCATGAGCAACCGCACGGTGTACGCCAAAGTGATCTCACGCATTCCAGATGGTTACGAACGAAATATTGAAGTCATTCTCTCACCTGAGGCTGCCCGTAAAATTGGCGCTTTGGACCCGAGGTTTTTTGTGAAAGTTAAATATCTAAAATAATGAACAAAGTAAATTCCCTGCTCCTTTCTCTCTTGATTATCACCCTATTTGCCTGTAAAAACGAACCCTCAACGAATAATGTCGACCCCAACCGCCCGCCCGATTTTCAAGCAGGTGATTTGGCCAGCCCCATGATACTAGCCGGGTTTTGGATTGACCTTGATTTCTGCGCCCGAGCATCTCAATATGGTTCTGTACTGCAAACGATGAACACCTTTCACTTGCCGTATGCTTATGCATTCACCTTCAATCCAAGCAACCCAGATAGCGTGACATGCTTCAATGCGTACGAATCCTGGAACCTTCCGGTTAAATACAAGGCCGACACCCTTGAATTGGTCGGCGCGAAACAAGGCAAATCCATTTTCCTGAACTATCACTCCCAGGGAGAAAAGGACATGACCATGTTTGACAACACGAGCGGAAGTACCAAGACAGATCGGTTTATCAAGTCAAAAGCGGGCACCAAAAATGGGTACCAAGCTTTTACAACGGCCTTGAATCACCATCTTTTTAGCGGGATATTTGCACCCGTAGGCAAAGGTGGTGGCGGGAAAGTTGGTTTTACACCTGGCGGTCTTTTGCAAGGTGTGAAAGACTATGATCGGTACGAAGTTTGCACTGGCGGCGATTGTTTTATTGCAGGCCAGGAAATTGACATCGTTACATTTTACGATGCTAAAAAGGGCAAAGAAGCTTCCGAGAAGTTCTTTGGCTATCGCTACAATGGGCAAAATGACACATTGTCAATTTATAACATGGTGAATGCCAAGCCAGATGAGAGGGGAGGCTACAAAGTGGGTACCATTGCCTACAAATTTGCCCGGGAAATCAGCGCTCCGGTGATCTTGAAGCCTTTACAACAGAAACAAAAGCAATAATTAAACTAGTGCCGCTGTGCCATGACTGCATCCCAGCGATCGAAAAAAGCTGGGATGCAGTCGCTGCACAATTCGCTGGATCCGTTGAATAAAACACAGATTCCAATGCCGTCGCGGCGGTTAAAAGCGATTTCTCCGCGAAAGCCGTTGACGTACCCGCCGTGGTAGATGATGGTGTCGTCGCCGTGTTGCAGCACCCGCCAGCCTAAGGCGTAGGAAGCATCGTCCCGCTTGATCCAATGGCCGAGCGTGCGCCGTTCACTGCCAGTTTTGACAACAGGACTAAATACTTTATCCAGGGTTGCTTCGGCTATTACCTGCGGTTTGTGTCCCAACAATAATTTTAGCCATTCGCCCATGTCGGCAATGCTTGCATTTACTCCCCCCGCAGCGGCAGCGTTATAATACAGGGGAGAAATATCGTCGGGTCGCCAGGTACTGCCTGTCCAAAAATGTGGCGATGCCTTATCGCTGCACCCCTGAATGGATTGAAAGTCACAAGAGGCATGCGTTAAGCCTCCTGGCTGAAGAATGTATTCCTGCAATAATTGCGGGTAATTTTTTTCTGTGCGTGCTTTCATAACCTCCTCAATCACACAAAAGGCCGCGTTTTGGTAGCTGAAACACACCCCTTCTTGGCCGCTGATGGGTGCTTGGGCCAGATATTCCAGGGCTATTTTCCTTGTTGAAAAGCCCCTTTCTATCAAGTTTGTATAGGCATGGTAAGGCAGACCCGTTGTATGGGAAAGCAAGTGCCATAACGCCATTCTTTTCGCTTGCTGTTTGTCGCGCAGGCTGAATTGAGGGAAACCTTCTTGCACGTGTTCGTCCCAGGAGAGCAGGCCATTTTGCACCAAAATGCCCGTTAGCACTCCGGCAAATCCTTTCGACAACGACCCTATTCTGAAGACGGTTTGAAGGTCAATGGAATCGTTTGAGCCCACTTTTTTTACTCCATAGCCTTGCTGAAAAATAATGGAATCTCCTTTCACGATCACCACTGCTGCGCCAGGGGTTTGGGTTTGTGCCATACCTGCAGAAAAGTAGGCACGGTAATCATTCAAAAAGGCAACTAAAGGCGTGTCTATCGACGCGGAATATTCTGGAATATGGGTGGTTGGCTTGGAGGCAGCATCGCTGACACAAGCGGAAAAGCCGCACAAACAGCTCATTATTACCAAAAAGTAGAAAATCCGGGTAAATATTTGAAAAGGCATTGAAAAACGGTGGACGGTGGACGGTGGACGGTGGACGGTTTGCCCAACATCCTTATTTTTACCTGGATTAGGTGTTTCAGCACTTTTGGCCAGAAACGGGACGCAGAACCAAAAGTGCTGAAAACCAATACAAAACCTGAAAACCAATGCTGTGCAAACCGTCCGCCGTCTACCGTCCACCGTTCATCACCCTTGCCATCGTTGCGCCAATTTGAGCAGGTGACTCCACAACGGTGATGCCGTTTTCGGCGAGGATGCGCATTTTCGCTGCTGCTGTGTCATCTGCGCCGCCGACGATAGCGCCAGCGTGGCCCATTTTGCGGCCTTTAGGGGCAGTTTGTCCGGCGATGAAACCCACAACAGGTTTTTTGTTTCCATTGGCACGAATCCATTTTGCTGCTTCGGCTTCGAGTGCGCCGCCAATTTCGCCTATCATCACGATGCCCAATGTTTCCGGGTCGTTCATGAACAACTCAATGGCTTCGAGCGTTGTGGTGCCAATGATGGGGTCGCCGCCAATACCGATGGCGGTGGAAATGCCCAATCCGGCTTTGGCGATTTGATCGGCAGCTTCGTAAGTAAGCGTACCTGATTTCGATACTAATCCGATAGGGCCGCGTTTGAAAACGAAGCCAGGCATGATGCCCACTTTGGCTTCATCGGGTGTGATGATTCCTGGGCAGTTGGGGCCGATGAGCCGCACACCTTTACCATCGATAAAAGCTTTTGCACGAATCATATCTTGTATTGGAATACCTTCCGTTATGGCGATAATTACCTTGATACCCGAAGCGGCGGCTTCAATAATGGCATCGGCTGCATACCCTGGTGGTACAAAAATGATGGACGTATCAGCGCCTGCTTTTTTTACGGCATCTTCAACGGTATTGAAAACGGGCAGTCCAAGATGTGTTTGGCCGCCTTTCCCTGGTGTTACGCCACCAACAACATTGGTGCCGTAAGCGATCATTTGTTCTGCGTGGAAAGTCCCTTCTTTACCAGTGAAACCTTGTACGATGATTTTGGAGTGCTTATTGACTAAAATTGACATTAACTGTATTGTTTGAAAGATAAATTGTTACTGGTGCTGGATTCTGGTATGTTTGGCGTTTATTGGGCTGCTCAGGAAGATCACAAATAATGTGCAAATTCCGCAATCCGCAATCCACACTCCGCATTCCTATTGGTCCTTGATGATAAATACGTCCTCGTTGGAGCGTTTCATGAAATAGTGTTCCCGAGCGTATTTTTCTTTTGTGAGGTCAAAATCTTCGGCTTCTTCGCGGGCCTCTTTGATTTTTTCTTCGTAAAATTTACAATCGTTTTCAAGGCGTTGTTGTGCCCTATGGAGGCGAAATTGGGTCCAAACGCTGTGCTTATCGAGAAAAACCAGGATAAACAGAAAAACCACCAACGTGAGGTAGTAGCGATTTTGGAGTGGCGTAGGCAGCCGTGAAAGTAGCGATTGCCAAGGATTTTGTGAAAGCGCCATGGTGTAAAAATTTTGGACGCACAAAAGTACTGTGTTTTTAATGATTGATATGCTTTTGAGGCATTATCATTGAAAAAACGTCACACTAACGGCTCTTTCGCCGTTAGGAGCACTAGCTATCCAAATGCTTACTATTCCATCGACTGTTTGGTTGCCGAAGCTTATGGCAATCCGAGCCTTCGTTGGCATCCTTCCTTCACAACGTCCCTTACCCTGAGTTGTCCTGCTGTAAGCATCCGTCCACGTAAAGTGCGCTGAATGTACTAGTACAGCAACATTCCGCTTTGCTTTTTCTCTTTTGACGAGGACGGATGCTTACAGCAGGGCAACTCAAAGTAAACGGTTGAAGACAAGGACGGTTGGACTCTTACACTTTTTGAAATGCCGGATCGAAGTTTTTCAAGGTGACAAGCAGGGCCAAAAATACATTGTACAGCACATTCATGGGCAGCTGTAAAATGGCTTCTTGAAAATAACAGGCTACGGCCAACATGAAACACCAGGTAGTGATGCCCGCATACAAGGACTTGATCAGAGGGTCGCGGCAACGGACGAAATAGTACAATCCCGTGCGCAGTACCACGTAATGGAACAACGTGTAGAGCAACAAGCCTATCCAACCTAGCTCCACCCCCATGCGCACGAAACTGGAATCGTGGGGGAATTTTGCCAGTTCTGATTCTGGGTTGAATCGTTTGCCCCAGACACCGCAACTGCCCAATCCGCCGCCAATTGGGTGGCTTTGAATGTAAGGCTGTATTTTTTTCTGATTCTCAAGGCGCAGGTTCATGGAGTCGTCCTTTGCTGGCTTGAACGCCGATTGAATGCGATAAATAACCCCGCTACTGGTAGATTTCAAGACAAAAACCGTCCCTAATACGGCCAAAACACCCCCGATAAGCAGCACGCGTTTGCTCATAATTAGTCCGGCAAAAAATATGGCACCGATGGGCATTAGTCCGAAAGCAGTACGGGTACCCGTATAAGCCATCGCCCAAAGTGCGGATACCATCATCACCGAAAAAATAATTTTATGCGCTTTTTTGGTGCCACCTACGATCATAACAGCACAGAAAACGCCAAAACAAGCCATTAATATGCCAAAAGTGGTTGGGTCATAGCAAAAGGATGGGATGCGTACCATTCCCCATTGGTAGTACAGTTGGTAACGCTCTTCGTCGGCCATCATCCAGTTTGTTTCCATCGCGCTAAAACCCAAAAACTGTTGTTTGAGCCCATAGAGTGCACTGATGAAACAGAGGCCAATAATTAATTTCAGGATTGCCATAGCACTGCTACGGCTTTTCATAAAAGCGTAAGCGCCGATAAAAAACACCACTTGTTGTATGGCTACGCTGCGCACGGTAAACAACCAGGCCAACCTCGATTGTGCTTCGGGGTTGAGTACCTGCATCACATTGTAATACAGCCAGATAAGGATCAAATAGCTCAGCGGAAATTTCGCAAAGGCCCAATCCCGCTCTTTGATTTGTCGCAATAAAATGCCCAAGGTGCTGAGCAATATCAGCAGATCGAGCAGCGTGCCGAAGGGTACAGCGGTGAACTTCAGCACAAATGGTAGCGCGAACCCTACAAAAACCATCAGCCCAATAGCAAAACTGATGTTGAACAGGCAGAAAATGACGAATGGAATACCCATTAAACCAGCAAACAGGGCAATGCTCAATTTCAACTCCAGCGTCGATAGGAAGTAAGAGACGGGGAGGGTGGCCAGCAGGAGCAAAGCCAGTGTCAGTGGATCGCCGAGTGGCTGGGTGCCCAATTGTTTGCCGAGCCAGGCTTTCAACTTTCCAAAAAACGATCGGTCGCGTGGTGTGAATAAGTCGTTCATCCCTAAAATATCAGCACCTTAAAACAAATACCCAGCAGCGCAACAATGATGATTAAGTGCATCATGTTTTCAATAAATCGCTGGTAGCGGCTGAGCTCAATTTTGGGTTCTTTCATGCTTAAAAGTGATAAAATTGCAGCATTACAACAAACCCTACCAAGATTAAATGGAGCATTTCGGCAAATCGACTGCGCATGTTTTGGTAGGTCATGGCCAGGAATATAGCTGCCGGGGGAGTCATCAATGCAAACGCTTCCCAGCGCCATTCTGGTCGCATCAACGCAATGGCGGCACCGGTAAACAATATCCAGTACAACACCTCCGTGCATTTTTGTGCATGCATAGACTTGCTGCGGGAGAAAGCGCTAAAATTCACGACAAAAAACAACAGCAGAAAAACCAGAAAGCTGCCTTTCAATATCATTTCAGCACCAAAGGCAATGTCAAACCTGAACAGTTCAAACAATTTACCCAGTTGCTGTTCCCGAAATTCAGATCCAAGGTCATGCCAAAAATACCATATCCAGGCCAGGAACAGTGGCACAAAAACGCCGCTGATAAATGCGATTTGATCCCGAAAGTTCCAGCTGCGCATCACTCCAATACAAATGAATAGTGCTGGAACCAATAAGATAGCTTTGGGGTAAAACAAACTGCCTACAGCGATCCAAAATGTAATATCGAACACCAAAACAGCAGATTTTGGTGATTTGTAGGTCTCGTATATTTTTCGAATGCAAAAGGCTACTAATGTGGCGGCAACAAGGGGGGGCGACAAAAACTGAAAATCAGGCAGCGCGCTGGCAGTCAAGGCGTATGCCATTCCAGGAAGCCAGTTTCGGCCCTCCATTAGCCGGAATTTATCTGCTAAACCATTGACTATCAGTGCCTGAATAAAAACAAGCACGGTTGCCGCCACGGCTGACCAAAAGGATGATTCCTGCGCCCAGGCAAATAAGCCCTGGTAAACAAGACCGGCATCAGCCATGGGTGGCGGCTGCTGAATATGGCCCAGTAAAGCTGCCAAGTGCAGCAAACCCACATAGATAGCCAGGGTAATTGCGTTGGTAAATTGAATGTTGCGAAAGAAAAGCAGCACAGTAGTTGGGTTGAATGCAGGGGCTAAGGTCGTAAATAGGTGGGGATTTTCGGGCAATTGGGTGACTTGGATATTGTGGGTATTGTAAAATGACCGAGGGGCCAACTATTTTCCGGTTCTTTGCGGATGAAAGAAGGGATCAAATGGGCACATACCTTCACATAAGCGGGCATCAACCTTGAATTAACCCGGATACCAAGCAGTGGTGTCATTCCGAGCGAAGCGAGGAACATGGGGTACTATATCCAATCAGGTTCCTCGCTTCGCTCGGAATGACACGACTGCTTGGCATTCAGTATGAAAATAAAATAGGAGCCTTTATTTGCCCAACCACTTGATACAATCCTTTTAATAAATTCATCTCCTAAACTTATCTTTTCAACAATGCCCGTGCTTGAAACACCCATTGCCGGACTCCTGATTTTTGAACCCAGTGTCTTTGCCGATGAACGGGGCTATTTTTTTGAAAGCTACAACCAACGCGCTTGGGAAGCCGCTGGCGTGACCAATGTTTTTGTGCAAGACAATCAGGCAAGGTCAACCCAAGGAGTATTGCGGGGCCTGCATTACCAAACGGGCGACATGGCACAGGCTAAATTGGTGCGTGTCACAGAAGGGGAAGTGCTCGATGTCGTGGTCGATTTGCGGCAAAATTCCAAAACATACGGCCACTGGTATTCCATTCGGCTTTCTGCGGAGAACAAGCGCCAGCTTTTGGTGCCACGAGGATTTGCACATGGTTATTTGGTGCTGAGCCCTACGGCAGAGTTTTGCTATAAATGCGATAATTTTTATGCCAAAGATAAAGAAGGAGGCCTGCGCTTTGATGACCCAACTTTGGTCATCGACTGGCAGTTTGATTTGACACAAGTGCTTGTATCTGAAAAAGATATGGACTTGCCCTACTTTGGGAAGCACAAGCCCGTCTGATATAGTCCCCGATGAGCCTTACCTTTGTGCGAAATCGTCTTCCGATGCCTAAAGCGAGTTTTCTATTGTATTGTTTGCTCCTGTTGCTTGCCGCTTGTTCCAAACGGCAGACCCAGGAACCAATACCTATTGACAATTCGCAATTGGAATATTTCCCCCTAAAATATGGGCACTATGTTGTGTACCGGGTTGATAGCCTGGTATTCGATCCCGCACCCGGCGGAACTGCCCGCGATTCATCCAGCACTTTTGTAAAGGAAATGGTCGGGGATTCATTGCTCGACAATACCGGACAATGGCAATGGATCATGGAGCGATACGAGCGAAAGGCAACAAGTGACCCTTGGGTATTGAAATTTGTCGGTTCAGCCAGTCGTACCAACACACAAGCTGTGCGTACCGAACAAAATCTCCGCTTTCTGAAAATGTTGTTTCCAATGGACCGGCGCAGCGCCTGGGATGGCAATCTCTGGATTGATAAAAACCGGGAAATTGAAATCGCAGGCGAGCGCATGAGGCCGTTTATCAACTGGGAATATGCGGTGGATTCCATCGACGTGCCTGCTACCATTGGGGGTTTCGTATTTGATTCTACCTTAATCATTACGGAGGCCAATTACACCGATGTCATAGAGCGTCGTTTTTCAAGAGCGTGGTACGCCAAGCACGTAGGATTGGTTCAGCGCGAACAGTGGATACTCGATTCCCAATATTGTGCGCAAATACCACCGCCGCCCGACTGTCAAACCCGCCCCTGGGAATTAAAAGCTGAAAAAGGCTATATCCTTCGCCAAACTGTTCTCGAATTCAACTAGTGGCGGGTCCACAAGTTGGCGTATGAATGCAGCGCAGAAACGGGGGCTTTTTTTAGACATCTCACTGGGCTTTTTTTGATTGACCATTGACGCGTGATGATTTGCGATTTGAAGTTTTTACGCGATTTGTGCGTTATTGTGGCTGATTTTTCGATTTGTAAAGATTAAAATTATTTCCAGCTTGGTGTTTGTTGTTAAAAAAGAAAGGGCCGATTGCCGAATCCATTTGTGTGCTTTTCGTTTAATTCACAGCTTGACCTAAACGCAACGCCCATTATCAAATTATCACATTGTCGAATTATCAAATTATCACATTGCCCCCATTATCACATTATCCCATTATCAAATTATCACATTAAAAAATATGGCAAGCAAAGAACAATTGTACGTCTGCATTGGTCGCACCAAAAAAGCCCACGGGCTCACAGGCGAAATCAAAATGGGCATTGAGGAGCAGTACCTGGAAGATTTTATGAAAAATGAGCGCATTTTCATCGCGGTCAAAAGCTCAAAAATCCCCTATTTCATTGCCAATGTCCGTGGAAAAGGCGAAATGATCGTCCAATTGGAAGACGTTGATAGCCGGGATGCCGCGCAAGTGTTGCAGGCCAGGGAGATTTTTTTGCGGGAACAGGATATCCTGACGGAAGTAGAGCGCGAGTATGAAGTCCCCGATGACTCCCTGGAATACGAGGGCCTTGTCGGCTTTATGATGCTGGATAAAACCATCGGCGAAATTGGCCCCATTGATGAAGTGCTTGAAATGCCGCAACAGGAAATGGCGTTTCTACGCTTCAAGGGAAAAGAAGTGCTGATTCCGCTGAATGAGCAGTTAATCGTGGAAGTTGATGCGGTAAACAAGAAAGTGATGATGGACTTGCCTGATGGCTTGCTGGATGTTTAAGGCCGTGTGAAAAAGGAGTCAGCACTTATTTTTATTGGAATGAGAACTGGGGTAGATTTAAGCATCTGTGCATACTTATTGGTCGGACGAAGAAAATTCGTCAGACCAAATCGCCCTCGTCCGACCACTTTTCGTGGTCTGACGAATAAGTTTAAACGAATGCATCCTTTTATCTAATCCTTCCAGCTAAAAACATGAGCCATCCCGAATTTTCGCGATGGCTCATGTTTTTACGCGTTTCCCAATTAGCGTATCACTGTAAAATCACCACTCATGTGTACCGTATCGCCACTTATTGTTTCCAGCGCGCAAACCCAAACATACACGCCCGGGTTTACCAATTTCCCCCGATAGGTGCCATCCCATGTACTGGGGCTATTGGGCGCTAAATCCTTTTGTTCAAAAATTTTATTGCCCCATCGGTCGAAGACTTGCAGGGAGGGAATGCGCAGCACTTCCGGCCCTACGAAGACGCTCAGCTGGGAATTTGGCCCCGTTCGGCCCAGGTGTATCGCATTGGGAACAAACAACTGAACGCCTTTGTCGACTTTCATTTGCAGGGAAGCGCTTGTTGAACAGCCATTGGGGTCGAATACCGTAAGCGTGTACTGACCCGTTTTGTCCGCAAAAATATAGGTAGCAAGGCAGCTTGGACAACGCACACCGTCCACAGGCAACCATTCCGCCACCGCTATCTGGAAATCTGCCATAGGCTCCACCCATACGCTGTCGCCATAATGCAGGGAAACTTGCTGAAGCCCCAAATCGAGTTGCAGCGGGTCGCTTTCAATAACTTCGATGTCCTGACTAATAGAACATCCTTCCGTATTTGTCGCTAGCAGCGTATATATGCCAGCAGAAAGCCCCGTCCAGGAAATTGGCGCTCCGGTGTAGAGCTTGGCAGGTTGGTTTTCCAATTCAAGCTCGACAGGGAGGTAGACGGTCATGACGCTGTCAATTCGAACGATGCCATCTATTGCCTCAAAACACAGAATTTTTGGAGCGGAAGCCACCATTTCAAGGCCCACATAACTGACGTTCGTTATCACCAAACTATCACAGCCGTAGTAATTGGATAAAATGAGTGTGTCTATGCCGACCTGGTTTGGATTGCAGGTTTTTGCCGCGAGGGCAGTCTGGCTTATTGGTGCGAGACTGGTGCTGGTAATCACCAAACTGTCGCAACCTACTGCACTGAGCAATATGGTGGTATCGATCCCCACATTATTAGGGTCGCAGTTTTTGGCAATCAGGTTGGTAATCGGAATGGTCGAGGCATCAAAAGCGGTGTTGGTAATAACCAGACTATCACAACCGTAAAAGTTGGACAATACCAGCGTGTCAACTCCGATCAGGTTTGGATTGCAGGATTTTGCCGTTAGTGAAGTCTGGCTGGTTGGCGCGAGACTGGTGCTGGTAACCACCAAACTGTCGCAACCCACCGCGCTGAGCAATATGGTGGTATCGATCCCCACATTATTAGGGTCGCAGTTTTTGGCAATCAGGTTGGTAATCGGAATTGCCGAGGCATCAAAAGCGGTGTTGGTAATAACCAGACTATCACAACCGTAAAAGTTGGACAATACCAGCGTGTCAATCCCGATCAGGTTTGGATTGCAGGATTTTGCCGTTAGTGAAGTCTGACTGGTTGGTGCGAGACTGGTGCTGGTAATCACCAAGCTGTCGCAACCCACCGCGCTGAGCATTATGGTGGTATCGATCCCCACATTACTAGGGTCGCAGTTTTTGGCAAACAGGTTGGTAATTGGAATGGCCGAGGCATCAAAGGCGGTGGTCGTGATCACCAAGCTGTCACAACCAAAATAATTGGACAGCACCAGGGTATCAATCCCGATCAGGTTGGGATTGCAGGAGCTTGCAGAGAGCGCGGTCTGATTGAATGGCACGAGGCTAGTCGTGGTGATGACCAAACTATCGCAGCCTGCTACACTTTGAAACATTACTGTGTCCTGTCCCACAGCGGCAGGGTCGCAGCTGCTGGCAGAAAGTGGGGTGATCGTAATGGCATTGGCATCAAAGGTGGTGGTGGTTATGACCAGGCTGTCGCAGCCAAATTGGTTGGTCAACAAAAGTGTATCTGTTCCAATGAGATTGGGGTTGCAAGACGTTGCCGACAACGAAATCTGGCTTCCTGATACAAGGCTTGTGGTGGTTATCACCAAGCTGTCGCAGCCTAGGGCATTTTGCAGTAGTACAGTGTCTTGTCCCACCGCGGAAGGGTCGCAGCTCGTCTGATACAGCTGGTTTTGACTTAATGGTAAATACTGCAAGCTAACAGTTACGATACTGTCACAACCGTTGAACCCAGCATTGGCCAAAACAACTTGTCCGTTGGGATTTGCCTGATCAAAAACCTCAGATCCGACAAGATAGGTTTCACCCGGGCATAGCACTGGCTGTAACGTCGTGCTAGCATTGATTTGTGACACCAGCACAGAATCTGTAAGTGTACAACCGTCAACTTTAATGGTCACCCAATACGTGCCGGGACTGTTCACGCTTCGTGTGGGCGTGGTGCCGGCATTGTCCCACAAGTACGTTGCACCGGAGAAAGTGGCATCCAGCACAGCAGCGTTGGTATTGCAAATGGTGGCATCTGCCATGCCAAATCCTATTATTTGGTCGGGTGTGGTAAAAACAAAACCAACAAAATCACTGGAATCTTGCGGGCAAATGGTGCGGACCTGCATTTCATAGTCGGTGCAGCCGGGAAGGTTGTCAAATTGCCCTTTGGCTGAGGGTGCGGCAACATCCGTCCAAACGGGCGTTCCTACTTTCCGGTACCGAATATGGTAGCTTGAGGCGGACAGCGGCCCCGTCCAATCTATCACTGTCGTGATGGTGCTGTTCTCTGTTAAAACTAATCCTGCTGGCTCTGTACAGGGCACCAGTGGCACGAAAAAGGCAGTTGCTTCGCCATTTTGCTCGAAAGCCAGTAAAATGGCCGCTGTAAATTGGTCGGGGCCAAATACATTGCCGTTGACTTCCCAATGATCGAATTGCCAACCCGTTCCAGGCTTGGCTTTCAGGTCGATGTTGACCCCCCCAAAATAATCGCCCACGTAGGGATATGCCGCCGGTGTGATGGTATTGACCTTTACATCATTGGGCGACCCAAGGGGAGAAACTTTCACCTTCAGTTGGAATGGCCCGGTCACGTCGTAGCAATCGACAATGCCCGTATCAATTACCTGGCAACGCGCATTGATAAAGTCGCGAATTTTTTGGACGTTACTGTTCCACTCAGCCACCGTGCCGCCCCAGCGCGCGCATTGCCGCACCATTTCAGGGGCAATGGTGTTGGTCATGGAATCCAGCAAGGCGATCATGTACTGGCAGGAAAGCGCGGTGTTTAGTAGGTCTGCGTATCGGTTTATGTACAAAGCCTTGAACTCAGGGTTGTTGAATAAGGCCATCAGAATATCAATATGATTCTGAGGGTCACCCGAATTGGGGATTTGTTCCACATCGCAGGGGTCGGCGAATGCGGTAGTGTTGGGGACACCCGTATAATTGATGTAATGCCCAAATGTGGCGTCCATGTCCCAAAGGGTGTACCGCCATTTCTTGGCACTGCCATTAGGGTCGCGGCCCCGCCACCAAGCGGTATTCCAGTTCAGCCAGTCTTTGCAAACGCTGTGTTGGTTGATAATGATGTAATCCACCAGGCTTTGCAGGTCGAATTGTTGTTTGACAAAATCGTAATTGGCGGGAACGGCCATGTTGTTGCCCAGGATAAAGGCTTTGAGCGTGTACCAATCGGTGCCTGTGCCGTACTCCAGCCAGGTCGCTCCCCAGGTTTTTATGTAATCAATATAGGGTTCGTCCTGATCGTAGTAATAGGAGGTGAAATCTGAATCGTCCACCTTTTCCCGCATGTCATATACGCCCCAATAGGCACCGTTTACATACAGGACGCAGGATTTGTGCGTGCGGGCGTCCACGTCCAAGCCACCATGAATGGCCAGGTTAGCCACATAAGAATCGCGGATATGGGCGCCACCATTTTGGGCCGGATAATTGTCGTTGGCAGCTGCTTTCAGGATGAGCCGCTGGAATTTTGTCCGCTTGCGTTCTGCAAAAAACTTGTATTTCAATTCGTCTTTGTACCCCATTTGGTCGCGGGTGATCCAGTCGATGCCGCGCTGCGCATAGGCCCAGGAGTCGTTGCCGTGTTTGTTGAATTCACCATAAGCTTCATCGGCCAGCACCTGGTTTTCATAATACTCAAAGGAGCCAAAGGGGCGAATTATATTGCCGCTCATCAAGTCCGCAATATTGTCGCCAGCGATAGAAATCACAGGAATGGTGTGCGTTACATTGATAAAATAAGTATTTGCGAGGACAAAACCCGGCAGTATCTGGCTATTGGCGCTAAAGGCTCGGGCTTTTAATACGGTGGTGGTGGTAAAATTCAGCGGTGCAGCATAGAGCGTGGATGCATTGGTCGGTTCGGTCCCATTGGTGGTGTACCGAATGGTAAAACCTGCGCTGGTGCTCAAGCTGACGCTGGCACCGCCGGTATAAAAACCGCCATCCAATGTTGCCAGTACGGCTGGGGCATAAGACGCGTAGGAATTGGTGATATTGGCACCGTTGGGGGTTGGCGTAAGGAAAATCTTCCAGGTTCCGCTGCCATTCGGAGAACGGCCATAGCTGTGGTTTCCTTGATTCGGAATGGCAAAAGTATAGCTATCCACGGGTGTGCCATTCGCCTGGGTCAATATGACTGATTCGCCTTTTGTCTGGCTTAATTTAAAGTTGGTATGGATAAATCCGCCTGCTACTTTGTCTTTGCCGGAGCAATAAATCATCAAATATCCTCCCGCAGCAATGGTTTGTCCGGCGGGGACGATCCATTTTTGGGGCTTGCCCGGATTGTCGCTCAAAAACCAACCGCTGAGGTTCACCGGAATGGCTCCTGTGTTGTGCAGTTCAACCCAGTCCTCTCGGTCTCCATCGTCATCCACGATGCCGAGAAGGTTGGCGGCAGAAATTTCGTTGATGACGACTTGTGCGGAAAGAGAATGGGTGAAGATTGATAAGGCGAGGAGTAGTAGTTTGGCCATCTTTGAATATTTATTTGCTGGATGGTCGAAAGATAGTGACAAAAATTTTATTTCCCGCTTTCTGCCCCGTTTTCAATGGAAACCGAATATGGCGAAAGCTCCATGCCAAACTGTTTCCTGTACTGATCAGCGGCCAATGCGATGAAACGGGCTGCCTGTTTTTTTTCAATGATGCTCAAAGTGCAGCCACCAAAGCCTCCGCCCATCATTCGACTACCCAGGATGTAGTCCTTGTCTTTTGTTTCATGTACCAAATAATCCAGTTCGGGGCAACTGACGGCATAGTCATCTTGTAGGCTTTGATGCGATTGGTACATCAAATCACCCAAGCGCTGAAAGTCTTTCTTTTTCAAGGCCACCGTGGCTTCCAATACCCGCGCATTTTCGGTAATAATATGTTGGCAGCGCTTGAAAATAGTGGCAGGCATGGCTTCGCGGCATTGTTGCAGCATTTCTAGCGACACATCGCGCAAGCTTTTTACATGTGGAAAGGATTTTTGTATTGTTGAAACCCCCAATTCGCACTCATCTCGGCGCGTATTGTAGCCAGACGCAGCCAAGCTATGGGTCACATTGGTATTCAACAACAGCAACTGATAGTCGCCCAAATCAAATGGAAAATAGCTGAATTCCAGGGAGCGACAATCCAGCAACATCACCTGGTTTTGTTTGCCCATCATGCTGGCAAATTGGTCCATGATACCGCATTTTGTTTTTGCGAAATGGTGTTCCGCCATTTGGGCAGCCTTAATCAACTGCCACTTGTCCAGACCGAGCGCAAAGAGTTCATTCAACCCGTAAGCCAGGCTACAGGTCAGCGCAGCAGAGGAACTCATGCCGCCTCCGATGGGGATGTTGCCTTTAAATTGACCGTCGAATCCGGGGAGATTGGCACCCAGTTTTTGAAGCTCGGACACGACGCCCATGACATAGTTTTGCCACCCGGCTTCGATGGGCTGGAAATTGTTTAGGTTGAAGGAATAGGTCTCCGCTACATCAATGGCATGGATGTTTGCCCTGTCTTTGGTTCCGTTTTCCTTTAGGGTGAAAACGGTCTTTTTATCAATGGCGGCAGGCAGCACAAAACCTTCGTTGTAGTCGGTATGTTCGCCAATGATGTTGGTGCGGCCGGGGGCTTGGGATGTGATGGATTTGTGATTCATAGCTTCCACCTCACTCATCAGGATCCAACTCCGGCATCTCCATCTGCTTCTTCCGCTTCTTATGCTTCAACACCTTCGCCTCATAATAAAACACGATCTCCTCTGCGATATTCTTGGTATGGTCGCCAATACGTTCTAGTCTGCGGATCATAGAAAGCACCAACAGCGCGTTGCGCACTTCGTTGGGATGGTCTTTGATACAGGCAGTCACCGTGTCCAGCGCCTCGGTATCAATGGCATCCAGCATTTTATCGCGCTTGAAAATGGTGCGCACCAATCGGGTGTCTTCGGCATCGAATGCCTCCAGGGTGTCGGCCAGCATTTCTTTGGCAATGCCGTACATCTCCACGATGCGGGTGCGCTGGAGCAGTTCCATTGGGAAATTCTGATCGGCTACCAGCACGAACTTGGCAACGCTGGCAGCAATGTCGCCAATGCGTTCCAGGTTGTTGGAAATGTGCATGACCGCCAGGGTGAAGCGCAGGTCGGTGGCTACAGGTTTGAACAAGGCAAACATGTCCTCACAATCGCGGTCTATCTTGAGGTCCAGTCCGTTGACGCGCTTTTCATTTTCCATGACCTGCATGGCGAGGTCGCGGTCAAAGTTGACCAGGGCCTCCTGTCCGTTTTCCAATTGCAGGAGGACGAGGTTCCACATCTCCAGAATGTCTTTTTTGAGGATATGCAATTCAGTATCTAAATTTGTCATGGCTAGGAACTTTTGAAAAAAAGGCAAATTGCAAAGGGCAAGCGGCAAAAAGGGCAATACTAGCCGAATCGGCCGGAGATATAGTTCTCGGTTCTTTGCTCGGTTGGGTTGGTAAATATTTTACGGGTGCTGCCGTATTCAACCAGTTCGCCGAGGTAGAAAAATGCGGTATGGTCGCTTACCCGGCTTGCCTGCTGCATGTTGTGGGTAACGATGATGATCGTATATTCTTTTCTCAGCTCAAAGATAAGGTCTTCAATTTTAGCACTAGACAATGGGTCTAGTGCCGATGCCGGCTCGTCCATCAGGATAATGGAAGGCTCTATAGCCAATGCCCGAGCGATGCACAAACGCTGCTGCTGACCGCCGGAAAGTTCGAATGCCGATTTTTTGAGCTTGTCCTTCACTTCTTCCCAAAGCGCAGCCCGGTGCAGGCTTTTTTCTACCTGATGTTCGATCACCGCTTTGTCGCGAATGCCATTGACCCGCAAGCCATACGCCACGTTTTCAAAGATGCTTTTGGGAAATGGGTTTGGCTTCTGGAATACCATGCCGACGTTGCGGCGCAACTGGTCGATCTGGTCGTTTTTTATTTTGTAGATATCTTGGCCGTCAATTTCTATTTTCCCGGTAATGCGCACATTATCGATCAGGTCGTTCATGCGGTTGAAAATGCGCAGGTAGGTGGACTTTCCACAACCAGAAGGGCCAATCAAGGCTGTAACCGTATTTTCTTTAATGTTGAGGTTTATGCCTTTTAAAGCATGAAAAGCTCCATAATGGAGGTTCACATCCTCGGTGGTAATTTTGAATTTTTCTTTTTCTCCTGCTATATCTTTCATGAACGATCAATTCGTTTTGACTTTTTTTCCAAAAAAACTGCGCAGCGCAGTTGCTGCAAGATTGGCCAATAATACGATGATAATCAACACCAAAGCCGTACCATACGCGATGGGCCGCGAGGCTTCAATATTGGTGCCGCTGGTGGATATGACGTAGAGGTGGTAGGGTAGGGCCATGCACTGATCCAAAATACTGGTCGGCAACCTGGGCAAAAAATACGCCGCCACTGTGAAAAGTATGGGTGCTGTTTCACCCGAAACACGGCCAATGGCTAGAATAACACCTGTCAGGATATTCGGCAATGCACTGGGCAGCACCACTTTGCGGATGGTGTACCACTTTGAAGCACCTAGCCCGTAACTGGCCTGTCTGAAAGTATCGGGCACCGATTTTAAGCTTTCTTCTGTGGTGCGGATTATTACCGGCAAGGCCAACAAACCCAAGGTGAGCGAACCGGCAAGAATGGAGGCCCCAAAACCGAGCTGGTTGACAAATAAGGCCATGCCGAACAGTCCGAAAATAATGGATGGGATGCCGGCCAGGTTGTTGGTCATCAACTTGATGAAACGTTTGGTTGGCCCGTCTTTGGCGTACTCATTGACATAAATACCGGCCAAAATACCCGCAGGCACAGCAGCCAACATACTGCCAATCACCAGTAAAATGGTGCCGACAATGGCGGGGAAAATACCGCCGCTCGTCATGCCATCTTTTGGGTTTTCGGTCAGAAAACTCCAGCTAATGACACCGATGCCCTGCTTGGCAATAAAAAGCAAGATCAAGAGCAATACAATGACGATGCCATAACTCAGGCTTCGTGCCAACCCGAACATGATCGATTCCACGATCCTTTTCCGCCGATCTACTCCTTTTGGGATTTCCATAATTATGCTTTTTCATGCCTTTCTATCACCCTTTCGACAATAAGGTTGATGGCGAGTGTCATCAAAAATAAAATACAGCCAAGGGCGAACAATGCCTTGAAATGCAAGCCACCAAAGGGCGCTTCACCCAGTTCGGCAGCAATGGTAGCTGGGATGGTGCGCACGGGTTGAAGCAACGACGTGGGCATGATGGCGCTGTTGCCCGTTACCATCAAAACGGCCATGGTTTCTCCGAGCGCTCGTCCGATGCCCAAAATGGCAGCGGCAGTGATACCCGAGGCTGCGTACGGCACAATGACGTTTTTGATGGTTTGCCAATGCGAGGCGCCCAGCGCCATACTGGCCTCTTTCATGTAGCGCGGTGTGGTACGCAGTGCATCTTCCGATACGGTTATGATGGTGGGCAATGCCATGATACCCAACACAATACTGCCTGCGAGTGCCGTTTCTCCTACGGGTAAGTTGAATGTTTCTTGCACCAAAGGCACGATCACCACCAAACCAAAAAAGCCGTACACCACCGATGGGATGCCAGCCAACAATTCGATCATGGGTTTCAATATCCTGCGCACGCGGTCATCGGCGATTTCAGCGAGGTATATGGCAGCAGCCAATCCCAGCGGCACTGCAAACAATATGGAGAAAAAGGATACTAGTAAGGTGCCCAATAACAAGGGCAATACCCCCATGCGCGCTGCGGGCAAAGATGTTGGGAACCATTCTGTATCGGAAAAAAAAACTGCAGGCGTGATGTTGGCCATATCGAGTCGGCGGGCGCCCTGCAATCCGGTGCCTACCCATTGGTCGCTAAAAAAGGCCAAAGTGCCCGGTAAGCTGTCGATATAGTGGTTGATGCAATCGGGGATGTGCTCAAACGAAACGCCCAATTGCTCCTCGGTATAAGCTTCTGCGAGTTCATCCAGTGTTAGACGGCCGATGGGCAAATCCTGTCCACCGACGGCACTCCAATGGGTGATTTTCTGGTCAAAAATGTCTTTCACCTCAGCAGCAGAAAGTTGCTGTACGGGGTTATTTTGATTTACCCAAAGTGAATATCCTTCTTCTATGGGCGTCAAGGTAAAAAAACTGATGCCTTCCCGAAACAGGAAGAGCACAATAAGCAGGACGGTAAAAGCCGACATATAACCACAGGCCTTTACCAGCCCCTCCATTGATTTGCCTATTATCCGGCTGAATTTCATACTAGATTATTTGTATGCTGATTTATTTGATAGGCACAAAACCGATTTCGGCGACAATTTTTTGCCCCGCATCAGAAAGGATATAGTCGATAAAGGCTTTTACTTTGACCTCCGATTTTGCATCGTAAAAGTAGAACAATGGGCGGGCAATCGGATAAGTTTTATCCTTTGCCCCTTCAATGGTTGGCTCTACGTAAGTTTTACCCTGGTCGTAAGAAATATTCAGCGATTTGACACTGCTCGTAGCATAAGCTAACCCGATATAACCAATAGCACCTTCTGTTTGGCTAACGGATTGTACAATAGCGCCTGTTGCCGGCATATTGAGTACTGTAGGAGAGTAGTTTTTTTTGTCCAACACATGTTCTTTAAAAAACTCGTAGGTGCCAGAAGAGCTTTCGCGGCTGTAGGCTACAATTTTTGCGTCTTTACCGCCTACTTCCTTCCAGTTGGTGATTTCACCGGTGAAAATCTTTTCCAATTGCTCGCGTGTCAGTTGGCGCACCTGGTTCTTTGGGTTGACAATAACAGAAAGCGCGTCATAGCCGATAATTACGGCCTTGACATCTATTTTTTTCTCTCGGAACCGGAGCTTTTCACCCGTTTTCAAATCCCGGGACGACATACAAATGTCCGTTGTACCGTCTAGCAAGGCCGTGATACCCGTACCGCTGCCACCCCCAACAATGGATACGGCAGCACCCGGCGTTGCATTCATGTATTCTTCCGCTTCTCTTTGGCTCAACGGGAGCTCGGTGTCGGAGCCTTTTACCGAGATAGTGGTCGCATTCGTGTGGCTCCCTGACTTGTCTTGTGTCGATTGGTTGTTGCAGGCCATCGCCATCAGGCACAGCACTGTAATCTTGATCCAGTTATTTTTCAAAATGTGTATTTTTAATGAATGCGTTTGAAATGAAAAGTTCAGCAGTACTGTCTTAGTTCCAGTCATAAAGCTGAACGGGTAGGACTTAAATCGCAACAAGGCGTTGGCTGGAGTGCTCATCGGGATTTAGCGCCGATTGCCTTTATAAACACTGAAGGTTGTAAATTCGCCATCGTCAACTGGCACCTTAGGGTACGTCTTTTGTACATGCTGAAAATAGCTCGTGTGCCAGTTTGAATGAGTATAAGAATAATATGCCGAAGTAGGGCTTATGCGATACACCACTGCTCGTCCATTGAAGTGTGCGGGCAGCAGGTGATTTCGGTTCGGCAGAAAGCTCCGTGTTGTTCGGGCGGTTCGCCCCGACATCGCTGCGCTGTGAAAAAATGCGATCGTAAAAATGGTCGTGCGGTTAGGAATAATTTTGTGTATGCAATTGATTTTCAACTGCAAAGGTCGTTAGGGCGGGGAGGGGAGTGGGAATGAACGGTATTAAGTTAGTGTTAAGTTTGGGTAGATATGCTCATTGGAGCTAACGACTAAACTGACGAACCCGATAGTTTCCTTGGTAGCGTTCGACGCATCGGTTAAATTCTTCAAGATGAATCAAGTACATCAACTGGGCGAAAATATATTTACCTTTATGCAGAGCTGCTCACTTAAATGTGGGAATCATGTAACCTATTTCCAGAATTGTGTAACCTTTTTAGCTGCTAAGCGAGTGATCTTTGTGGCACTATGCTACCAAATCAGGTGCATTATAAACTTGAGCCGGAAAATGACAATCAAAAGCAAATTTGAAAAATTAGCGTCAGAAAAAAATACCCCTTGTGTCAGTATTTCCCTGAACACACACAGGACGCACCCTGAAAACACCCAAGATATTGTAGCACTGAAAAACTTGCTGAAGGAAGCGGAAGACAGGGTGATTGCCGAGTTTGGCAAAAGACCGGTAGCAGCATTGCTGGATAACATTGCAGGCATTTCTACGGAAATCGATGTCAATTACAATTTGGACAGTTTGCATATTTTTCTTTCCAATGACACTAAGGAAGTTATAAAAACTGCATGCCCCGTAACCGAAAACTCGATTCATATAGCCGACTCGTTTGCTATTCGGCCACTCATTCAAGCACAGAACAACAGTGCGGAATATTTAATACTGCTATTGTCACAAAGCGGCGTCAATTTATATCATGCGCTGAATGACAGTATTATAGCAGAAATAAAAAATGACGATTTCCCCTTTCCGGAAAATGCGCATTTCCTTACCGCCCCCGACAAAGCAAGCGACCCGAAACAAGTGGACAACATGGTACGCGAATTCATGAACGAAGTTGACAAAGCTATCATGAAAGTTTACCATGAAATGGGCTTGAACTGTATCGTTATTTGCACCGAAGACAATCATAGCCGTTTAATGCAGGTGGCTGACAAGCCAATTGTTTATGCCGGGCATGCCGCAGTCGATTATAATAATATTGCAACCCATCACCTTGCCAGGCAAGGCTGGGAAATCATAAAAACCATACAAGCGCAACACAATACAGATGCCATCAGCGAAATGCACGAAGCCGTTGCGCAAGGCAATGTATTGACCGACCTGCAGGAGATTTTCCAGGCATCGGTTGACGGGCGCGGTGATCTGCTGTTGGTAAATCAAGACTTCGCACAGCCTGTTTTGATGACCTCGGACCGGACATTTGAAATGGCTGCCGATAAAAACGCGGCAGGTGCTATTGACGACATAACAAGCAATATTGCCTGGGAAGTACTTTCAAAAAAAGGGCGCGTCATATTTACGGAGCCAGGCCAGCTTGGCGACCTTGGTCATGTCGCGTTGAAATCCCGGTATTGACATTCATTGGTTTTGAGGTGTCATCGACCAGCTTCAAATTGGTGGCACCTAAAAAACTACTCCCCCTACGCATTCCAAACCTTGTCAGGAAACAGCGCTTGCATTGCAGTTGAAATTTTTTCAAAATAAATCTCTACAAAATTTCTAGTGCCGAGTCCACCAGTTGGCGTATGAATATGGCCGCCAGATTCATACGCCAACTGGTGGACTCGGCACTAGGGTAATTTATCTGCTTTTATAAATGGTTTTGCGACAATATTAATGTTTGCATTTATTGACCCACATTTATCCGCAATGACTGACGATGTAACATTAGGCAACTATTATTTTTACCAAGTGCTCAATTATTAGCATGGACAGCGACACACATTTAGACAATATAGAATGCCCTGTTGCTAACATTGCTAAGCCGAGAAAAGTTAACACCAATCCTAGGAAAAACAACAGCGACAACAGAAAATACCAAACAAATTAAAAGTTCTGATGACTGACGAATGAACAAACCAACTTTTGGAGAAGCATTACAATTCTGGACAAAACTTGGGTTTATAAGCTTTGGAGGTCCTGCAGGGCAAATTGCCATGATGCACGAATACCTTGTTGTAAAAAGGAAATGGATCAGCGACAGTAAATTCATGCACGCTTTAAATTACTGCATGGTTTTGCCCGGCCCCGAAGCACAACAATTGGCAACATACACAGGTTGGATGATGCACGGTACTTTGGGTGGGCTTGCAGCGGGTATTTTATTTGTACTGCCTTCAATGTTTATACTGCTCGGACTTAGCGCAATCTATGTTTCATTTGGCAATGTGCCTTGGATTTATGCCATGTTTAGCGGATTAAAACCGGCAGTAATTGCAATCGTAATTCTTGCCCTAATTAAAATTGGCAAGAAATCTCTTTTGAGCCCTTTTCATTATTTTGTTGCGTTTGCGGCTTTTATCTGCATCTTCTTTCTGAATATTCCATTTCCCCTCATCATCATCGGAGCAATTATTATAGCTGCGGTAACAAGACAATTTTTTCCGACTTTCTTTGCAACAAAGAATAATAAAACTGGACAAACCGAAGCAGATGAAAAAGAGTTTTACATTAATAAAAACACCGTCATTCCAAACATCGGGTTTAAGCCGCTTCGTTTTTGGAAACAATTGGGTTTCGGTGTTTTGCTTTGGACAATTCCGCTTGTTGGGTTTTACTTTTTGACAAGCGACTTTGAGTTTTGGAAAACTTTATCCATTTTTTTTACACAAGCTGCATTTGTAACATTCGGAGGTGCTTATGCTGTTTTGCCGTATGTAGCTCAAGTGAGCGTAGAAAAATTCCATTGGCTGACCAATCTGCAAATGATAGACGGTCTTGCGCTTGGCGAGACAACCCCGGGACCTTTAATCATGGTGCTTGTATTCGTGGGTTTTATGGCAGGACATAATCACTTTGGCAATTCGCTTGCCATGGGAACGGTTGGGCTTGTAACCACAACTTTTTATACTTTTCTGCCTTGTTTTCTTTTCATACTGATAGGAGCACCAATCATTGAACGGACACAGGAAAATAAAATGGTAAAAGAAATTCTTGCGCTCGTAACAGCAGCCGTAGTAGGTGTAATACTCAACCTGACAATTTATTTGGGTAAGGCAGTAATTTTTCCAACAGACATGTCATTTGCGGCACTTGACTACATTTCAGTTACGTGGACCGTTGTTTCGTTTATTGCATTGTATCGCTTCAAAGTAAATATGATTGGCTGGATTGGGGCAAGCGCCGTTTTTGGACTTGTTTATTATTTGACGGCGCATTGACACGGTAGAAAAAAAAGCCCAATACGCGATCAAAGCCCTGGAATATCTGGCTGCCCGGTATGCCCAAGGCCCGGTCTTGATCAGCGAAATCGCCGAGAAAAAACAAATCCCGCTCAAATTTTTGGAAAATATCCTGCTGGAGTTGCGGAAAGCTGACATCCTCGAGCGCAAAAAAGGGAAAGGTGGCGGCTTTATGTTGAAAACATCGCCCGACCAGACGACATTGGCCGTTGTCCTTCGGGTCATTGACGGCTCCATTTCCTGCTCCCCTGTGTCATTTTGTATTTTTACAAGCCTTGCGAAACCTGCGACCCGAATGATTGCCGCATCAAGGTTTTGTTTGCCTCGCAGCGATCCGCCTTACGGTGCGCCACGCAGCGAAAAAATATTCTATTCTGCCTATTAATCAGGCACTTTTAACACAAATATTATGGGTGATTACTGGCAATGGTTATGTTTGCGGCATTATTCAATGCCACTCAAATGGATATACTGTATTACAACGATCTGGATTTTTCCAAGGTCAAGAAGAATTTTAACAAAGTTGTCGAATACCTCCAAAATGGCAACTTCTCAGGCGCGGATGTCAAGAAAATGGGGAATACTGGCTATTACCGGGCTAAGTTGGACGAGGAAAATCGGTTGCTTTTCAAATTTGCCCGCTTCGAAGGCCGCCGCTACTTGTTGTTGTTGGAAGTTGTGCTCCACCATGATTACCGGAATGCGCGCTTCCTCAATGGCGCGGTGATTGACGAGGCGAAGATCATGCCCATCGTAAAGCCCGAACAAGTTCTCGAGGCGGATATTGCGACTTTGAGTTACGTCAACCCACGCTCTACAAGGTTCCACTTGCTGGACAAGGTCATCTCTTTCGACGACGACCAGCAAGAAGTATTCCGCTTGCCCACGCCCCTTATCGTTATTGGCTCGGCGGGCAGTGGGAAGACGGCCCTGACCCTCGAAAAAATAAAGACCCTCCGCGGCAACATCCTGTACGTCACCTTGTCGCCTTATCTGGTGGAAAATTCCGCCAATTTGTACTACTCGTTTCAATACCGCAACGAAGACCAGGAAATAGACTTTTTGTCTTTTAAGGAATACGTGGAAACCCTGCGCATCCCAACGGGACGCGAGCTTACATTCAGCACCTTCGATGGATGGTTTGCCAGGCACCGCAATACGGTGAAAATCAGGGACAGCTTCAAACTCTACGAAGAGTTCAAAGGCGTGCTCACGGGCATGAATGAAGAAAAAGAGTATCTCAGCCGCGAGGATTACCTGGGGCTGGGGGTGCGCCAATCGGTATTCCTTGCAGAAGAGCGCGAACAGGTGTATGCCCTTTTTGAGAAATACCTGCAATTCCTCCGGGAAAACAACTACTACGACCTCAACATGGTGGCCGTGCAATGGCAGCCGCTCTGCCAACCAAAATACGATTTCATCATTGTAGATGAGGTGCAAGACCTGACCAATGCCCAATTGTTCCTCATACTCAAGTCGTTGAAAACACCCGGGCAGTTTGTCCTTTGCGGCGACTCGAATCAGATCGTGCACCCCAACTTTTTCTCCTGGTCCAACGTAAAGTCCATGTTTTACACCCACGATGGCTTGGACAACGAAGTGCAGATACTGCGCACCAATTACCGCAACTCACCACAGGTAACAGAGATTGCCAACAGGCTCCTAAAGGTCAAGAATGCCCGCTTTGGCTCTATCGACCGTGAAAGCACGTATTTGGTCAACCCCATTTCAACAAAAGAAGGCGAAGTTGTTTGCTTGCCTGACAATGCCAAAATCAAACAGGAGCTTAACCAGAAAACCCGCAATTCCACGCAGTTTGCGGTGGTCGTGATGAACCATGAGGACAAGGCGGCAGCGCGAAAGATATTTCAGACCCCGCTGCTCTTTTCCGTGCAGGAAGCCAAAGGCTTGGAGTACGAGAATATTATCCTGCTCAATTTCATCGCCAATAGTTCCCGCGAATTCATAGAAATATCCAACGGCGTCAGCAGTGCCGACCTCGAAGCAGAAGAACTGCGCTATGCCCGTGCCAAAGACAAGGCCGATAAATCGCTGGACGTGTACAAGTTTTACATCAACTCGTTCTACGTGGCCATGACGCGCGCTGTGCGCAATTTGTATGTCGTCGAAAGCTCCCATAAGCACCCGCTGCTCGAGCTGCTCGGTTTCGCCAACCTTCGACAAGACCTGAGCATGGCAGAGCAAAAATCCTCCCTGGAAGAATGGCAGCACGAAGCGCGCCGACTCGAAATGCAGGGAAAGACCGAACAAGCCGACCTTATCCGGCACAATATCCTCGGGAACCAAAAGACACCTTGGACGCCCATTACCTGGGATGAGCTCAAAAAACTGAAGGTCGAAGCGCTCAACCCGGAAGCGTTTAACAAAAAGGCCAAAGACCGGCTTTTCGATTTTGCGCTGATCTACAATGATTATGATACTATCCGCCAACTTGTAGAACAAAAATACCGCCGTGCTGAACGGCCAGACGTAGAAAGAGGTTCTATATTCCGCCGTGTTTATGCTCCTTATGCCATCGACGATGTACAAAAAGTAACTGTAAACATTAATAAATACGGGCTCGACTATCGCGATGAGTTTAACATGACACCCTTGCTCGCATCTTTGAAATGTGGTGCCAGTAAAGTCTGCAATTTCCTTTTGGAAAAAGGTGCAAAGTTGAACGTAACGGACAATCTCGGCATCAGCCCATTCCTGATGGCGCTGCAACAAGCGCATGCGAACGACAAGTTTTTGAAAGACCGCATTCCCGAGCTGTACCACAAGTTGCAACCTGATTTTCTGAAAATCAAAATTGACAACTCCCTCGTGAAAATCAGCGTGCGCAGCGCGGAGTTCTTTTTGGTGCATAATTTAATTGCGGCACAAACGCAGCTTGTCATGAACAAAAGAGACCTGGACGACAGGGCGCTGAGCATGGATGATGTGCTCGCCATTTGTGAGAAATTCCCTGATTCCATCTTGCCCGAATTCAGAAAGAAAAGGCAATACTTAAATTCGATCCTCTCTAAAAATGAAGTTGATCGCGAAGGCCTGTACAATAAAAAACTTTTTCTCCGCATCACCAGGGGAAAATATGTGCTAAACCCCGATTTGGAAATCATGGTAGAAGATGACAACTGGATGAACGTGTACGACATGATGTTCACAGAAAAATTGACCGTTGAACGCAATGAAGCCATGAAAAAGGAGGCGCTGTTGCAGTTCCATCAGCGGGCAGCAGAAGAGCGCCAAAAGGCGCTTGCCAGGGAGGAAGCCCAACGGCAACGCCGGATGGAAGAGTGGAGCAATCGGTGGCAGTGGTAGGTATGGTGACGATTGCATTACGTGTAGAAATTTGGTAAGATTGGGCGGGATGGAGGTTTGGGTACATTGTGGTATACGTTCCTGCGTGGTGAGAACACACGAACGCAGGGCGCTTGGCAGGGAGGAGAGGCTTTAGCCAAGGGGAGAACACCCGGAGGGGCGGAAAATCTTAAAGCACTGCCCAAAATTATTATCGCCATTTGGGTTATATGGGGATGTGGGCGAAAAGTTTCTGGGAAGCCTCGAATTTGAAAGTTAAGCCTTATCTTTGTACAAGCAATTAGATAACATGCCTAACATGCACTTTGTTGGTTTTAACCGAATTGTAGCCGATCCGGCATATTGTGACGGACAGCCGCGGATTGAAGGTACACGTATAACCGTTGCCTCAATTCTTTCTTACCTCGCAGGAGGATTAAGTGCGGAGCAGGTTGCTGCTGAATATCCTAAACTGAATACTAAGGATATTTATGAAGCTTTAGCCTTTGCTGCATCACACATGAAAGATCGTTTTGTTCCGCTCCGATTAGCCTCCACAAGTAAATGACTTTTCTACTTGATGAAAACCTGCTTCCTTCCTTTTGCAAGATTTTGCAGGAGCAAGGTTTTACTGCCCGCCATGTTTATGATGTAGAATTAGGGCAAACGCCTGATGAAGATATTATATCCTTTGCCCTGCAATCGGGAGACACTATCCTAACAAACGACCTGGATTTTTCTAGAATTATGGCCTTGTCCCAAGCGACCTTACCTTCCATAATTACCTTAGGCTTGGTGCGCTAAACCATGAGCTTTTTAAAGAAATTGTTATGCTGAACTTCCATGATCTTTTGGAAGCAGCTGATTCCGGAAGCCTTATTACAATTGACGAGGGAGGAATACGAATAAGAAAACTCCCTGTGTATTAAGCTGATTCTTCTTCAAGAATTTCGCCTCGCCAGGTGTTCATTCACGTCCTTCGCCAAGCGCCCCTTCCCCGCCAAACGCCCTGCGTTGGTGTTTTTACCATGCAGGAAAAGTATCCCACGATGCAGCCTGACCGAAATCCTGGTATCCCTCCTCCAGGGCAGACGCATGAACGCATCCGTAGGGATGGGAGCTTTTTTTTAGGCATCTCACGGGCTGTTTTTGATTAGACTTGTTGTGGTGTTGTAAATCAATCAGTTATGCTCTAAATAGAAATTCCAGAGGCCAGCACAGACACCCAGAATGTCGTCGTAAAGGTCGAAATCATGTACACGGAGGCGTTCCG
>Ga0105054_10001217_pt1 | contig 42328 bp, 23 predicted proteins | sample BON02_FD_78091 | JGI IMG/M metagenome (GOLD analysis project Ga0105054, IMG submission 78091) | Freshwater microbial communities from Lake Bonney liftoff mats and glacier meltwater in Antarctica - BON-02 (megahit assembly) | ecosystem: Environmental > Aquatic > Freshwater > Ice > Glacier...
GCGACGGGCGCGGGCGATTGTAGGTGGGGGTGGGGGGGGGGGGCAGGACCGTCGGCGGGCGCGGTTGTGCGGCTGCCCCGCCCCGTGCGTCCTTCGCCCCCCCCCCCCCCCCCCGGCGGAAGCAAAAGGGCGTCCCTCTCCCCCCCTTGTCGCCGAACGTACACTTTAGGCAAGATATGATACAGGCACACACACCGCTTTACGGGCCCGATGAAACACGTGTGTGACAGCGAAAAAAAATTGATCCGAGCTTTGAGTTTTTTTTCAGAGGGCCTAGAAAACACTAAACGGCTGCGGCGCCCGTCCGCAGCCGCGAAAAAGCCTCTTGCCAAGAAGAGGATGCCTCCTCGCCGCCGCCGCCCTCGCGCGCCCGCACGACCACCTCCTCGAGGAGGCCGCCGCCGCCGCCCGCCGCCCAACCGTCCTCCGCGACCGCCTCGACGCACAGGCGCGCGGCCACCAGCGCCAAGTCCTCGCGCGAGCAAGGCGGGCCCGCCGCCGTGGCGTCGCCGCCAACGCCGCCGCCGGCCGGGGCCGCCCCCGCCGCCGCCGCCGCCGCCGCCGACAGGCTCAGTCCCGCCAGCCCCGCCCCGGGGGCGTCGCGCACGCCCCCGGCCGCGCGCACGACCACCACCCCCGACCCGTTGGCCCCTGACGCGGCGAACGCGCGCGCCGCGCGCTCGCGCTCGGCGTCGGCCAGCGTCGCGCCGTCGCTGCCGCCGCCGCCGCCGCCGCCGCCGCCGCCAAACAGCGCGGCCGCCAAGCCAAAGCCCCCGGCGCGCGGCGCGGCCCCGACCGTCGACGGCAGCACCACCCGCCGCACGCCCCCGCCGCCGCCGCCGCCGCGGTGCGTCGCCGCGCACGCCTCCAGCAGCGCGCCAGACAGCGGCCCCGCGACCGCCACCGCGCCGACGCCCCGCAGCAGCCGCCGCTCCGCGGACGAGGCCGCGCCGCCGCCGCCGCCGCCGCCGCCGCCGTTGCTCCCGCTGCCGCCCGCCGCCGGCGGCGCCGCAACCGCCTCGACGTAGTCGGCCCACGCGCTCTTGGCGGCGGCCACGTCGGAGACCACCGCGCGGATGGCGGGCGCGCCCGCGAGCAGCAGCTGCAGCACGACCAGCTCGCCCGTGGGCGTGTCGGCGCCCGTGACGAGGACGGCCGTGCGCGGCTCGTCGTCGTCGTCGTATGCGTCCTCGGCGGCGGCGATGTCGGCGGCGGCGGCGACGGCGCCGAGCGCGCCGGGCGCCTCGGCCTGCTCGTCCTCGCCTCCCGGCCGCGCGGGGAGCACGGGCTCGTCCGACGCGCCGTACCACCGGCGCATCTTGCGGCCGGCCATCATGCCGTCGAGCAGGCCGTCCAGAAACGAGGGCTTGGGCCGGTTGGCGCCTCCCGGTTGCGACTGCTGCTCGTCGTCGTCCCCCCCATTTGTGGCGTTCGCTGCGATGGTTCCCCTCGTCCTCCTGCTGCTCACGCGCGTCCCGCCCGCGCGGCGCACGCCGGCCAGGCGCGGGATCGAGGAGGACGCCGCGGAAGGCACCGCGCCCTCGATCGTCCGACCGCGCGCGCGGGTCAATTGGCCCCACATTTGGCGGGTGTGTGTGTGGGTGTTTTTTTGTGTTTTGTTGTTTGGGGCGCCGCGCGCCTGGTGCGTTCTTGGTCGAGGGGGAGTGCGTGTGTGCGAGCCTATGCGTGTGTTAGCCCTAGTCCTTGGGGCAGACGGGTCCGGTTACACATGTGTCCAAGGTGGGCGCCCGACAAAAAGGTTGGAAACGAAACCGCTCTCGCCGTCGTCGCTCTCTCGCCCGCTCTCCCGTCCTCACCGCGCTGCCGCAAACGCCGGCGCCGGCCCCGCGCGGATCAGGCCCGCCGGCGCCAGCATGGCCAGCGAGCGCGCGTGCCCGTCCACCACGCGCGCGCGCCGGAATGCCGCGGCCGCCGAGCCCGCCCCGCCGCCGCCGCCGCCGTGTGTCCCGGCAGCAGGGCCCCCCGCGCCCGCGCCCCCCGGCGGCAGCACGCGCACGACCACGGGCCCCGCCCGCCGGACGTGCGTCAGCGCGCGCGCCAGCCGGCCGCGCCGCCGGCGCTCGGCGTTGGCGGCGCGGCGCGCGGCGCCCAGGCGCTCGCGCGCGCGGCGGGACGCCTGGGCGGCGCCGTCCTCGGCGCGGCGGGCCTGCTCGGCGGCAGCCTCGCGGCCCAGGTCGGCGAGGACGTCGTCCGGCAGCAGGTCGGCCGAGGCGCCGGCGGCCTTTGCTCGCTCGTCCTCGCTGTCTTCGTCGTCGCCGTCGTCGCCGTCGCCGCTGTCGTCGTCCGCCGCCTCCTTGTCTTTGCTGCTGCTGCTGCGCTTCTTCTTCGTCTTCCCTGCTGCCTCCTCCAAGCCGTCCTCCGAGCCCTGCTCCCGCTTCGCCTTCTTGCCGCTCGACGCCGCCTCGGCCGCGCGCCTGCGCGCCGCCCGCACCGCCGACCGCGCCTCTGCCGCCGCCTCGGCCTCGCGCCGCCGCTCGGCGCGCGCGCCCGCCGTCGCGTCGGCCGCTTTCACCTCCTCGGGCGCGTCGTCGTCGTCGTCGTCATCGCTGATGACGGGATCACGGCGATCGGACGGTGGCGCGGTCTTCTTGGCGCTCTGGGCCGCGCGCGCGCGCTTGGCGGACGACGATTTCGTGCGGGGAGGGGCGGCGCGTTTTTTGTCGATGGCGGAACTCCGCGGGGCGCCCTTGGCCGCCGCGGGGGCGGCGACGGCGGCAGGTTGGCCGTCGTGCGCGCGGGTGCTGACCATTGTTTGCAAGGTTGGGAGGTTGGGGCGGAAATGAACGTTTCGAGAGAGAGAGGGGCTGCTTGGAAGAGCTCCAGGAGCTCCCTGAAAGCTTCTCTTCTTCAGTGTCCTTCCCATCTTCACGCCCATCACATTCGCACGCAATCCCCCAACGACTGACTTATCTCGCTTCAAAGTACCTGCGCCCCTCGCGACACCTTCCTCGTTAAGCACTCCGCCGCGGACAACTCGCACGCGCACTCACTCTTCGCGCCTTCTTCCGTCGCGCGCCGCGCCCTGACCAATCCCGCGCGACCCCCCGCGGCCATGGCCCAGTCCAGGGCCGCGCAAGGTGAGCGTCTTTTGATATGGCGCGCGCGCCGCGTCGCGCCTCGCCGCCCGCGGGACGGCGCCCCAAAAAGGGGGAGAGGGAGCAAACGACGAGAAGCCGCGCGGCGCCGGGTGACACGGGCGGCGGCGGCGCCATCGCGCCATCGCGCGCCGCCCTCCCAACCGCCGCCGCCGTCCCCAACATCAAAACAAACCAACGTTATCCCCCTACACTGAAACGAAAACGATAACGAAAACGCGCAAACACACCCTCATAACAGCGCTCGGCGACCGCGCCTGGCAGCGCGTCGCCCAAGGCGACGGCCCGGGCGCCTCGGCCGCCTTCCGCGCCGCCGTCGCCGCCGTCGACGGCGAGGCGGCCATGGCCCAGAACGCGGCGTCGTCCGACTCGGCGCCGGTGGCGGCGGTCGGCAAGGGCCGGCTGGCGGCGCTGGCGGCGCAGCGGGCGGAGCTGGCGGGGGCGCTGGAGCGGCTGGAGTCGCAGGGGGTGGCGGCGGCGTCGGCGGCGGCGCCTGCGCCGCGAGGGGCGGCGGCGGCGAACGCGAGCGCGGCGGCGGCGGCGAAAGCGGCGCCGCCAGACCCGCAGCAGCAGCCTCAGCAGCAGCCTCAGCCGCGGCAGCGGCAGTCGCTGACGACGGCGCTGGCGGCGGCCGCGGCCAAGCTGCGCTCCGGCGCGCCCATGCGCACGCGCGAGCAGGTGCTGGCCGAGCAGCGGCCGCCGGCAGGCAAGCTCACGACGACGCCCTGGGCCGCCGCCGGCGGCGCGTCGGCGGCGTCGCCCCCGCCGGGCGCGGGCGCCGCTCCTCCGCCTTCCCTGCCCTCGCCCGCGGCCGCGCCCCCGACGCCCTCGGCCGCCGCGCCTGCGGCTGCCTCGGTTGCTGCTGCCGCCGCCGCCGCCACCACAGGGGTCGCGGCCGTCACGGCCGGCGCCGCTGCGGGGGATCGGTCCGCTGCTCCCGCGCCCGCGCCCCTCGTCCCCGCCCCGCCCTCGTCTCCGGCGGCGGCGTCGGCACCAGCGGCGGCCGCCTGCGCGCCCCCCCCAGCCGCCGCGGCATCCGCCGCTGCCGCCGCCCTGCCAGAGGCGGAGCAGCCCGCCCCGTCCTCCTCCGACCCCGTTGTCCCCCTGCCCGAGAACGAGTACCGCGCCCTCAAGACGCAGGTCCAGGCGATGGCCGCCGACGCCGTCGCGCGCGACACGGCGGCGCAGCAGCAGCAGCAGCAGCAGCAGTCGCCCGGCGGCGGCGGCGGCGGCGGCGGCGCTGGCGTTGAGGGGCAGGAGGCGTCCGCCGCCGCCGCGCAGGCCTACCTCGACCTGCTCGCGCCCCTGCGCCGCTGCCACGCCGCCGAGGCGTCCGCGGGCGGGCGCTCGGCCATCGCGTCGCGCTTCGTCGCCTACCGCGACCGCGCGGCCGCCATCCGCGCCCGGCTCTTGCCCGGCGGCGGCGACCCGGCGGCGGCGGCGGCGGCGGCGGGCGTCGGCGTCGGCGCGGCGCCCGTCGTGGCCGAGCGTCCCGTGGTGGAGGAGGCGGCGGCGGGCGGGGGCGAGCTCGCGGCGACCGGTTCTGGCGCGGTGCCGGCCGAGGCGGCGCCCGCGGCCGTCGGCGGGTCGGCGGGCGGCGGCGCGTTCCCGGTCGTCGAGCCGGCGGCTTGAGAGGCCGAGGCCGCCTTGGCCCCGCCCCCCCGTCGCCCCTTTTCGCTTTGTTTCCCGCAACCGCTGTTTCATAAGCTCTCCCCCTCGCCCTTCTGCGCGCAGGGTCGTTCTTTCTTCTAGCTGGCCCCTTCTATTCACCGCCCTTTATTGTTTTGCTCTTGACACACGTCAGACGGATCTTCTCTGACGAGCACACGGCCTCGCGGTTCTAGCACATATGAAACAGCGGCGGGCGCGCGGCGAGCGGGGCAGAGGCGGCCCCGGTCCCGCCGCCCTCTCCGCCCGCCTGATGCTGCTGCTGCAGCTGCAGCTGCCGCCGCCGCAGCTCCAGCGCCCGCCACGCCGCCAGGGGCACCCGCTCGACGGCCGTCGGGCGCCGGCCGACGCACTCGACGCGCACGAGCCCCGCCGCCGGCGCCGTCGGTCCCCCACCCCTGATGCTGCCTCCTCTGCCGCCGCCGCCGCTGTCGCCGCCGTTGCCGCCAGACCCTCCTCCGCCCTCTGCCGCCGCCGAAGCCACCGCCCCCACTGCCGCCGCCGCCGAGAGGCCGTCAGCCTCGGCCGCCAGCTCGCAGCAGCGCGCCGTCAGGCGGTGGCACCCCTCGACTGACAGGCGCGACAGCGCCGGCAGCGCGGACGGCCGCAGCAGCGCGGCGGCCCCGGCGTCGCCCAGCCGCCAGCACCCGCGCACGGAAAGCCGCCGCAGGCTTGGAAGGGCGCCGGCGCGGCCCGCGCGCGCGAGCGCCTCGGCGCCCCCGTCGGACAGGTTGGGGCAGTGGTCGAGCGACAGCGCCTCGAGATGGCGCAGCGGGCAGGCCGCGCGAGACGCGGACGAGACAGGGTCGGCCCCGCCGGACACGAGCGCCGCGGCGCCCGCGCAGGAGACGCGCCGCGAGCCCGACAGCGAGAGCTCCCTCAGGCGCGTCGCGCGGCAGGCAGAGGCCCCCACGCCGCCGCCGAAGGCGCCGAGGGCGGCGAGCGCGCCGTCGCCGACGGCCGGGCACGCGCGCAGCGCAAGCGAGCGCAGGGCCGGCAGGGCGGCGGCCGCCGCGGCGACGAGGCCGTCGCCCACCAGCGAGCAGCCCGAAAAGTCGAGCGCCCCGAGCGCGGGCAGGCGCAGGAAGCACGCGAGCAGGGCGCGGTCGGGCGGGGCGGCAGCGGCCGCAGGGACGACGGCGGCGGGCACGTCGGCGACGGCGGCGGGGCTGCCGCCGTCGCTGCTGCTGCCGCTGCCGCTGCCGCTGCCGCTGCCGCTGCCGCTGCCGCTGCCGCTGCCGCTGCCGCTGCCGCTGCTGCTGCCGCTGCCTCGCGCGTCGCCGACCGCCGCAGTCACGGCCGGACCTGCCGCTGCCGTCGCCTTCGCTGTCGCCGACCATTGACAAGCCTCCGCCGCGTGCGCCAGGCGCCGGCATCCGCTAAAGTCGGCCGAGCGCAGGCGTCCTCCGGCGCCCGCGGCCAGCGCCGCCAGCAGGGACGGGCCGTCGTCGGCGCCGGGGCTGTCGGTCAGCGAAAACTCCTGCAGGCGCGGCAGGGCCGCCAGCCAGAGGACGCGCGGGGTGAGGGCGGGCAGAGGGAGGTCGATCGCAAGAAAAGCGCCGTCGTCGTCGTCGCCTTCCGCGGGCACGACGACGGCGGGCGGCATTGGGGGCGGAGGCAACTGCGGCGACGGCAGCAGCAGGAGGGCGCGCCCGGCCGCCGGCGCGTCGTCGCGCTCCTCCTGCGCGTGCGTGCGCGCACGCCGGCTGAGCGAGCCCGCCCCGGCCAACGACGCCGCAGCCTCTCTCTTGCGCTGCTGCTGCTGCTGCTGCTGCTGCTGACGTTGCTGCTGCTGCTGCTGCTGCTTCTCGGACGGGAGCGCGGTCGCATCTTGCGACGCCAGCATCAGAGAGCGGCCGAGCGCGACGGCGGCGGCGTCGGCCGCCGACCCCTCCTCTTCTCCCCCGGACGATGGCGGCTGCCCCTCGTCATCCTGGTCTCCCTCCTTTTGCTCCAAGTGCCCCGCTTGCGCTTCCTCCTCCTCCTCCTCCTCCTCCATCGCGTCCGAAATCGGACGACCGGCCGCCTGCTGCTGCCGCCGCCGCAGCGCATGCGGGCGCCGACGCTCGGCGTCCGCGTTAGCGCCTGCCGCCGCCGCTGCTGCTTCCGAGCCCGCCGCCGCAGGCTCGGCAGGGTACCCCTCCTCGCCGGCATCGGGCGCGACGCCGCTCAGGCGCAGGACGCGCAGGTGCGCCAGGCGGCCTAGGGGGGCCAGCTCGCAGCGGCGCACGACGGGGGGGCAATGCGCGTCGGCAGAGGAGGCGGCGGCGGCGGCGACGGCCGGCGAGGCGCCGAGCCAGCTCCCGCCGCCGCCACCGCCGCCGCTGCGCGCCGCCGCGGGCACGACGCGCGCGCCCGAGAGGTCGAGCGCCTCGAGGCGCGTCAGAGACGCGCCGATGGTCTCGATGGCGGCGGCCAGGGCGCCCCGCGGCGGCGGCGGCGGCATCGGCGGCGGCGCCGTTGCCCCCCCGTCCCCGCCGCCGCCGCCGCCGCCGCCCCGCCCACCCCATCCGGCTGCGGCGTAAACCGTCGCCCGCGACAGGTCCAGCGAGAGGAGGCCCGGCGGCAGGCGCCGCACGAGCGCGGCCAGGGCCTCGGGCGAGGCGAAGCGCGCGCCGCGCAGGTCCACCGAGCGCAAAGAGGGCGGCAGGGGGCGGCGGGCCGCCCGCGTTTCTTGGTCTTCTTCTTCTCCCCGCGCCGCGCCCTCGTCCAGCGACCGCGGCGGCGCCGCGCCTCCCCCTCCTCCTCCTCCTCCTCCCGCCGCCGTCCATCCCGCCAGGCGCAACTCTGTCAGCGCGCCGCAGCGCCCCAGGCCGCCCAGGGCGCCGGGACTGACGCCCTGGCAGCCGGACAGGTCGAGGGCCTCGAGGCGCGGCAGGCGGGCCAGCGCTGCCAGCGGGGGGGCTGCTGCTGCCGCCGCCGCCGCCGCCGCCGCCGCCGCTGCTGCTCCTGCCGGCACCCCCCCTACCGCGGCCGCCGCCGCTGCTTCTGCTGCCTCTGCCGCTGCCGCCGCCGCCATCCTCGCCGCCACGACCGGCCTCCCGTCCTCTCCCAGGACGAGGCCCGAGCAGTAGGAGACGTTGAGATACCGCAGCCGCAGGCACCCGTGCCCCCCCCTGCTTCCTCCTCCTCCTGCCCCCGCCGCCGCGTGCTGCCGTTGTTGCCGTTGCTGCTGCTGCGGCGAGAGGCCGGCCCCTGCCGCAATCGCCGCCGCCCCGCCTCGGGCCGCCCCCGGCGGGCGCCCCACCACCGCCACCGCCCTGCCAGCGCCCGCTGCCTCGGCCTCGGCGACCCCCATCGGATCCCACAAAAAAGATCCCCCCTCTGCATTGTCGCCGCCGCAGACGAAAGCCTCCGGCGCCGGCGCCAGCGCCAGCAGCGCGCCGCCCCTCAGGCCCGCGCAGCTCTGGAGGGAGAGCCAAGAGAGCGCCGTGAGGTACCGCAGCGCGGGGGCGAGCGCGGCGTCGTCCAGGTGGCCGCAGCCGCGGAGGCTGAGGCGGGACAGCGAGGGGAGCGCGGCGGGCTGGGGCTGGGGCCGGGGCCGGGGCAACAAGGGGGGCGGGCAGGCGAGACTAGACAACGAGGACGCGGCGGGGGAAGGCGACGGCGGCGGCGACAAGGGCGGCGCCAGCGCGGCCGCCAGGCCCTGGCCCGTGATGCGGAGGCAGTTGTGCAGCGACAGCTCCTCGAGCGTCGCGCGGGCGGCGTGCACGGCGGCCCTGAGGCCCCGGTCCGTGATGTCGATGCAGCCGCTGAGGTCGAGCACGCGCAGCGGGCAGCAGGGATGGGGAGCGCCGTGCGCTGTCGTTGGTTTTGCGGCCGTTGCCGTCGGCGTCGTCGCTGCCGCCGTTGCCTCCGCCCCCGCCCCCGCCGCCGCCGAAAGCGCGGCGCGACCGCCCCGGCCCCCTGTTGCCGCCGCCGCCGCCACCTGCTGAACTCGCCGCAGCTGCGCCTGCTGCGCGTGCACCCCGAGCTGGAGCTGCACCAGGCCCGCGTCCCCCATGAATGACAAGCCCGTCGCGTCCCCCAGCACCAGGCGCGTCAGGCGCGTCGCCGCCCCCGTCGCCTCGACAAGCGCCGCCAGCGCCGCGCCCGCGCCGTCGGCGGCGTCGCCGTTGCACAGGCCGACGAGCTCGAGCGACCGCAGGGCGCGCAGGCCGTGCCAACGGTGCAGCACGGCCCAGCGGCACCGGTGCGCGCCGCGCACGGACAGGTGCTCGAGGCGCGTGAGGCGGCCGATCGGCGCCAACGCCGACTCTCGAAGGGGGCCCCCGCCGCCGCCGCTTCTCGAGGACGAGCGGCCGCCGCCGCCGCCGCCGCCGCCGCCGCCGCCGCCGCCGCCGCCGCCGCCGCCGCCGCCCGAGAGGCGGACGCGCAGCGCCGTGAGGCCCGTCAGGTGGGCCGGCAGGAGCGCGAGGTCGGACGCGGACAGGCGCCGGACGCGCGAAAGGTCGAGCTCGCGGACGGCCGGGAAGCTGATTGGTTTTGGCGCTTGGGTAGAGCGGGCCTTTGCGTCAGTTTGAGAAATCGGACGACAGGCGACGGCGCCGCGTCGACGCTGGCCCCGCGTTTGCGGCGGCGAGCCGCGACTCGCGCGAGGTGATCGCGAGCTCCATCACGTCTGTTATCTCTCGTGTTTTCGTCTGCCCCGTCCCCCTTGTCACTTCTCACCATCGCGCGATAACCTCCGGCAGCAGGACGCTGGGCCGCAGCGACGTGATGGAGCTCGCGATCACCTGGCGCGAGTCGCGGCTCGCCGCGGCAAACGCGGCCAGCGTCGATGCGGCGCCGTCGCCGCCGTCCTCGTCGCCGTCGGCGGCGGCCTGCGTGGCCTGGCCTCGTGCTCCTCCTCCTGCCCCGTCTTGCTCCTGCGGCCTCGCGAGCGCGGACGCGAGCGGGCCGTCGCGGCAGCGCCAAAAGACGCTCTCCGGGTCGACCTCGGATCCCGGATTGGGGATGTGCGAGGCGCGTGGGGGCGGCGGGAGCGCGAGTGGCGCCATTGTTGCGTTTTGCGAACGAACGGGGAGGACAAAATTAGGCGTCTTTCGTTTGCGTGTGGGGCGCGCGCGCGAATGGATAGGAGGATGAGGTATGACAAGGACACTCGGAAGCACTGCTAGTGTCGCGAATCGCCTTGATCAGGTTGGAGCGCACGGGGGCGTCTGCCTCTTCTTCTGTCCTCTTCGACCGCCGACCGCCAACCGCGCCGCCGCCGACCGCGCCGAACGCCGACCGTGGCCCCGCTCCCTCCCTTCCCTCCCTTGCCCCCCCCCGCCCACCCTCACGCGTACATCTCCAGCGACCCTTGCGCCAGCAGCGCCGCGTGCGCCTCCGGCAGGTCGTTGCCGTACCGCAACCGGTGCGCCCGGTCGCGCGCCGCCCTTGCAGCCTCGACGAGGGACGCGGGCGGCGTCGGCGGCGGCGGCGGATGGGTCGCCCCGAGCTCAGGGGCCTCGGCTGCCGTTGCCGCCGCCCTCTCCGCCGCCCACTCGGACGCCTCGCGCCACACGCCCAGCGTCCAGAGCCGCTGCGCCGTGACCACGCAGTGCAGGTCCGACCCCGCGCTGACGCCCTCGAGCGCCGACGCGCACGACGCGAGCGCGGCGGCGCGCGCCGCCGCCGCCTCTGCGGCGGATCGCGCCGCGGCAACGTCCGCCGCTGCCGCTCGGCCGCCGCCGCTGCTCTTGCTGCCGTTGCTGCCTTCGCCCCCCCCCGCAGCAGTTGTCCTCTTCCTGCTCCGTCCGGCCGCCGCGGCCGCCCGCTTGCGCCACTTGCGCTCGGCCTCGGCCAGCAGCACGCCCTCGGCGTCTGCGGCCGCCTCAAAAGCTGCATAGGCGCTCGCCGCGAGCTCCTGCCGCAGCAGGCGCGCGTCGTCGTTGGAGGCGCCGCCGCCGCCGCCGCCTCCGCCGCCGCCGCCGCCGCCGCCGCCGCGCCCGCCTCCGGCCCGCGCCGCCATGGCGGCCGTCTCGAGCAAGGCCCGCGCCGCGCCGCCCGCCTCGCGCGCGACCCTCGCGGCGGCCCTCAGAGCACGCCGACGACGGGCCGCGCGCTCCGCCGCCGTCTCGTCCTCTCGCCCCTCGTCGCCGTCGCCGTCCTCGCCGTCGTCGCCGTCGCCCTCGTCCTCGTCCTCGCCCTCGCCCGTCGCCGCTGCCCCTTGCCGCGGCCGCCCGAGCAGCGCCCTGGCCGCCCGCCGCGCGTCGGGCCCCCACTCCCCCTCCCCCCGGACCGCCAGGGTCTCGGCCGCCGCCGCCGCCTCGGCCGTCGCCTCGCGCGCCGCGCCGCCGCCGCCGCCCCCCCCGAATCCCCCTTCCCCCGCGAGGAGCGCCGCCTCCTCCCGCCGGCACCGGCCGCACGCGCAGTCGAACCCATAGCCCTCTCGCAGCGCGGCGCGCCGCTCCGTCAAGGGCCGCAGCTGCGGGCGCCCCAGGTACGAGATCGTCAGAGGCTCGCCCGCCGCGACGTCGCGGCACGCGCGCACGGCCACCAGGGCGCCCGAGCGGAGGGTCAGGTGCGCGCCGTTGGGCGAGCAGTCGTGGTTGAGCAGCGAGAAGGGCGCGTAGAGCGCGACGTGGGCGCGAGAGGCGCGGGCGGCGGCCGGGGCGAGGCGGGTAACGGCGGCGGCGGCGGCGGCGGCGGCGGCGGCGGCGGCAGGGGGGGTTGAGGCGCCGCCGTCTCCCCCCGAAAGGACCCCGCCGCCCTTTCCTTCAAGCGCCAAGACCCGCGCCAGCAGCGCGGCCGCCAGGTCGCCGTGCGCCTCCCCGACGGCGTTGGCCTTGACGACCGCCGCCGCGCGGCGCTGCAGCCAGGGCGGCGCCGAGGCGTGGGGGGACGCGGCGGCGGCGGCGCGGGCGCGGGCGCGTCGCTGCCGCCACTCGGCCGCGGCGGCGCGCGCTGCGGCCAGGGACTCGGGCGGAAGCATGGCGGCGAGCGAAGGGGCCGCCACGCGCGGCAGGAGGGGGAGCGGGGGCGGCGGCGGCGGCGGCGAAGAGGAAGAAGAGGGGGCGGCAGGATCCCCCCCCTCCTCGCTCTCTCGCCGCCGCCGCCGCCCTCGCCTGCCCGCGTCGCCCGCCACCTCCGGGTCTTGCTCGGCCGCGTGCAGCGTCAGCAGCCACCCGAGCGGGCCGTAGGCCTCGTCGCTGTCGTCGTTGCTGTCGTCATCGCCGCCCCCGACATTCTCTGCCGCCCCCGCCGCCCCCGCCGCCCCCGCCCGGCGCCCCCCGAGCGGCGGAGGCGGCCAGCACGCGTCCAGCAGCGCGTCGACCAGCTCGGCCGGGTGCGGCCGGCCGCCGCCCGCGGGAGCGCGCAGCAGGGCCACGGGCGGGCACAGAAGCAGCATCTCGCCCGCGCGGACGTCGCGCGCGGCGACGAGGCCGCGGCCTGCAGGGGGAGGGGCGAGCGCGGCGGCGACCGGGCCGATTTCGTGTCGTTGTTGGTGCCCCCGTGGTCGCCCGGCCGCGCTCTTGTCGCCGTCGTCGCCGTCGCCTCCCTCGTCTTCGGCGCCGAACAGCCAAGCGGCCGCCGAGTGGGCGTCATTTTTGGGCGCGGCTCTGGCAAGGAGCGAGATGATTGCAGTCGTTCTCCCTCGGCGATTGTGGCACCAATGGCGGAGGACGCGGCGGGCGGAGGACGAGGCCTGCCACCTGTCGATCGTCAGCCGTCGGAGGCCAGCCGAGACGCGGCTCAGCGGCGGCGCGCGCGGCAATGCGCTCATGGAAGCAGTGGACATGAGTACTGGGATAGTCGTCATACGAGTCTCGGTAACCTGGCGGCTGCGTTTTCGGAAAAGAAAACGCCAACCCAAGAAAGGTGCGTGCTCGGCGATGAAGCGCGCGCGCCGCGTTCGCCGCGGCGTTCATCCCTCAAAGCGCGTCACCCCTCTTGCACGGCGCCACTTCCCTGCGCGATCGCATCCTCTCGATCGACCAGTAACGCTGGTCTGACACACTGTGACAACGCGAGCAGCACCGAATCCGATCCAGCGCGGTCTGTGTTTTCCAAATCCCCGTTTGCGCCTCTCTCCCCCCTTGATCGGCCGCGCCCCACGATGCCCAAGACCAACAAGGACCAGGGCAAGGGCAAGGAGGAAGACGCGGCGTCCTCGTCCTCCTCGGCAGTCGCGACGACAACGGAAGCGACGACAGCACCAGCAGCAGCACCAGCAGCACCGGCCCCCGACCCGGCGCTGCTCGCGCGCATCAAGGCGCAGCTGGCCGCCATGGGCATCCGCGACGCCAACGAGCGCCAGACGCGCGAGGCCAAGGAGCGCTACGCCTTTTGGGAGACGCAGCCGGTCGTCCAGTTCAAGGGCGGCGCGCCGGGCGGCAGCGGCGGCGGCGGCGGCGCGGCCGCGGCGGCCAACGGCAGCGGCGCGGGACGACGGGCACGCGGCGAGGGGGAGGAGAAAGAGGACGAGGGGCCCATCGACGCGCCCAAGACGGTCGCCGACGTGAAGAAGGAGCCGTACGCGCTGGCGCCAGGGTGAGATCGCTGTGTGTCTGATAACGATATGGGACTGTGTTGTTTTGGGAACGACCGGCGCCGGCGCCGCGCTCCGTTGCGCTCACTCGCCCCCCCTGTGCGCCGAAAAACACAAACCAAAACCAAAACATCAAAACCCCAAAAACCCAAACACAAACCGGCAGCTTCGTGTGGTCCGAGCTCGACACCTCTGACCCGTCCCAGATCGACGAGCTCTACCACCTGCTCCATCAAAACTACGTCGAGGACGACTCGGCCGCCTTCCGCTTCCGCTACTCGCCCGCCTTTTTGGGGTGGGCGCTGCGCCCTCCGGGGCACAGGCCTCAGTGGAGCGTCGGCGTGCGGGCAGCGGCGGCGGCGGCAGGAGGGGCGGGGGCGGGGGCGGCAGGGGCGGGGGCGGCAGGGGCGGGGGCGGCAGAGGGCGGGCAAGGCGAGGGGGCCAAGGAGAGCGGGGACGCGCAGCCGCAACAGCAGCCGGGCGGCGGGGCCAAGCGGCCCCAAGGCCGCCTCGTCGGCTTCATCTCGGCCATCCCGGCGACCATCGCCGTCGGCGGCGGCGTCGGCGGCAGCGGCAACGGCGGCCAAGGCGGCAGCGGCAGCGGCGGCGGCCAGTGGGGAGGAGCAAAAGGGGGCCAAGGCCAAGGCCAAGGCGAAAAGGAAGGCGAAGGCGAAGGCGAAGAAAAGCAAGGCCAAGGCCAAGGCCAAGGCCAAGGCCAAGGCCAAGGCCAAGGCCAAGGCGGCCTGCCGATGGTTGAGATCAACTTCCTCTGCGTGCACAAGAAGCTGCGCTCCAAGCGCCTCGCCCCTTTGCTGATTCGCGAGGTCACCCGCCGCGTCAACCTCGCCGGCGTCTGGCAGGCCGCCTACACGGCGGGCGTGGTGCTGCCTGTCCCCGTGGCGGAGGCCCGGTACTGGCACCGCCCGCTCGCCACCCGCAAGCTCGTCGAGGTCGGATTCTCTCACCTCCCCGCCCGCACGACGATGAAAGCGCTGGTGAAGGCAAACGCGCTGCCGTCGGATCCCGAGGTGGAGGGCCTGAGGGCGCTGGACCCGGCGCGGGACGCCCGGGCGGTGGCGGCGCTGCTGCGGGCCTACCTGGCGACAGGGGGCGGCGGCGGGAGCGGCGGCGGCGGGAGCGGCGGCGGCGGCGGCGGGGCCGTCGGCGCGCGCTTCCGGCTCGCGCCGGTGCTGTCGGAGGCGGAGGTGGCGCACTGGCTGGGGCCCCGCGAGGGGGTGATCGGGGCGTGGGTGGTGGAGCGGCGGGCGGACGACCCGGAGGTGCTGGCGCTGCTGGCCGGGGAGGGGGAGGAGCAGGAGGCGGGGGGCAGAGGAGGAGGGGCGTCGTTGTCGTCGGCGCCAGCGGCCACGGGCGCCGAGGAGGAGGACGACGCGCCGTCGCCCGAGGAGCGCCGCCGCGCCGCGGCGCGCCGGGCGGCCGCGCGCCGCGCGGTGGCCGCGTCGCGCGACGTGGCGCTCGCCCAGGCGGCGGCGGCGGCGGCGGGTGGTGGCGGCGGGGCAGAGGCGGCGGCAGAAACAGCAGCAGCCGCAGCAGCAGCAGCAGGGGCAAGCGGCAAGAAGAGCAGCGGCGGCGGAAAAAGCAGCGGCGGCGGCAAGAGCGGCGGCGGCGCGCCCGCTCTCCCCTCCTCCTCCTCGCCGCTTTTCGTCACCGACCTCGTCTCCTTCTACACCATCCCCTCCTCCGTCCTGGGGCACCCCCAGCACGACGAGCTCCGCGCCGCCTACAGCTTCTACACCGTCCCCGGAACCCTGCCGCCGAGCGCGCTCACGCGCACCGCGCTCGCGCTCGCCGCGCGCTCGGGCCACGACGTCTTCAACGCCCTGGCGTTGGCCGACAGCGACGAGCGCGACCTGCGCGCGCTGCGGTTCGGCGCCGGCGACGGCGTGCTGCGCTACTACCTGTACAACTGGCGGGCGGCGGGGGCGCCGTTCTCGCCCGCGGACGTGGGGCTGGTGCTGCTGTGACACCGCTGTGTGTGTGTGGGTGTCGGCTTCGTTGGCGCGCGTTTGTGTGTAAAGTTGCAACCAAAAACCGAAAAAGCGGGAGGACAAAAAAGGAGAGCGAGGCGTCCTCTCATCGACGCGCGGCGCGGCGCCGGCCGATCCCTCAAACGGACAAACCCACGCGTCGCATGCTCCCTCTCGCCCATTCTCACACATCATTCATCGAACAATCGCTCGAGCGGCGCGCGCGCGCGGTATCATCCTTCTACCATGACCCCCCGCGCGTTCGTGATCCCCAAATTGTTTTATTTTTAGCTCGAGACTCTCTGATTTTCGAGCCAATCGTCCAAGCCCCGATCCAAAGGAAGCGGCCCGCCCCCGCGCGCGCGCCTTGCGCGAGCGCGCACACGGTCCAGGGGCGCGCGTCGCGACTGATCGGCGCGCACCGACAGGCTGCGCGAATCCGCCGGACAGGCCCTGTGCGGCGACCGATCGATCGCCAGTCGACTTTCCAAAAAAAACCCAACGACCGAGGAGGGGAACAGACTTTCGTGTGCGCTCTCCGCGGACGATGCCGCGCCGCGTCGGTGAGTTCGGAGGTTGCGCCCCCGGATGCGCCGCGTGGGGACCCGCCGCTTCCTTCTCCCAATCGCCGGCGGACGTCGAGCTCGGGGTCGGGCCGCCGCCGGGCGCGCCGCCGCAACCGATGCATCGGCGCGGTCGGGCGTCCTCGTCGCCGGCGGCGGCGGCGGCGGCGGCGGCGGCGGCGGCGGCGGCGGCAGGCGGCGGTGGCGGCTGCGGCGTGGCAGCAACCGGCAGCAGACGGGGGTCCGTAGGAGCCGCAGCAGGATCAGGACCGGGACCAGGACCCGCCTCATCATCAGCAGCAGCGACGGCCTCGACCCCGCCCCCGCGCGCCCCGCTGTTTGAGCGCGGCGCGCCGTCGCCGTCGCCCGACGACTGCCTCCCTCTGCTCACCGTCGTCCTGATGGGAGCGGGGGGGATGGCGGCGGGGAGAGGCGGGGCCGCCTCGGCAGCGGCGGCGGCAGCCACCGTGCTCCCGCCCGCGCCCACGACGTCGGCGACGGCATCCGGGCCACGCGAGGGCGGCGGCGCGAGCAGCAGCACCAGCGCCGGCACCGGCCGCGTCGTGTCAGTCGGCGCGTCCTCCGCCGCTCGGCGCCGCAGCCGCGCGGGGGCCGCCTCCGGGACGGCCGCCGCCACCGCCGCCGCCACCCCTACGCCCGACGGCGAGGACGACGACGACGGCCGCGCGCGCGGCGACCAAGGCGAGGAGGTCGAGGAGGGCGGCCGCCGCCGCCGCAGAGCCAGCAACGACGACGACGCGGAGAGCGGCGGCGACAGCGGCGGCGACGCCAGCAACGACGACGTGCAAGGGGACCGGGAGGACGACCAGGAGGAGGACGTCGACGACGGCGACACGGCCGACCCCTTTGGCCTCGCCGACGACGACGAGGCCGAGCTGCTGACGCCCTCGGCCGTGCCCTTCGAGGCGCGCCCGCTCGCGCTCGGCGCCACGGCAAAGTGGCTGCCGCGCGCGCTGTTCCTGGTGCTGCTGCTGGCCAAGGTCGAGAGGCTGGCGCCCGCGGCGGTCTCCTACTGGCGGTCGCAGACGCGGTCGGCGCACTTGATGCGCGCGGCGGACGCGGCCGAGGGGGCGTGGCGCGAGGCCGAGACGGCGGCACAGGCGGCAGAGGCGGCAGAGGCGGCGGCGGCGGGGCCGGGGGGCGGCGGCGCCGCCGTCGCCGCCGCATCGTCCGCCCCTTTCTTCGTGGGCTCGTCGCTCGCGCGCATCGCCGCGGCCTCCGCGCCCGTCCCTCCTGCGCCCGCTCCCCGAAAGATGCACTGGCTGCTGTATGACGATCCCGCCGAGGCCGAGGGGCTCGGCGAGCAGGAGGACGAGGCCGCGCCGCCGCCCGCGGCTTGGGAGCAGCGGCAGGAGGAGCACACGGCAGCCGCCGCGGCCGCGCCGTCGGCGGCCAACGGTCAAGAGCAGCAGCTCCTGCCCCAGGCGCTCTCCTCCCCGAGCGCGGGTGCTGCCGCCGAGGCCCGCGCCGCGGTGGCCGTCGCCCTCGGCCTGTCGACGGGCGGGCACCACCGCCGCCGCGCCCTCCGCCACGTCAGCGGCAGCCGCCGCGCGCTGCACGGGCACGGCGGCGGCGCGGCCGACGCGGCGGCGGCGGCGGCGGCGGCTCCGGCCGCAAAGGCGGCTGCGGCCGGCGAGCCCGGGCCGGTGACGACGCCCGAGGCAACAGTAGCAGCAGCAGCCGCGTCCGCGAGCGCGTGGTGGGACTACTCCGGCGCGCCCAACGACGACCGCGGCCACACGGGGGGCGGGGGATGGCCCGGGGACGAGGGGGCGGCGGACGGGGCGGCACAGGGATCGGCGTCCGCGGGCGGCGGCGGACACGGCGGCGGCGCCGACATCTGGCGGATCGAGGAGGACGCCGACTTTGCGGACTGGACCCACTCGGCGGGCGCCGCCGCCGATCCCATTGGCCGCGACGACGGCAGCACCGGCGGACTCGGCGGATTTGGCGGCAGCAGCCCGGCCCTGCTCTCTCCGCTCACCGCGCGCCGCCTGGAGGCCGCCGCCGCGCGCCGGGCGCTCGATCGCGCGCGCCAGCGCGTCGAGGAAGCCAGGGCCGACGAGCGCGCGCGCCTCGAGCTCGCGCGCGCCGCCAACGCCGCCTCCCCGTCCTGGCGCGCGGTCTTCGCGCCCGAGTGGCTCGGGCACGCGCTGCACCTGCCGCTGCAGCTGCTGCTGCTGCTGCGGGCGCGCGCGTCCGCGCGCCGCGCGCTCGGCCCGCCGCCCGCGCCCGGCGCCAGCGCCGCGCTGCGCCTTGACTTTGCCCGCCTCGCCTCCGCGGGCGTCCGGCGCGCCCGCGTGGGCCGCCTGTGCGCCCTGGCCCACGGCGCCGCGTCCCTCGCGTGCAAGGCCGGCCTGTGCGCGTGCCTGACGGCGGGGGCGGGCTCAGCCCTCCCGCTCGGCCGCGTCCGGTGGGGCAGGCTGCTCTCGCCGATGTGGGCGGCCTGGGCGGCCACGACAGTGGCGGGCGCGGCGCTCATGCCGCGCGGGTGGCGCACGGTCGGGTCGCCGCGCGACGTGGTGTACGTGACGGCGCTGCTGGCGGCGCTGCGGCTGGGCGGGGGGGGCGAAGGCGGCGTGTTCGCCTCGGGCGGCCTGTCGGTCGGCTCGCCGGCGCCGGCACCCGCGCCGCAGCCGCAGCCGCGGGCGCCGCTGCTCTCGCTGCTGCTGCGGCTGCGGCAGCGGGCGGCGTCGGCGGCGGCGGCGGCGACGGGCAAGACCATGTCCGACGGCGGCGGCGCTGCTACCTCGGGAGAGGCGGCGGATAACAACACGACGGCGACGCTAGCCTCGCGGTTCTGGAGCGAGCTGCTGAGCCCGGCCCTGCTGCCTCTGGGCGACGCGCTCGCCCCCGCCTCTGCCGCCGCCCCGTCGTTGTTTTCGTCGTCGTCGTCATCGTCGCCGTCGTCGCCGTCGTCGTTCCCCCTGTCGAGGCCCCCTTCCCGCGTCCTTCCCTGGGCCGTGGTCGCCATGGCCCCTTGGCTGTGGTGCGCGGTGCTCACGGCCGTGGCGTTTGGAGTGGTGGCCGTGCTGGTGGTCGGCGCGCGGCGGCAGCGTAGGCGCCGGCAGCGGACGCAGCGGCGCCACCGGCAGCAGCAGCAGCAGCAGCGGCGGCAGCGGCAGCAGCAGCAGCGGCCGCCCTCGCGCGGCGGCGGCCTCCCGCGGCCCGCCGCCGCAGCCCCGGCGGGCGCCGGAGGGGAGATTAGGCCCTACGCCTCCTCTCCCTCTTCTCCGCCCCAGCCCTACTCGACCGTCCGCGCCTCGGCCTCCGCCTCGTCCTCTGCCGCCGGCCGAGGCGCGCGCAGCAAGCGCCTCCTCGCCGCCGGCCAGCAGCACGCGCGCGCGGCGGCGGCGCCGCTGCTGCTGCCGCTGCGCGCCGCCGCCTGCCGCCGGCTCGCGGACCTCCTGCGCCCGTGCGCGCTGCGCCTGGCGCGCGCCCTCGCCGCCGAGTGGGCCCTGCCCCTGGGCATCCTCCTCGTTTGCGCGGGAGCCCTGGCCGGCATGCTCCCGGGCGGGGCGGCGCTCGTGCGCTGGCTCGACGGCCCAGCGGAGCTCCTGCTGGCCGTGCCGCCGCCGCCGGCAGCCTACCCCCCGCCGGGCGGCGGCGGCGGCGGCATCGGCGGCGGCATCGGCGGCGGCGGAGGCGAGACGGCGGGCGCGGGGGAAAGGGGCCACTACCTCCGCAGCGGCGGCGGCGGGAACGGCGGCGGCGGCGGCGGCGGCGAGTACTACTACTACTACTACTTCTACGCGGACGAGTACGGAGCAGGAGGGCAGGGGCCCGGCGGGCGCGGCGGCGGTTTTGCCGTCGCGTTTCTGTCCGACGCGGCGGCGGCGGCGGCGGCCGTCGCGGCCGCGCGGCGCGCGCTCGTGCCGTCGGCGTGGGGATGGGCGGCGGCGTGGGCCGGCGCGCTGCTGGCGTCCGTGGGGCTGCGGTCGCGCGAGAGGCGGCGCCTGGAGCTCGAGCGCCGGGGCCTCGTGTGGACGGCCAGCGACGACGCGGCGGGCCGGGCGGCCGAGGTGCTGCGGCGGCGGAGCGGCGGCGGTGGCGGCGGCCACGGCGGCGGCGGCGGCGGCGGCGGCGGCGGCGGCGGCGGCGGCGGCCGGACGGGCGCCGCGGGGCGCGCCGCTGGCCGCGGCCGCGGCGGCGTGTATGCGTCGGGCGGCGGCGGCGGCCTCGGGGTCGTCGGGGCCGCGGGCGCGGGCGCGCTCCTGGCCGCGGAGCAGGCGGCCGTCGACGCCATGTCGGACGCCGCCCTGGACGCGCGCGTCGCGGCGCTCATGGCCCCGGCCTTTGGCCTGCGGCCCGCGCCCTCGCTGCTGTCGGCCGCCGCCGCCTCTTGCGCGGGCGCGGGTGCGGGCGCTGCCAACGACGGCGCCGGCGGCGGCGCCTCCGCCGGCGGCCCCTGGCGCGCGTGGCTGCTGCGGTGGCCCGCCGCCGCCGCGTCGGCGCTAGGCCTCGAACGCGCGCTGTCGGACGAGGGGTCGCTCCCGGCGTCGCTGCTCGAGGTCGAGCAGTGGCGCACGCTCGGGCCAGAGGGCGAGAGCCTGGCGCCCGGCGGCCGGTTCGAATCGTGGCTGTTTGATTTCGGCGGCGGCGGCGGCGGCAAATACGCCCCCGTCTCAGACGCGGGCGCGGACGCGCTCCTCGTCCCCCCGCGCGCCATGCGGCGCGTCGGGCCCATCCTCTACCGTCCCCTGCGCGCGGCCGCGGACGCGGCTGGCTCGCCCCCGCCCAGCAAGGACAGGCGCGCGCCGCCGGGCGCTCCCTCGGCCGTGGCCGCCGCCGCCGCCGCCGCCCCTCCGGCCAAGTCGGCGCCTCCGCTGCCGCCTCAGCTGCCGCCCTTGCGCCGCATGGCATCTCTGGACGTGCAGGCCGCGCCGCCTCGGCGCTCCTCGAGCGGCGGCGGGGCTTCGGGCCGGTCGTGGGCGCCCCTGGGCGGGGGGAGCTTCTGGCCCTCGTTTGCGGCGGCGCGCGCGCCGGCTGCGGCGCTCCCGCCCCGGCCGCCGCCGCCGCCGCCGCCGCTGCCGCCGCCGGCCGCTGCGCCGGCGGCGCCCGACCAGGGGGCCGAGGGCGACTGCGACGCCTTCGTGCGCCTGTGCGTCGGCCCCCGCCCCACGGCCCCCTCCCGCCACGCGCGCGAGACCCCCTCGCCCGCGCCAGCGCCCCCTGCCTTGCCGCCCCCCTTTGTGCCGCCGGCAGCGGGCGCCGCTCCCGCCGCCGCCGCCGTCCTCGCCGCCGCGGTTCCCGCCGCCGCCGCCGCTGCCGCCCTCGCCGCCGCCGCCGCCAGCGCCGGCCCGCCCGACGACGACGACTGCACCATCTGCTACGACGCGCCCGCCACGCGCGTGATGCTGCCGTGCGGGCACGCGGGCCTGTGCCGCCGGTGCGCGCACCGCCTGTTCGCGCGCCCGCCGCACGAGTGCCCGCACTGCCGCGCGAGGCTGACCGCCGTGCTGCGGCTCGACAGGCCGGCGGCGGCGGCGGCCCCGGCGCCGGCGCCTCCTGTGGACAACGCGGGCGGCGGCGTCGGCCTTCCCGCGGCGGCGTTTCCCTCCTCCTCCTCCTCCTTTGCCCCGGCGGCCGGCCGCGCGCCGCCGGGCCAGGACGGCCAGGACGAGGACGAGATCGTGTCCGTGGCTCTGTCGGTCGACCTGATCTGATCGATTCCTCCTCTCTTTGTTTCTTTTCTTACGTTGGCGAGCGGCACCGCCTTTTTCTTTTCAAATCTTCTTTCGGTCGCCACCTTGCCCCCTCTCACCGCACCCGGAAAAAACTATATCATCTCAGTTGCCAATGACCTTCCAAACGGCTTTGTTCTAGATGTATGTTGTAATGCGACGGAAAACAGCACCTATGTCGCTGCTGCCCGCCGCTGCTGCCGTCACAGGTCCCCCTTGCCGCCCTGCCGCCGCACCGCGCGCACCTTGAGCTGCACGCCGCGGACGACGGCGGCGACAGCCGCGGCCGCCGCGCGCGCGCCCTCCTCCGCGCCGCCCGCGTCTGCGGTCGCGCCCCCCCCCCCCGCCCTCGCGCGACTCGACTCGAGCCCTTCGAGCGCCGCGGCGAGGGCCTCGGCGGTGGACACGCGCTGGGGGTTGGTGGCCGCGCCGCGGTAGAGGCGCGCCGGGGCGAGCAGGGAGACCGTGCGTGCGGCGGCGGCGGCAGTGACGGGAGCGGCGGCAGTGGTGGCCGCGGGGGCCGCTGATCCGGCGGCTGAGGCCGGCGGCCGCCCGCGCGCCGCGACCGCCGCGACCGCCTCCTTGGGGAGCTCCAAGAACCGCAGCCGGGGGTCGTGGTAGCGCCCGCCGGGGCCGTAGCTCAGGCTCAGGCGCCGCGCCTGCTGCCACGTACCGTCCGGGACGACCAGCAGCAGCGGCAGCGGCGGCGGTGGCGGGCTCCGGCGCGCCGCCGCCGGGGGGTCGTCGTCGTCGTCGTCTATGTCGTCCTTGCGGGGGTGGTGGTGGGGGGCCTCTTCCTGCTGCTGCCGCTGCTGCATCTGTATTGCCAGCGCGACGGCCTCGTCGAGCGTGACGCTCGGCGCCGGGTCCAGTTGAGGGTCCTGTTCCGCCCCCCGCTCCTCCTCGCCGTCTTCTCCCGCTGCGTCCTCCTCAGCGCCGCTGCCGTCGTCGCCCGCCCCAGCTTGCGCCCTCGTCGCCGCTGCCGCAGCTGCCTCGCCCCGCGGCCGCCTGCCTGCGCCGCCGCCCCTGCCGGGCGCGCGCCGCGGAAAGAGCAGGACGGGCAGCCAGCGCGGGTCGGCCACCATCGCCGCCACGATCGCGTCGTGCGGCGCGTGGCCCGCCATCAGGCACTGGACGTGGGGCGGGGAGGAGGGCGAGGAGGGCGGAGAGGGCGGTGGTGGTTCCGCCCCGCCTTGATCTGTCTCCTTGCCGCCGCCGTCGTCTCCTCCTGCCTCGTCGTCAGTTTCGGCCGCCCTCCTCCCCCGGAGGACCAGCGGCGCCAGACAGCCCGTGCCCGAGGCGCGCCGCCACTCGCTGTGGTGCGCGTGCACGACCACGCGCGCCACGGCCGGCGGCAGCGGCACGGGCACGGGCAGCGGCGGGGGCCGCGCTGGCGTGCGCGCGTCCGCCTCCACTCGCTCCTCGTCATTTGACGGATCACTCCAGTGGGGCAATACTAGGTCTGCCCGGGCCTCGGCGCACACGCACCGGCCGGGCAGCAGCCAGCAACCGGCGCACGCGAACGGGTTGTGCCCGTGCGCGTGGAGCAGGGCGCAGCGGGCGGCGTGCGCAGACACGGCGCGCTGCCTGCCCCTGCTCGCCCTCCCCACCACCGCCGCGCAGCCGCCGCCGGCCGCCTCCGGCCGCTCGTCCTCCTCCTGCTCCCCCAGTTCTTCTCCGCCCAGCCGCCCGAACTCGCGCGCGAGCAGCCCGCGCGCCGCCCGCACGCGCGCCAGCACGGCGTCGTAGCCGCGCGGGTCGTTCGGAAACCCCGCGAGCGCCAGCCGCCCGGCGTCCTGCAGGGCGCCGGAGGCGTAGGCGGTGGAGCGGGGGATTCCGCGGCCGCCGCCGCCACCGCCGCGCGGGTGGTCCGGGTTGCCCTTCCGGCGGCCCTGCTCGGGCTTGCGCTGGCGTCCGCTGTCGCCGCTGTCTGGCGGCGTCCCCCCGGCACCGGGCGTGGCCTCGGCGATCGAGTCAGCGGCGTCGTCGACGGCGGCGGCCGCGCTGGCGCCAGCGCGGCCGCCGCCGACGGCGGCCGGCGGCGGCGGTGGCATGCAATCAGCCCAGCGGTGTCGCGCGCCCGCTGGCGGTCAGTACTGAGGCACGGCTTGTGGGCTCTAGATTGACCGGCGGATCGATCGATGGAAGGCGCGATCAAAACACGGGAAACAGGGGAAGGTCCTTTCCCACGAGCGTCCCGAGTCGATGCGTTCGGATCAGGTATCGCGCGTGATTGAGTAGGTATTGTGTGCAGGATACAAGTACACGGTCACAGGAACGTGCATTGGGGGGGAGAACACAGGTGCAGTGTCGACGAAAACTTCAAGTTGGGTTCAAGCGCGGCGTCGGCGTCGGCGTCGGCGTCGGCGTCGGCGTGCTCGTCGGAACGAGGGACCCCAAAAAAGGACGCTCGGATTCGGACTCCCTCTGGTCAGCGCGCCCGACATCGCCATTGTCCTCTGCCCACCTCGGATCGCTACACTCGAGCATTCAGCCCCTTCTCGGAGAGGATCAAGCGCGCGCTCTCCCAGACCAACTCCCTTTGTCCACCCTCTCTCCGTCAGACACGGCCTCGAGCGTCGGTCGCAGCAGCGCCGTTCCAACATGCATCTGGTCACCAGCACCAGAGGCGTCGGCGCGGCGCGCCCTCGCCGCCCGACCGCCGCCGTCGCCGTGGGCAGGCGACCCCCCCTCTCACGCCGCGCCGCCAGCGACGGCGACGGTCGGGCCGCCTCGTCGTCGCCATCGTCGTCCGCGGCCGCGACGCTCGCCCCGGCACCGCCGCCTCCCTCCTCAGACAACCTGACCAAGCGCATGTTTGACGCCGTGGACGCCCGCCAGAAGCAAAAGCAGCCGCAGCAGCCGCAGCAGCAAGAGGGCGGCGCGGGCGGCGCGGGCGGGCGCACCACCTACGACGCCCTGCTCGCCGCCGACGACGCGTGGCGCCGCATGCGCGCGCCGCCGCCGCCGCCTGGTGCCGACCTCGGCCCCGCGCCCGAGTTTGTGCGCCGCGCCGAGCCCTACGCCCCCCTGCTGCGCCTGGGCACAAGCCCCCTGCCCGAGCACCAGTTCGACGTGGCCGTGTGCGGTGGCACCCTCGGCGTCTTCCTGGCGGCCGCGCTCGCCGCCCGCGGATGGCGCGTCGCCGTGCTCGAGCGGGGGCCCCTCAAGGGGCGCGCGCAAGAGTGGAACCTCAGCCGCGCCGAGCTGCGCGCGCTGGCGCGGGCGGGCGCTTTCGCGTCTGTGGCCGACGCCGAGGCCTGCGTCGTCTGCGAGTTCAACCCCGTGCGCGTCGGATTTTTCGACTCGTGGTCTTCAGAGGCGCCGCCGCCGCCGCCGCCGCCGCCGCCGCCGCCGCCGCCGCCGCCGCCGCCGCCGCCGCCGCCGTCAGAAGAGGGGACAGGCGCCTCCTCTGCTGCTGCCCCCCCCCCTTCATCTTACCCCACTGCCCCGCGCTCCAAGGACATCTGGGCGCGCGACGTGCTCAACCTGGGCGTGTCGCCTGACGCGCTCGTGCAGGCGGCGCGCAAGGCGCTCGAGGCGCGCGGGGGGCGCGTGTTTGAGCGCGCCGCCGTCGACGGACTGACGGTCCACCCGGACGCGGTGGCCGTGCGGGTGCGGGGGGCAGGGGCCGCCGGGTTGGGGGGCGGGGCTGTCGGCCAGCAGCAGCCGCGGGGTGACGACGCAACAACGCCCGCCGCGACCACGGTCTTGTCGGCGCGCGTCGTCATCGACTGCCTGGGGCACGGGTCGCCCGCCGCGCGGCAGCTGAGGGGTGCGGGCGCCAAGCCGGACGGCGTGTGCCTGGTGGTGGGCGGGTGCGCGTCGGGCTTCGACCCGGCGCGCAACGTGACGGCCGACGTGATCGCGACGGCGGCCGACGCGCAGGACGTCGCCGGCGTGCCGACGCAGCTGTTCTGGGAGGCGTTCCCGGCGGCGGCGCCGGCGTCGGCGGCGGCGGCGGCGGCCGATGCAGGCGGCGGCGGCGCCTCGGACCACGAAGCCGCCCCCCCTGCATCCTCCTCTCTCCGCACGACCTACATGTTCGCCTACATGGACGCCGACGCGTGGCGCCCCTCCCTGGCCCAGATGTTCGACGCCTACTGGCGCCTCATGCCAGAGTACCAGCGGGCGCTGATGGTGGCGCCTTCCTCTTCTGCCCGCCCCAGTCACGGCGGCGCCGCGAATGCGGGCGCGGGCGCGGGCGCGGGCGCGGGCGACGGCGACCCCACCCTTGCCCCCGCCGTCAATCCGGACCTGTCCTCCCTCACGTTCGAGCGCCTGCTCTTCGGCGTCTTCCCCACCTACCGCGCCTCCCCCCTCGCTCCCGGGTGCGACCGCGTGCTGCAGGTCGGCGACGCCTCCGGCCTCCAGTCCCCTCTGTCGTTCGGCGGATTGGCCGCCCTCGCCCGGCACCTGCCGCGGCTGGCCGACGGCCTGGACGACGCGCTGGCGTGCGGGCAGCTGGGGCGCGAGGGCCTGGGGCGGCTCGCGCCCGCGCTGCCCAACCTGAGCGCGGGGTGGATGCTGCAGCGCGCGATGACGGCCTCGCGCGCCAAGGGCGGCGGCGGCGGCGGTCGGGGAGCGGGGGCGGCGCCCGCCTCCCTCGCCCCCTCGTCCTCCTCGTCCCTGTCCCTGCCGCCGCCGCCGCGGCTCCCGCCCCTGGCCTCGGCCCCGCCCGCCCTCATCAACCGCATGCTCGGCGGCAACTTCCAGGCCATGGCGGGCCTCGGCGACCGCGTCTCCAGGCCCTTCCTGCAGGACGTCCTCAAGCCCGGCGGCCTACTGCTGGCGCTGTCGGCGCAGATGGTCGCCGACCCGCTGTTCGTGCCGCCGCTGCTGCTGCACCTGGGCCCTGGTCCTTTGGCGGACTTTGTGCGGCACTTTGCGGCGATGGCGGCGTACGACGTGCTGTACCGGGTCGCGGGGCCGGCGGTACGGCTGCTGGCGGGCGAGGGCAGCTGCCGGCCGCGAGGCAGCGAGGGCGGCGCGGGCGGCGGCGGGGGCGGCGGGGTGCTCGCGACGCTCGGGGCGCCGCCGGCGGTCGGCTATCGGCTGAGGAGGCTGCTGGACGCGTGGAAGTACGGCAGCGGCATGGATTACCAATTTGACGAGTGAAAGCGGGCTTTTGTAACACGAAATCAAAGCCCGCGTCTACGGCTCCTCCTCCATTGGCGCGGCGCCGCCGTCTCGTCCTCCCTCTTGTGCCGCTTCAGCCGCCGCCGCCGTCTCGGTCGCCGCCGCCCCCTCTTCCGCCCCTTCGCCCTCCCTCTCTTCCTCCCCTTCCGCCGCCTCCTCCTCTCCGCCCGTCCACCAGTCCACCATGCCCAAGCCGTCGCCGTTGGCGCTCGCCAGGACCTCCATCGGCGCGTAGGGATTGGCCGCGCTGCCGACCGGCGGCGGCTCGTCGGCGTCGGCCGCGTCGTCGGGCGCAGGGCCGCCGCCGCCCTCGCCCCCCGCCCGCCGCTGCCCCTGCTGCTGCTGCAATTGCTGCTGTTGCAGTTGCTGCTGCTGCTGCTGCTGCGCCTGCCGCCGCTCGGCCGGCGTCGGCGGCGCGGGGTACCGCACGGAGGACACCCTCACGCGCACGAGCCCGCCCACGTCCATCAAGAAGGGCGTTCCGTCCTCGTAGCTCCACACCCACGTGCGCTCCTTGGGGTCCCACGACGACTTGGGCGGCATGTCGGTCGGGCGCACGAGCACGTCGCGGAACACGGCGTCGGCGGCGGACGGGGGCGGGGGGGCGGCAGAGGCGTCAGAGGCGGGGGCGGCTGCTGCCGGGTGGGGCGGGAGGGCGCCGCCCGCGCCGTCGGCCGTCCCGCCGCGCGCCAAGCCCCCGATCGCCACGCGCAGCCCGCCCCACCGCGTCGCCTCTACGAGCGTGCCCACGAGCACCTCCCCCGCAAAGGGGCGGAAGAAGGCTAGCCGGAAGCGCGCGCGGTAGTAGGCGGAGCCCTCGGCGGCCGCGCCGCTGCCGCCGTTGCCGCCGCCGTTGCCGCCGCCGTTGCCGCCGCCGTTGCCGGCGCCCCCCGTTCCCCCCCCGCCCGCCCCCCCGCCCGCCGTCCCTGTCGCCGGGTACAACCTGCCCCCTCCGCCCACCACCGCGTCCAGGCTGTACAGCGCGACCGCCAGCCCCAGGCCGGGGACCACCCGGTCGAGGTAGCGGCGGCGCAGCGCGTCGGCGACGCTCTCCAGCAGCGGGCGGGCGAGGTCGCGCGGCTGCACGGGCACGTCGTCCTCGAGGGAGGAGAGGACGAACATCGCTTGTTGCTTGCCGCTTTGTCCCAGCGTGTCTGTTTGCTTAGTCGCCGCCTGGACGTTGCCGAAGGCGATTCAAGGCAGGGGACAGAGACAGGGCGGGACGCTCGGCCGCCCGCTGCCGGGGCGCCCGCCCCCGCCGCCGCCGCCGCCGCCCTCGCCGCTTTTTGTTCGCGGCGAACGAGGCCCAAGACAAGGCGGCGCCTGCTGATGTAAGTGATCGGGCAAGCACAAAACAAGTCCCGGCTCTGACTGGCCTCGTCTGGGCCGTTTCTGGGCTTGACGGCCGAAAGAGATAGGGATTCGGCGGGAAGGACGTAGCAAGCTTTCTTGGGGTACCGTAGGTGCTAGAGATTGGTTATAGCTGTGCAGCAACCGTCGATTCTAGTGTCTCGTGGAGAAACGGACGGAAGCAGAAAGCGGGCCCGATCGCGGAGTCCGCCGTCGCCGCCGCCGTCGCCGGATAGCCGCCCCGCCGACCCTGCTCGTTGCTTAACAGACGTCGCCAGGTCTATGATGCGCACGCCTGGAGCAACTCACACAATCCTCATCGCCCATCGCTCGGACACAGTACCTGCATCCGTCACGTGCGCACATTGGGGGAACAAGGGATTGGGAGCGTACGCCTCCCCCCCCCCCCCCCCCCCGAATGCCGAGACCGCGCCCTCGCTCCGCCTTGCTCCCTCCGCTCGCGCACATCATCGCGGCCTTTGAGGCCGGCGCGAAAGGAGATCCTCTGCCAGCATCCTCAGCCACGGACATGGGCAGCGCCAGCGCCTACTCGTGCTGCGCCTGCGCGGCGTGTTCCGCGGCAGAGGCGCCCGGCGCCGCCGACTCCGACGACCAGGGGCGCGAGAACGACGCCGCGCCGGGGGCCCTGTCGTCGGGCCGGGAGGAAGAGCTGCTGCAGCGCCGCGTCCGGCGGCGCAGGCGAGCGGCTCGCGCCACCGGCGCGGCCGCCGCCGCGCACCTCGATGCCTACCTGCGCGCGGCGGACGGAGAGGCGCTGGCCGCGTTTCGCAAGTGGGGCGGCGGGCGCGCCGCGGCGGCGGCGGCGGCGGCGGCGGCGGCGGCGGCGGCGGACTGGGAGGACGGGGCGTGCCCGGGAGGAGTTGGGGAGGAGGACGCCGTGGACGCCGACTACTTCGAGGGGGTGCGCGGGGTGCGCGAGGCGCTGGCGGGGGCGGAGGAGAGGGCCCGGGGGGAGCAAGAGCAGGAGCAGGGTGCATGCGGGGCGGCGGCGTGAACGCGGCTGGCTGCGGCGAGGTTGTTTTTCCCAGAGACGTGGGGCGCTGACAAGAGGACGCGGCACCGCCGCTGCGCCCTCTTTTCCCTGTGATCACCCGCCGCTCGCGCCCGTTCCACGCGGCTAGCTCCTGCGAATCGAGACGCAACACACTGCTAACGTAGTACACCTGCGATTAACCCAGGCCGACTGACTTTGACGGTCTGCGCGCGACCCGAACGGAAAACGCCCACTTGCGAAATCCGTGACTCCTCAAACGCCGCGATGATGCAGGCGCCGCCTTGCTTGCAGGGCCGCGCTGCGACGTCGTGCCGCCGCGTACCCGCCGTCGCCGTGGCGGTCCGCGCGCGCCGGCGGGCAGCGCGGCCTGGCGAGGGCGAGGGGCGCGCTGTCGCGCGCGCGGCAAACGGCGGAGGCGCGGGGCGAGGCGGCGGCGGCGGCGGTGGCGTTGGCCGCACAGAAGCAACCAAGACGACGACGACGACCCCCGTCACCGCGGTCGAGCCCGCCCTCCCCCCGCCGCCACCCCCCGCGGGCGCCACTAGCGGCAGCGGCACTTGGGACCAGCTCTACATCATCCCCTCGTCCTTTGGCGACGACGACGGCGACGACGAGGACGGCGGCAGCGGCGAAGACGACCAAGGAGGCGGCCGCCAGCCCGACGCCGCCGCCCCGGCCGCTTCCGCACGCGTCCGCGCCTGGCCCGGCGCCGGCCCCATCGTCATCCTCCCGGGCTTCGGCAACGACACCCAGGACTACGAAGCCCCCTTTGGCCAGCCCCGCCGCGGCCTGGCCGCCCGCCTGCGCCGCCGCGGCTTTTGCGTCGAGACCGTCCGGCTGCGGCGGCGCGACTGGGTGCGCGTCGCGCGCGCCCTGGCGTCCCCCTCCTACTGGCGGGGCGAGGCGGACGTGGGCCCCGGGTACGGGTGGTACCTGGCGCGGGTGGCGGCGGCGGTGCGGCGGGCGGAGCGGGCGTGGGAGGCGAGGGAGGCGGAGGGGGCGGCGGCGGCGGGCGGCGACGGAGCGGGCGACGGCCGCAGCGACGGTGCCACCGGGAGCCATGCCCGCGCCCGCGCCCCGGGCGTCGTGCTGGTCGGGCACTCTGCGGGCGGCTGGCTCGCCCGCGCCTTCGTGGGGGACGCCTCCGTGCGGTCGGACGCGGCCGCCGAGCTGTGCGCGCGCGAGGAGGAGCGCGCGCTGGCGGCCATCGCCGCCGCCACCGCCTGGGGCGGCGCGGCCGAGGCGCTGGCGACGGCACGCGAGGTCTTTTTCTCGCGCCCGCTCGTCCTGCCCGCTCCGGCGCCCGTCCTCGAGCGCGAGGGCGGCGCGGCGGGCGCCGCGGGCGCCGCCTCTGCCGCCGCCTCGGCCCCCGCCCTGCGCGGCGGCTCCTCCCGCCCCGTACCCTGCACGCGCGAGCCGCACCCGTCCGTCGCCGCCGTCGTCACGCTCGGCACGCCGCACACGCCGCCCGCGCCAGGGTCGGGCGCGCGCGACGTCACGGGCGGCGCGCTGTCGTGGGTGAACGAGCACTGGCCGGGCGCCTATTTCGGCAAGAACGGGCCCGGCGGCGACGGCGGCGGCGCAAAGGGGCAGCAGCAGCAGGAGGAAGCGCAGCAGCAGGAAGGGCACGGCCGCGGCCCCCCCCGCCGCCGCCCCGTGGTCTACGTGGCGGTGGCCGGCCGCGCCGTTGTCGGCGCGCCCTCCGCCCCGGCCGCCCCCGCCGCCGCCCCCTCTTCCCCGGGCGCGGCGGCGCCCTCTTCACCCATCTCCTCGGCCGCGCCCGCGCCCGTCGTGCCCGCGCCCCGCGGGTCGCCCCCCTCGTACGCGCGCTCGGCCTACGCCGCGGTTGCGGGAGGCGACGGCGCCGGCGTCGTCGGCGACGGGGTCGTGCCGCTGGGCGTGGCCGGTTGCCTGCCGGGCGCGGACGCGCGCGTGGTGCTCGACGGCGTTTGGCACAGCATGAGCGCGCTGGGGTCGTTCAAGGACCCGCCGGCGGCAGCGGCAGCGTCGGCGTCGCACTCATCGCCGCCCTCATCGCCGCCCTCGCCCGCTTCTTCCTCTCCTTCTTCCTCCTCTCCCGCCCCAGTGTCCGCCGGCTTGAGGCCGTGGTACGGCTCGGGCGGCGCGCTGGACGCGTGGCTGACGGCCCTGCGCGACGCCCAGCTCGAGGACGAGTGATGCCGATGTTCGATTGCCAGTTTCCCCCCGCCTAGGCCCGTCGAGCGGCGCCTCGTGTATGTTTTTTTCCCCGCTGCGCCGTGTGTCCCCCTCCCATGATATCTTTCCTCCCATTTTGCCCCCCATTTTTCCCCCGGTTGCAACGTCAGGGTTGCAAAAAAAGGGCTAGCGCTCTATCCTCTTCCTACAATTTGTGCCTGCGTGTGCCTGTCCTCCGGTTTTTAGCCTGAGCTTGAACAAAGAGTTTCTTCGCTATCGTCGTCGTCGCCGTCGTCGTCGTCGTCGTCTTCTGTCTCTCTGTCTGTCGCAGGTCACATTATGAATCAGCCGCACTCATTCACAGCGACTCCATCCCCAGCCTCCGCCTGCACCCCTCGGTCGTCACGAAGATGATGCACGTCATTGGCCCCAGGCGCGCGTAGTTGGCCGTCCACCCGCGGAAAAACCCGGCGGCGCCGTGCGCCGCGTAAATCCGCCGCGAGACGTCGGCCATCGTCGCGCCGCCGCCGCCGCCGCCGCCGCCGCCGCTTGCTGCCGCGCCTGCTGCCGCGCCTGCCGCCGCGCCTGCCGCCTTGCGCGCCACAAACATGTGCGTCTTGACCACGTCGACCGGCTGCGTGGCCGTCGTCGACGCCAGCCCCGTGAGCATGGCGCACGCCGCCTGCAGCGGCACGCTGTCCCCCCGCGAGCCCGTGAGCGCGGCCAGCCGGCGCTTGGCGGCCTCGTAGGTGGCGCACTGGGTGGCGGTCAGCACGGCGGCGCGGATCTGTGGTGTTTTGATTGGTGTTGTTGTGCCGTGCGTGTTTTTTGTGTGGGTGGGTGGGTGGGTGGGTGTGTGAGTTTGTTTGTTTTTTGGGGGTCGTTTTGAGGAGGGGGGAACGGGGGGTGGGGAGCCGACAGACGCGGGAAGCAGGGGCAACGACAGAGACGGAACGAGAGATCGCAGCGCAACAAAACGCGAGCAAAAACAAAACACCACTCACCATGCCAGGCGTGGCGCCGCGCCACAGGCCGCGGACGCCGTCCTCGGCCAGGACCTCCCGGACGATGGCGCCGATGCGCTGGAAGCCGCCGGGCGCGGCGGCGGCGCCGCCCGCGGCGGGCGTCGGCGGCGGCGCGGCCGCCGAAGAGAGCGCCCTCGGGCCGCCGCCGCCGCCTCCGCGGACGCCAGGCGACGAGGACGAGCAGGGCGAGGACGGCGACGACTGAGGCGGCGACGAGGACGGCGCCGAGCATGCCATGCCGTGCCCGACCCCGGGAAACTGCTGCTGCTGCGCCACGGGGCGCGACCACGACGACGGCAGGGGGGCCGCGGCCGGCGGGGGCTGCGGCGGCGCGGCCGGCCTGGGCGCCGGGGCCGCCGCCGTTGGTGCCGCCCTTCCGGCCGCCGCGGAAAAGGAGGAGGACAAAGGCGCCGCCGGCGCCGCCGCAGCCGACGCGCGCGCGGGCTCGGCCTGCATCCTGACCTTGACCAGCTCCGTGGGCGACGTGACGGCCGCCGCGACCGCCCCTGCGATGGCGCCTGCGGCCAGCTTGAGGCCAAAGCCCGGGCCGCCGCCGCCGCCGCCGCCGCCGCTTCCCCGCCGCGCGTCCGCTGCCGCCGCCAGCGCGTCGCGCAAGGGGCCGTACAGCCCGAGTCGCAGGCCCCCGTAGGACATGCCGCGGACGGCGGCGGGCGCCGCCCCGCCCCACAGGGCCGCCAGCCCCTCGCGCCGCACGACGCCGGCCGCCGTCGCAAACAGGCCTGTCGGGCGCGGCGCGGCGGCAGACGGGGCCGCCTTGCCTCCGACGCCGCCGCCGCCGCCGCCGCCCGGCCGCCCGAGCAGCTCGAGCTGCATGCGCGTCTTGACGAGGTCGATCGGCTGCGTGATGGTGGTGGCGGTCGCGACGCCGATCGAGCTTGTGAGGAACTCGAGCGCCAGGCCAGAGCTGCGCTTGTTGCGCGGAGCGGGAGGAGGAGGAGCAGGAGTCAGCGCCGGCGGCGGCTCCCGTTGGAGTTTCGTCGCCGGCGGCGCCATTCGGGCGGCGCGCGCCCCGGCGGGGTCGGTCTGTTTCTGTTGTTTTGCTGGCTGTGCGTATGGCGCGCGCCTGCCAACACGACGGCGGGTTCCGCTGCGGGCCGACTGCACTCGTCGGGCAAAGATGCGGCCGTCAGTGATGCCTTGAAAGCGACGGCCGTTTGATTTGGGGCGCACGGCGGGTGAAGGATCGAAAAAGGGAGGGGAAGGACGCGGAAGGAGTGAGGCCCGGTTTTTTGGTTCGCTTCAGGAATGGGGACCGACGTCCAGATAGAGTGCTATTTTGTTTGCTGCTGGAACAAACAAGAAGTCAAGGCCGATTTTGTGAATTGAGCGGTGCAAAACAACGCGGGAGAGGAGGGTCTGAGAGAATCGCTGCCGCGCCGCACGGGCGCCCTCGCCCCTCGCCCTCGCCGCCACGCAGCCGTCGCTCTCGACCAGGCAGGGGATAAGGGAAGACGGTCTGCTGGGGACTAAGGGCCTGCCTGCGCGGTTGATCTCCATCCTCGACCTCGACGCCACCGTGCAACCCGAAAAGGGAGAGGGGGAGAGGGCGGAGGCGCAGGAGGAGGACGACGTGGCCGCCCCCGCCGCCCGCGCGACGGCAATCGGCGCCCCATCGGCCGGCCTCACAAGCGCGCGCGGCGCCCCCTCGACGCCACAAGGCATCATTCATCATTCGTCGTCGGCGGCCTCGTCCTCGCCTTCCCTCTGCCCGTCTTTTCCATTCCTCTCTGAGCGTGTCTCTCGCGCGCCTGTGCGCAGCGTGCCGCGCCTTCGTGCCTTTCCCCCCGCCCGGACGCGATCGATCCATCATGCCCGCAGGGGCCCGTCCCCCGACCGTCGCCTCTCGCGTCTCGCAAAGCGCCAGGCGCCGAAGCAGGCGCCGCCGCCGCCCCCGCATTACCCGCCCGCTCGCGGCGCGCCCCCGCCCCCGCCACCGAGCCCGTCCCCGCCCCGGCGGCGGGTGCGACGGCGGGCGCGACGTCGGGCGGCGGCGGCGGCCGCGTCCAGAGGGCACCGGCGCCTCGGCGGCGGCGCTCCCGCGCATGGGCCTTCGCGGACGCCATTATCGCCGCGTGCCACACGCCTGAGGGCGACATCAAGGCCGAGCGGGAGCAGGAGGTCGCGCGGCTGCGCGCGGCGATGGCGTTGGTCGGGAAGGTGCGCGGCTTGCTGGTCCCGCTCGGCGTGCGGCGGGTGCGGCGCCGCCCGCCACCTCGCCCCTGCGCACGCGCTCAAGGCGGACCCGCCCGTCTTGGTCTGCCGGTGCCGCGCCCCTGCCGTTGACGGCAAGCCGTGCCTCTCGACCCAGCACGTCGCAGTCGACCAGGAGACCGGTGCCCTCGTCGTGTTGCCGCCGCGGGGCGCAGGACCCGTGGGCGCCGGGCGCCTGCAGGGCGCGAGCGGCCAGAGCGCCGGCACGCACGCGGCCGGCCCTGCGTCGCGCGCGGTCGCTGTCTCCGCCGCCGCCGCCAAAGCGCTGCTGGCCGAGCTCGAGCAGGAGGAGAGCCGCGCGGCGGCGGCGGTGTCGGCCGCCGCGGCGGCGGGGGCGGCGGCGTCCGCGACGGGCGGCGGCGGCGGAGGCGGCACCCTGTCGTCTGCCAAGGACGAGCCGCGGCCCGTCGACCGCGCCGACAACAAGAACGCGTCTTGCCGCGACGAGTGCGCCGAAGGCTGCCGGCGGCTTTTGGCCGAGCTCGCCAAGCACGCCCCGGACCCTTGAAGCTATGCCGTGCTGTCGCCAGCGATCAACACATGCGCCGTCCATCGCATGCAAGCCTCATTTTACGGCGGCCCTGGGCCCTTTTGTTGCCATTTTGTTTTTCTCTCTATAGTTCCGTCGTCTCTTTTTGTAGCGCAGCGCGTGGCGTGGCGGCGGGCGCTGCAAACGAATCGAAAGGGTGAGCGAGTTTTTCAAGGACGACGGTCGATGGTGCACTAAAAGCGAGCGCGTGCGCTTGATCTTTATATTCATCGACCCCGCCCGCTCCCTCTCAGCCCGAGAAGGGGGGAGAAGACGCCGCGGAGGAGGAGGAGGAGGAGGACGCCGCCGCCCCCGCCGCCGCCAGGCCGACGCCCCGCCAGTAGCCGCTGCGCGACCGCTCGGCGCCCGGGCCCGCCCACGACCGGACAAGCTCGCGCAGCGTCTCATCGGCCCACAAGGCATCGTCGTCGTCCGCGTCGTCGTCGTCGGCGGCCTCGTCCTCGCTGCTGCTGCTGAGGCTGCCGGTCGCCGCCGCCGCCGACGCCGCCGCCGCCAGTGCCCCTCTCGCCTGCTGCTGCTGCTGCTGCTCCCGCTGCTGCAAAACCCGCCCCGCCCCCTCCTCCTCCATGCTGCCCGCCGCCGACGCCCTGCGGCGCCGCTGCCGGCGCGCCGCCCGCCGCGCCGTCGCGTCCCTCCGGAAGGCTGAGACGATCTCGCTCTCGTGGCAGCGCGCCGCCGCGCCCGACAGCAGCCGCCCGTCGGCCCACAGCCCGAATTCGCGCGAGCGCAGGAGCATGCGGCGCGCCTGCCGCTCGTCGGGCGCCGTCGGCCGGGCCACCTCGATGAACGCGGCGGCGGCCAGCGCGCCCAGCGCGCCCGCCACGGCCCACGTGGCGCTGCCGAGCGCGGCCGACGCGACCACGGCCGTGCCGACGCCGCCGGCACCGCACACCAGCACCGCCGGCGCCAGGCCGACGCGCCGCGCGAGCCAGGCGGACGAGCGCTCGGGCTCGACGCGCCCCAGGAAGATGACGAGCAGCTGCACGGGCGACACGTACCAGTAGGCCACGGACCACATGGCCGCCGCGGTGGCGTCCCCCGGCGAGAAGCGGGCGGCGGCTGCGCGCAGCGCCGACGACGCGACGCGGCCCGCCTGCGGCGGCGGCCTGCTGCCTTGCTGCTGCTGCTGCTGCTGCTGCTGGGGCTGTTCCTCGGCCTTGATGGCGGGAGAGGACGACAGCACGGCCGACGCAGACGCCGCCGCCGCGGGCTGCCTCCGGCCCCCCGCCGCGGCGGCGCCTGCGTCTGCCGCCGCCGCCGCGTCTGCCGCCGCCTCGGCCGCCGCAACCTCTGCCGCCGCGGCCGAGCGCCTGAGGGCCTCTGCTCCGCCGGGGACCAGGTCGGCGTCCAGCTCAAACGGCTGGCCGTCCACGGTCGTCAGCGTGAGCGGCACGCCGGAAGAGGACGAGGACGACGACGACGAGGAAAAGGCGGCGGCGCCGCCCGAGCGGGAGCCGCGCCAGGCGGCCCGCAAGCTCTCGCGCGCCGCCGGGGTGCTCGTGCCGCCGCTCGCCCCCCGACCGCCGCCCCTGCTGCCGAAGCTGCCGCCGCCCCCCCCGTCCAGCAGCTCTGGGTCGGTGGCCAGCGCCGTCGCGCCCAGGGCCAGGGCCGCGGCGATCGTCGCCAGCTGCGCCAGCGGGAAGGCGCCCCCCTTGTCGCCGTTGCCGCCGCCGTCGCTGCCGCCCGACGACGGCGACGCGCCGGCGCGGCGCTCCTCGTCCTTGTCGCCGCCGCCCCATGCGCGCGCGCGCCACGGGGCTCGCGGCTGCTGCGACGACTGCAGTGGCCACGAGGGCCTCGCGCGCGGCGCTGCTGGCGCGTAGCCTGGCCGGAGCAGCATCGTCTGGCGATTTCTCAGGGTGGTGGTTTTTGTGTGGTCCGTGCAATGGGGCCCGTTTAGGGTATTGTTCGGCGGGCTTGATCGAATCGTTGATCAAGAGCTGATGAGGAATTTCCAAGTACTGGGTTGCAAAGCGGTTCGGGCGCGTCGCTTTCAGACCCATTTCCGAGGCCGAGGCAAACGCCGAGGCGGCGGCGGCGGCGGCAGCGGCGGCGGCAGCGGCGGCAGAGGCGGCGGTGCCGGGCCGAGCGGCGCGGACACGGCGGCGGCAGCGGGCGGCGCGCTCGCGGCCGCCGAGCGCCAACAGGTCGCGCGCGCCATCACCACGCTGTGCAAGCAGTACTTTATTATTAAGGTGCCCGAGCTTCAGGCCTACCTGCGCGCGCAGGGCCTGCACCGGCTGGCCAGCGACGGCCCGGCGCTGCGCGCGCTGATGGTGGAGGCCGACGTGGCGACCGGCGCGCGTCGGCCGCTGCGCAACTTCCCGCGCATCAAATTTGTGCCGGACGGGGACGAGATCTTCATCACCACAAGGACGAGGCGGTTGAACAACACGTGCCCCTGCACTCGCTCCCCTCCCCCTCACAACTAACAAAGCTAGCCTACACAACAAGTCGTCGGAGGAATCGCCAGCCGGAGTCGTCAGCCAACCCTCAAACGCTCACAGTCCTGTCTTGGCTGCCCGAGACCGAAACGCCAGAGACAGGAACACAAGAGGCCGGGAGAGGCACACAGCCCGGCAAACATGTCGGCCGCCGATCGCGCCACGAGCTGGCGCCGGGACACCTCGTCAGGGCAGTCACGCCCGCCGACGGGCGGCAACGGGGGTGGCGGCGGCGGCGGCGGCGGCGGCGGGGGCGGCGGGGGCGGCGGCGGCAACGCGCCCCGCGGCGGCGGCCGGCCCCAGACCGCGGCGTCAGCAGCAGCAGCAGCAGCTCTCGAGGACGAGGCGCCGCTGCAGCTGTTTGACGCGGCAAGCGCGCAGCGCGAGCTGGACGAGCGCTGGGACGCGACGCAGCGGGAGACAGGCGACAGCAATGGCGGCGGCGGCGGCGGCGGCGCAGCAGCGGCAGGAGCAGCAGGGGCGGCAGCACCACCTGCGCTGGCGGCAAAAAAACTTGACTTGCTCCGGGAGCTGCGGAGGTTGGTCGGGGCCTGAGGGCTGCGCGCCGATGGACATGCTAGTCGTAGTGGAATCCCTTTTCCAATGACTTTGTCACAGCACTTCTGCGATGCCTTGTTTTTTGCTTCAGCCGCGCGCGCTCGAAGCGACGAGTGACGACGACGACGACGACCAAGCGACGGCGGCCGGTTCTGTTGGACGCGGCAGTCACACCAAATCGTCTTTGCCTTGGTGCTGACCTGATCGCCGACCTCCTCTTAGGTTCATCGTCCGCCATATCCGTCTCAAACTTGCAGGAAAAACTCTCGGCGGGCCACCAACCGAATTTGGATCGCCCCGAATCGCCGGGGGGCATCCACCTTACGATGGTGGCGGTCCCCGAACTAGCCTGACTCAAAACAGCGCGCAATGGACGCGCTCGCGGCTGAGACGGACCCGCGCCTGCGGGCCCCTGCGCTGCCGCTGCCGCCGCCCGCCTGCTGGGCCGAGCTCGCGGCGCCGCCGTGGGGCGAGCGCGGGCGCGCCGCGACGCTCGCCGCCGTGGCGCTCGCCGGCCGCGCGCTGATGCTCGGCCTCAACACGACGACCGTGGAGAGCCCGGGCGGGGCGGAGAGGCTGCGGATGCTGGTGACGGAGCGGCGGCTGGAGGAGAGGCCGAGGGACGGGCCGCTTGCCGGCGCCGGCGCAAGTGGTGCCGCCGACGCCAACAGCAGCGCCCTCGCCGCCGGCGCACCGCCCCCGCCCCCGCATCCGCCGCCACCACCACTGGCCCCGCCCCCGCCCCCGCCCCCGCCCCCCCCGCGCCGCGGCTTGCTCACTTACAGCAACCACACGTCGACGTTCGACGACCCGGGCGTCCTCGTCGCCCTGCTCCCGCCCTCGTTCTTCTGGTCCGAGCCCGAGCACGGCCTCGTGCGCTGGACCCTGTGCGCGCGCGAGGTATGCTTCCGCAACGCGGCGCTCGCGCGGTTCTTCCGCAGCGGCAAGGTGTTCCCGGTCGACCGGGGCGGCGGCGGCGGCGGCAGAGGGAGCGGGGGCGGGGGCGGTGGAAGCGGTGGCGGTAGCGGGGGCGACGGGGCTCGCGGCAGCAGTGGCGGTGACGGGGCGGGGGCTGGCGGCGGGACCGGCGAGGGCGACGGCGACCGGGGCCCGGCGAGGGGCGGCGAGCGCCCCCCGTTGCCGTCGGCCGCCGGCGGCGCCGGCGGGAGGGGCGGCGGCCTCGACCAGCCGGCCATGGCGGCCGCCGCGCACGCGCTCGGCGCGCGCGGCGACTGGGTCCACCTGTTTCCCGAGGGCAAGGTGTACGACTTTCGGGCGGCGGCGGAGGCGGAGGTGGCGTCGAGGCGAGCGCGGGAGGAGGAGGAGGAGCGCAAGGGCGGCGGGGGCCAGGCGCACGCGCAGGCGGTTGGCGACGGCGGCGACAACGGCGACGGCGACAGCAACGGCGGCCACGGCGACAACGGCGCCCCCCCGTCCCCCCCGCCGCCGCCGCCGCCGCCGCCGCTCGGCCCCTTTCGCCAGGGCGTCGGCAAGCTCGTCTGCGACGCGCGCGCCTCCGCGGGCGGCGGGCGCGACCCCCTCGTCGTCCCCCTGGCCCACGCGGGGATGGAGCGCGTGCTGCCGCGGGGGCACTGGGTGCCGCGCTGGGGCGCGCGCGTGCGCGTGGCGGTGGGGGCGCCGGTCGACCTGTCGGCGCTGACGTGCGGCTGCGACGCGCCGGACGCGGAGGGCCGGGAGGCGGCGTGGCGGGGCATCGCGGCGGCGCTGCGCGAGGCCCTGTCGGACCTGCAGCGCACGATCGCAGAGGAGGGGGAGGGCGGGGGGGCAGGAGGAGGAGGAGCGGGCGGCAGCGGGAAGCGCGAGGGGGCAGAGGAGAGCCAACCCCGAGAAAGGACAAGATAAAATAGTTGCTTAAATGCTAGAATACAAACTGCTTCCCTTCTCTCCTCACGCGCGGCGAGGCACAGGCCCGCCACCGCCGCCGCCGCCCCCGCCAAACCTGCAGCCCGGGCCCGCGTGCAGCAGCTCCAGGGCCTCGCCGGGCGCGCCGCCGCCCTTGGCCCCCCCGGCCTCTGCCCTCGCCTTGGCCGCCAGCAGCCGCCGCTCGGCCGCCGCGTCGCCGACCGCCTGCGCGCGGACGACCGCGTCGATCAGCGACGCGATGCGCGCCGTGCCGGCCTCTTGAATCTCTCGGGTAACTCCAAAGCCCAAGGGGTCGCTGCTGGCGGGCACGCCGCAGGGCGTGACCTGGCGGGAGACGCCGGCGCCGGTGCCGGCGCCGCCGGTGCTGTTGGCTGCGGCGGCGGAGCCGTTGCCGCTGGCGCCTCCGCTCTGGGCGCCGGTCGCCGCTGCCGCCGCCGTCCCGTTGCCCTGTGAGCCCTCTGCCGCCGCCAGCCGCGGGTCAACCCAGTCGACGCCCAGGTAGTGGTTGAGGCCCTTGAAGCGCGCGTACGCCACGCACGCGCCAGCGCCGCCGCCGCCGCCGCCCTCCTGCTTGCTGCCGCCATTGCCGCCGCCGCTGACCTTAGCCGCCCCCTTTTTGGCCGCCTCTGCCGTCGCGTCATAAGACGCCCGCACGCGCGCGTTGAACTCGCCGTTAAGATAGAGCACAAAAGGGGCGCCGGGGCCCCTGCCGGTGCTGCCGGTGCTGCTGTTAGTGCTGCTGCCGCCGCTGCTGCTGCTGCTGCTGCCGCCCGGGAGGTCGCCGCGTGACGCGGGCGCAGCAGCGGCGGCGGCGGCGCGCCCTGCGCTGCCCAGGTCGATCACCGACGGCGCCGACGGGTAGCCCTCGAGCAGCACGACGCCGCGAATCAGCGCGAGGTCGCGATCTGCGGGCTGCCAGCCGCCGCACAGCAAGGAGAAGAAGTCGGGGACGGGGCCGCGGGCGGCGGCGGCGGCGCCGGCGGCGGGCAGGGTGCCATTTGTTGCCGGGGGGCCGCCGCTGTTCCCGCCGCCGCTGGCGCCGTTGCCGGCGTTGCCGCCAGGCACGAGCGCGGGCGACGGCACGCACCGGCCCCCGATCAGGGTCGCCGCCGCGGCCCCCCCAAACGAGTGCCCCAGCAGCACGACGCCCCGCTCGCGCAGGCGCAGGGCCGACAGGGCGGCAGCGGCAGCAGCAGAAACAGGGTCGCCGGCCCCCGCGCTCACCGCTGCCGCTGCCGCTGCCGCTGCCGTCGCGTTGCCGGCGGCGACCACGGCCCCCATACCCCTGACGCCGCCGCCACCGCCACTGGTCTCGCCGCCGTCCGCCGCCGCCAGCAGCGCGCGCAGCAGGCCGGCGTTAGGCGCGAGCAAAAAGGCCGGCGACGGGCAGCCGTTGCGCGCGCGCCGTTGCTCCTGCGCGCCGCCGGGGTCCCCCCCGCTCGCCTGGGCGCGCAGCGCCGCGGGCACCTCCCGGTAGGCGTCGCTCAGCGCGACGGGGTAGCCCGCGGCGACCAGGAGGGCGGCCAGGCGCGAGTACCAGCGCGACTCGACGTTGGCGCCGTTGAGCAGGAGGACGAGCGGGAGCGGCGGCGGGGACGGGGGCGGGGCAGTGGGCGGGGGCGGGGGCGGGGGCGCCGCCTTGGCTGCCGGGTTGTCTCGCCGGGTCGCCGCGCTGCTGTCGCTGCTGCTTTTGCCGGTGCCGTTGGCTTTTGCCGCGGGCGCTGCGGTGCCGGCCGACGGCAGCAGCAGGGTGTAGGTGACGCCCGGGGCCGAGGGCAGGCCGCCCGAGGGCGGGCCCGGCCGCCCCCGCACGGCGCCGCCGTCGACGACGAGCGAGAAGGAAATTGACGGGGGAGGCCGGGGGGGTCCTGCGGCGGCGGCGGCGGCGGCGGCGGCTGAAATGCAGGTGCCGCCAATGAAGACGAGCAGCGCAGCCACAATGGTGCTCAGGGGGGCGCGCCGGGACTGTCGCATCCTCCTCGACGAGGAGTCCTCGTGGCGCGATTGGCTGTCGGAGGGTTGGGCGTGTGGCGGAGGACAGTCGCCGTGGACACCGGGGCAGTTGGCAATCCGACAAGGGCTGTACTTGGGTTGGGTTTGACGCAGGGCAATGAGGTGGGGCACCTGAGCCATCAGCACTTGTTGAGGAGCGCGCGCCGTCGCGCGACCTGGCCGCCGCCGTCGACCTCGAGGCGGGTTCGCTGGAGCCGTTCCGGCGGCGGCGGCGCAGCTGCCTGGCGGCGGGCGCCTCATGGACGAAGCCGAAGCAACAAAACTCCGCTCTCCCCCATTTCCGAGCCCTCCCCACTGAGTCTGGAACCATAAGCATAACCAATTACGCTGAGATACGCGTGCCCCCGCCTCCCTCCGGACACCATGAAGACACCATTACCACACTGGCTAACCCCCCACCACAAAAACCACCTCACACCCCAACCACGCACCCAAACTCACCCCC
>Ga0105054_10001218_pt1 | contig 42325 bp, 33 predicted proteins | sample BON02_FD_78091 | JGI IMG/M metagenome (GOLD analysis project Ga0105054, IMG submission 78091) | Freshwater microbial communities from Lake Bonney liftoff mats and glacier meltwater in Antarctica - BON-02 (megahit assembly) | ecosystem: Environmental > Aquatic > Freshwater > Ice > Glacier...
CTTGCCCGTCTTGTGGCCCAATACGAGTGCCGCACGCTGATCGTCACTCAGGCTGATGTATCGTTTCTTTCCTTGCATGGATGCAAGGTAAAAATTATATCTATATTTACGTCCGACTACTTACACTTCATTAAATTCGACTATTTTCATCAACCCTACTAACCGAATCTAACCCAAATGAGTGCTACCTACTTCTCCAAACGTGATCTGCACTTTAATCTTTACGAATTACTCAATGCCGAAGAACTTACGCAGCTAAACTACTACCGTGACCACGACAAAGCTTCTTTCGATATGATATTGGATGCGGCCGAGCAGATTTCGGACAAAATGCTCCGGCCTTTACTCACCGAAATGGACCGTCAGGAGCCCCAGCTCATTCAGGGACAGATACGGGTACATCCGGGTATGAAGGCGATAATCGAGCGCTTCGGGGCCGATGGGTGGATTAATGCTACCTTTTCTTACGACGAAGGAGGACAGCAATTACCTAATCTGGTCCAAAATGCCGCGGCTTTCATATTTCAAGCGGCTAATTATTCAGCCAGCGTTTTTCCTTTCCTGACCACCGGCGCGGCTAACCTTATCCGGACTTTTGCCTCCCAAGAGTTAAAAGATACCTACACGCCAGCGATGTACGAGGGGCGTTGGCAGGGTACCATGGCCTTAACCGAACCGGATGCGGGTAGTTCACTTTCGGATATTACTACTTCCGCTAGTCCCACCAACGAGGAAGGTACGTACAAAATCAAAGGCCAGAAAATCTATATTTCCTGCGGAGATCATGACGCGTGTGAGAACATCGTCCATTTGCTTTTAGCCAGGATCAAAGGTGCCCCGGCCGGCACCAAGGGCATTTCTCTCTTCGTGGTACCCAAAAAGAGAATCAGTACCGATGGCTTAGAGGCCAATGACGTTGTGACTGCGGGCGTTTACCACAAAATGGGCTACAAAGGCGCGCCCATTGCTCACCTCATGTTTGGCTCCAACGACGAGTGCAATGGGTACTTAGTGGGCGAACCACACAAGGGGCTGTTCTATATGTTTCAGATGATGAACGAAGCAAGGGTAGGGGTGGGGATGAACGCAGCGGCCATTGCCACGGCGGCCTACCATGCCTCCTTGACTTACGCCAAAGAGCGACCGCAGGGGAGAATTATTAACCAAAAAGATCCGATGCTACCCCAGACCCCCATTATCAATCACGCGGATGTGAAGCGAATGTTGCTTTTCCAGAAGTCGGTGGTGGAAGGCTCACTGTCATTACTATTATACTGTTCAAAATTAGCCGACATAGCTCACGTGGGAGAACCGGCCGAGCAAAAACACGCTGGATTACTCCTGGATTTATTGACCCCCATTGCTAAATCCTATCCTTCCGAAATGGGTTGCCTGAGTACCAGTGCAGCCGTGCAAGTACTGGGAGGTGCGGGTTATACCACTGATTTTCCGGTGGAGCAATACTACCGCGAAGCCCGTATTCACCCAATTCACGAAGGGACTACTGGTATTCACGGCCTTGATTTACTGGGACGAAAAGTACTCATGAATAACGGTGAGGCGATGAAGTACTTGCTGGTAGAAATGGAGCAAACGATCCGTCGGGCACTGGATCGTATCAAACTATCAAGTCAGGCTAGTGATTTGATCCGGGCCATTGAACGCTTGCAAGAGGTTACGGAGTATTTGATTAGCGTTTCCAAAGCAGATGTAGAAGAGTATTTGGCGGATGCTACGCTTTACTTAGAGATGTTTGGGATTACCGTTATTGCGTGGCAGTGGCTTATGCAAGCGGATGTTGCCCAAGCAAAGCTACCCAAAGCGGAGGCAGAATCGGAACGGAATTTCTACGAAGGAAAGCTAATGACAGCCCGATACTTCTTTGCCTATGAATTGGTCAAAACCGAATCATTAGCTACTCGCTTGCTGAGTTCATTAAAAGTAACAACTGTAATGAAGCCCGAGTTCTTCGGGTAAGGTGTAGCTCTTAATACCAAATAATTAACCGTAAAGACTGATTCGCCAGTTGCATAGAAGATGTCGGAGTATCAGTCTTTGCGGTGATTTTTTACCGCCCGTGCAAAGTTTAGATCACAGATCATTGGCGGCTTCCATCATGTTATACCGTAGCATTAGTCCAGAGGAAACACTAGCCAAAACAAGTTTCAGGTCGGGATGGAGATTATCTTTTATCCACACTTTTCCGTTGTTGATGGTAGAGACAGTCCCGATTACCTTTCCATCCATTTGAAACTCGTAGCCGTACACATTCATGATGGTCATCATTTTGGAGGCTCCTTCCAACTCCCTGATTCCGATGATGTCAATTTGCAGGTGATCTACTTTGGAGCGGACAAAACCGAGGGTGTTATTTTTAAGGGAGTTGCTCCATCCGTCAACATTATTGACCACAAACTCCCAGCTCTCCCTGGAATCGTTCAGCTGAATACCGCCACCAAAGACGTTATCGTTCATGATGTTAATGGAGAAATAATCCCCGAAAGGTGAAATGTCAGCCGCCCGGAACTTACTCACAAAGGCAACGCTAGCCGTGTGCCCATCGGGTGCAAACATATCAAAAGCCATCTTTTCTTTGGCCCCACTAAAATTCACCACGAAGGGCAGGGAGTAGCTTTTGGTCCAGCCACGATTCACTTTGCTAGTTTTGTAATCGCCAAAAGTAAGTACCTGGCCAATCTGAAAGCCTTGCCTTCCTTTGACGGCATATTCCGTGGCAACTGATTTGAGATCATCGTTGACGGCCAATTGAGCAGTTCGGCACCCAACAATTAATAGGCAGGCTACGAGACCCAATAGGAGCATTAGTACTCCCGATGAGTTTGTATTTTCTTTTTTCTTTTTCATAGTTTTTCTTTTTTCTATAATCATGAAAAGAGCTTGATGTAAGTTTGAAGGTTGCAACAAAGTACCTATTTTTTCTGCGGGAACCTTTTTTACCCCATATTGCAGCCATTTTCCTATCTGAATCTTAGTGCATGAAATCCCCATCCCTGATCCTACGTCCTGCTTATATATTACCCTTAGTAGTGGTGGCGCAGTTTGCTGGTACCTCCCTTTGGTTTGCTACCAACGCGATTTTACAGAATCTGCAAAGCTACCATCCGGCTTCTGGTTCCTTCCTTTCTACCATGACAACGGCGGTTCAGCTTGGGTTTGTAATTGGTACACTTGTCTATTCCTATTTTTCGTTTGCCGACCGGTACTCACCCGTGCGGGTTTTTATGATATCGTCGTTGTTTGCGGCGGTATGTAATGTAGCCGTACTGATTACCTACCAAACGTTACCCGCATTAGTAGTAAGCAGGTTGGGAGTAGGTTTTTTTTTGGCGGGTGTATACCCAGTAGGGATGAAGATTTGCAGCGACTGGTACGAAGCCGGCTTGGGTAAGGCACTTGGGTACTTAGTAGGAGCCTTGGTATTAGGTACTGCTTTTCCGCATTTGATTAAAGCATTGGCTTACTCCCCCGATTGGCGGTACGTGATTTTGACAACCTCGGGATTGGCCACGGTAGGGGGTTTGATTGTTGGGATTATGGTAGGCGATGGCCCATACCGTCGCATTGCCGGGAAACTTAATCCCGCTATGTTGGGGGAGGTATTTCGTAAGGCTGATTTTCGTAAATACGCCTTTGGGTATATCGGGCACATGTTTGAGCTGTACACCTTTTGGGCGTTTGTGCCCCTGCTACTAGTAGCTTACACCCGGCAAACCGGAAGTGCCCTGAATATCTCACTTTGGTCCTTTGGAATCATCACGGCCGGAGCATTGGGCTGCGTACTCACCGGAGAGCTATCGGGCAAATGGGGAAGCCACCGCACGGCTTGGGTAGCGTTGGTTATTTCTACCGTGTGCTGCCTATTGGTACCTGCATTAGGGTTGTTATCGCCTTTCTTACTAGGTATCTACTTACTTATTTGGGGTATCAGCGTGGTCGGTGATTCTCCCCAATTCTCTACGCTGGTAGCTCAAAATGCCCCCGCTGATTTTAAAGCGACCGCCCTTACCATTGTGACTTCGATTGGTTTTTTTATCACGATACCCAGTCTGTACCTGACCCAATGGCTTTTTGAACAGTTTGATTACCCGGCGTTGGTGGTATTGGCGCTGGGCGGGGTTGTTGGGTTGGGGGCGATGCGGGTGCGGTGGTAGAGTCATAGTTTAACATTTTCAGTTGAATAAAGTAAGAACATCAAATATATCTTACCTTACCAATTTAGTGCCTCAGGAGCGCACTCAAAGAACCCATTTGTTTTTTTCAGGTGAGCCCGTTGTCTTTTTAGTTCCTCCCAAACGGTGGGATGAGAATATCGCTGGATGTCATCTTTTAGCGCTAATTTAATTCGTATCTGTTCTTCTTTAAAGGGAAAAGTAGAGTTCACGAGAAGAGGTTCAGGTGCAATTTATTCAAGTTCATCCATGGTGGTCGCCTCTTTCACCTTTACGTACCGTTCGAGTCGATCGATGTAAAAACTTGCAGCCGATTTACGGGCAGCCAATAGAGTTTCCCTTGCATTTAGCCCAAGGAGTCGGAGCGTGTATTCTGCCCGTTTGCGATCTCGGGGGTTTAGGGTAATTAGTGGGTTTAGCTTAAATGTACGGTTAGGAATGTCCAACCAGAAATAATTCATGGGGTTTTCTACCCGTGGATTAATCATCACAGAGTCGTCGTTTGCGGGTTTTCCAGAACCTCTTGGTATTTCAAATAAAGACTCAGAATAAAACGGGTCAAAAATTGCAAACTTATCTAGTTTGTGTTTTGAATTGCAAGTAGGGCAGGATAGTAGGTAGTTGTCCCAATGGGAGGTACGTTCCGGATATAAACTCTTGGGGTAAATATGTTCAATGTCGGTGGCTTCGTTGTTCTCGCAGTAATTGCACACTTCCACACCTACGCACAGGCTGATCAAAGCTTCCTTTATTTCAGTAAAGGCGGTTGCCTTGGGAATAGAGTTATTTTTACCAGTCCATTCCTTCTGCGCTTTATTGACTTGCTTTACAAATTCTGTACTGGCATCAATTCTGCCTTGCACTCGTCGAAGGTGCTTTTGGGTTGGTTCAGAAAGCTCCTTAGAATTCAGTTGTATCATCGGTGATGAGGATTTTCCTTAGCTGGTTCATTTCCTTTTTTTCGGTCTCCGAAATTTTGCCAAAAGCACTCAATTGACTTAGCTGAGCGAGTCTTTCCAGCTTCTCTTTGGAATGTTCCGAGCGCTCTACCTCCTGCCCGAATAACTCTGTTCCGTACGCATCGAGAACATTACCATAAATGAGCCGGTCTCGATCCAGGCCGGTCACCTCGCCGGACGCTTGGTCGCTGCCGGGCGCGGCCAGCCGCCAGATGGAACCTTTCTCACAGGCCCGACACACCAGCGGACTATGGGTAGTAACGATGAATTGCAGCTTGGGGAAATATTGGGTAAACCATTGACCGATGCGCGTCTGCCAGGTAGGGTGCAGGTGTGCATCTATCTCGTCCACCAGTACCACGCCAGGAAGATCAATGATCATTTTGCCTTGTTTTATTTGCTCAAAGACTCGATTCGCACCATTAAAGCGGATTAGTTGCCTGATCAGCTCAAAAGTCAGACTTAAAATAGACCGTAAACCGTCACTCATTTGTATAGCTTATATACGATTTCCATTGCCGTCCCGGAAGTAGACATTTTTGGAATCAACCTCGTCAATCTTGTTACCGTGTGGCAGTAAAGCAGACTCATTAATAAAGCGAATGAGGTAATCGAGTGTGTCTACCTTGGTTTTATTTTCCAGTTTTTGAATGTAAAGATCTTGAATGTAGACAAGCGCCTCAGAAAGGGCTACGTCTTCACCAAAAATAGATAAGTGAGCACCTAATCTAGGGTTTGTCTTGTAAAGTATCTCTTTTTCAATGTTACCTCCAGTAAATCTTCTAAATGGACCATAGGCGACGGAGAACCAACCTTTTCTTAAATCAGCAGAAGAAGGCGGAATACCTAAAAAATAATTTTCAAAAGTTACAAAATCGAGAGTGTTAGTTTCCTCTACTGTTGTTAAATCTCCTGAACGATCTAAATAACCTGGATCATTCAGGAGTATTGATTGCGTACAAAAGTTTATTTTGTTTTCAAGTACTGTATTGATGTCTTCCAAGACAGCGGTATCAAAATCTTTGTCTCTGTAAATAGAAAGATTTACATGACCTTTTTTTGCCTTTTTTCAACCAATTCTCCCAATCTTCACGAGTTGCATTAATATCAGCACGCCTCAATAGTGCCAAAGCCGCCGAGCGTACAATCGTAGACTTCCCCGATCCATTATCTCCGATTAGCACGTGCCAACCCGCTTCTTTACCTTCGGGAAAAGTCATTTCAAAATGCTCGATAGAGCGTATGTTTTTTATTTCGATTTTCCTGATATACATGACGTCATTAACACGAAAAGAGTGTAGGGCAAGATACTAAAAAAGAACGATGGCAAGAAAATGCAGTGATCAACCACCTCAGAATTAAATTAGGAAGACTAGTGAAAGGCTGCAAGAGCTTTTCTTTCTTTGAGTGCGTGTTCCTCTGACTGTTCGAGCGTCAACTTTTCGCTAAACAAGCGTAGTTTAGCCAGGTAGCTAGGAGCATCCTGATTATAGAGGAGTTCAGCGGATTGACCGAGGTTGAAAAGCAGTGGATATTCTGCTTCAAGAAATGAAAAATTAGAAGGCATGGAACGGTGGATGGTATCGGGTGGAACGTAACGGGATAGTAAAACCTCAAATTAAAGGATAAATCCAAAAAGAGCTACTGCCTGGGTTTTCATTTGTTACATTTTTCAGAAAAGAGTAAAACAAAGAGAGCACCCATGATGAATGGATGCTCCCGAGCTATTGTGAAAATTCAGTAATCTAATTCCTAATACTATCCGGTGGTGGTGGCGGTGGCAGGTTGGGAGGCATACCTATTTCATCCGGTAGTAGTGAGTCTGGCTCAAATTCCAGACTATCAGGTTCTACCGCAGCGTAGGTACATTGGTACTCCTTATTAATTTTAATGCTTGGTTTGATAAAGGGCCCTGGTATAATACCAATGGATTTATCACGATATACTTTTTCGAGAAAACTACCCACCAGAGGTAGAGCCATCCTAGACCCTTGCCCTAAGGCAGTGCTCCGGAAGTGAATAGAGCGGTCGTCGCCGCCAACCCAAGCTCCCATGACAAGGTCGCGCGTGATACACATATACCAACCGTCAGAGTTGTTAGAAGTAGTTCCGGTTTTGCCCCCGATTTCGTTTTTCTGATTGAGACCAACTTCATAATTATATAGTCCGCGGGATGTACCCCCCGGCTCTTCTACGCCGCCTTTCAGCATGTGACGCATCAAGAAAGCAGATTCCGGACTGATGGCCTGATGAACCTCTGGTTCGAATTCTTCAATAATGGTACCCCGGTCGTCCTCGATGCGGGTAACCAGCACTGGTGAACTGTATGTGCCAGAATTGACGAACACGCAATAGGCCGCGACCATTTCGTATAACGACACATCAAAAATTCCTAGGCCAATTCCCATCTCAGCCCGCAAAGGCGAGGTGATACCCATTTTTTTGGCATATTTAACCACCCGACTTGGCCCAACTTTTTCGGTTAGTTGTACCGTTATAGAGTTGACCGATTGGGCTAATGCTCGCCGTAGCGTTATGTTGAAATTGGTGAAACGCCCGGTAGAGTTCTGAGGCTCCCATAGCTGCATTTTCCCATTGATAATCATTTCCTTTTTATAGGGCTTGTCATTCATCTGGTCGCAGGGCCCCATATTGATCGTACTATCATCCACCGCAGTGGTATACACAAAAGGCTTGAAGGTAGACCCCGGCTGACGTTTTCCTTGCTTTACGTGGTCGTATTTAAAGAAGTTATAATCGAGGCCACCCACCCACGCTTTAATATGCCCGGTAGAAGGCTCCATGGCCATCATACCAGCTCGCAGTATACGTTTATAATAATTGAGGGAGTCCATTGAACTCCAATACTTCACCACACTACCGCCGGTTTTCCAGTCGTAGACGGTCATGGTATCTTTCTTATTCAGGTAGAAAGTAACGGAGTCAGGTTGGCTGGGAAAGCGAGCAGCTAATGACTTATAGCGCCGGGTACGTTTAACTACATCTTGTAAGAAATTATTAATTTCCTTTCCGTTCTCATCCCGCCAAGGGTTTTCTTTACCCCAATGCTTTTCAAATACTTCTTGTAAATCCCGCATTTTGGTATCGAGGGCGGCTTCGGCGTGTTCCTGCATCCGGGAGTCAATGGTGGTATATATTTTCAGTCCGTCTGTATAGAGATTATAGCCATTCTTATCGCCCCATTTTTTCACATAATCTACTACGGCATTCTTGAAGTAGTTGGCATTACCATCGTAGGGAGTTTCGAACTTAGTTTTTAATTCAATGGGTAGTTGACTGATGGAATCGGCTTCAGCTTCGGTGATATAGTTGTACTTAGCCATCTGAGCCAGTACTACATTACGACGTTCCTTTGAACGCTCAATGTTTCTCACCGGATTATAGGTTGTGGTGGCCTTTTGGAGCCCGACTAATACCGCCGCTTCCTGAATATTGAGGCTATCGGGAGCTTTGCTAAAATAAGACTGCGCTGCGGTGTTGATTCCGTACGTATTATTACCATAGTCCACGGTATTAAAATACATAGTCAGAATCTCTTCCTTGGTGAAATAGCGTTCCAGCTTAATGGCCGTTAGCCACTCCTTTGTCTTATAAATTAGCGTACGGGCCAAAGGAATATAACCTAGTAGTCCGCGGGCAGAAGCACGGCGGGTGTTGAAGAGTTTCTTGGCTAGCTGTTGGGTGACGGTACTACCACCACCCCGGTCTGTTTCGCCGGTAATGATCCCCGCTGCTACTCCGGCCATGGCCCGATAATCAATACCCGAATGCTCATAGAAACGAATATCTTCCGTGGCAATGAGGGCCTTTGTCAAATTGGGCGATATTCTTTCAAACCCTACGGGAGTGCGATTTTCGGTATAAAATTTACCGATCATGATGCCATCGGCGGTATAAATTTCGGATGATTGGGCCACCTTCGGGTTTTGCAGCGCTTCTACGCTGGGCATGCTACCCATCAACCACAAAAAATTTGTTTCGATACAGAAAATGTAAAACGCAAAAGAGAAAAAACTCGCCCAGAAAATCTTCCAAGTTCGTACGATGGGGGTATAGTAAGCAGAAGTCGGGTCCATCCGGCTGGGAATGAACTCCGTTACCTTACGATAGTTTGTTTGTAGCTGGTAAAGAAGTAAATCCGTTCTTGCTTTTCCGAGCAGTTGTACGCTTACGGTATATAGTACAGTACTTACCTTGGAGAGTAACCAATAGGTAGCGCGTTGGTAGATTTGGTTAAATTGTTCAAATAAAGCTTTAAGAGCCTTCATAGATGGGTTTGTTCGTCGAGGTCAAATATAATGAATGCAGAACAATTACTGATATGAAAGACCTTAGAACCTAAACGCAGTCACAAAATTGGAGGTATAAAAAATAACCTCATCCGAATTGCTTCCAATTGGACGAGGTTATTAATGGATAGCTAAGCCTGGTACTTTAAGTTACTTAGCGGGCTTGAAGGAAAGTGAAACACCGTTCAGGCAATACCGGAGTCCGGTGGGGGCGGGACCATCTTCAAAAACGTGACCAAGATGCCCACCGCACACATTACACAATACTTCCGTTCTTACCATCCCCATTGATACATCTTTGTCTTCCTCTACATTCTTGGCAAATAGCGGCTTGTAAAAGCTAGGCCAGCCGGTGCCAGAATCAAACTTGGTATCAGAACTAAAAAGAGGAGTACCACAAGCAGCGCAAGTGTAAACACCTTTTTTCTTGTTGGCATTAAAAGGACTGGTAAAAGGTCGCTCAGTCCCTTTCTCTCTTAGAACAGAATATTCCTGAGAAGAGAGCTCTTTTTTCCACTCGGCTTCGGTTTTTTGGACTTGCCTGGGGTCTTGTTTTTCATTTTTTTGGGCTTGTGAGCAGGAGAAAATGCTAAAAAAAGAAGCAGCTAGGGCAATCATTCGAAAAGTTTTCATTGGATATGTAAGTTTTATTTCTTGACAGATTTTCTAGCTTAATAAACGATGAAACCCGGCGTTTGGTTTATTTCAGATCACTCGCCACTAATTCTCGTCGATATAATTATTGCCCCTTGGGGTCAGATACCGACAACGAGTTGATGATCTGACCACCCAAATAGGTATAGAATAAATGGGCGTTCTGGCCTGATGATTTAGAGGAAAATAGTTGTGTAGTAGCAGTTCGCTTTCAACGGACTTTTACCAATAGTAACTTTCCGAGTGAAGCAAAGAAGCAGTAAAAATATGATTGACGAAGATAATGAAAGGTATCATTTTAGAGCCTGAGGGCCTAATCGAAGGCTTTTTGATAATTAAGCCGTATCTTGCAACTTATTATACCCGGGCCGCTGGGCAAAATTACCCACTGACCTTTTTATTTAATTAGCAATACATGTCATTTGAATCATTAAAATTAGATAAACCCTTCCTGCAAGCAGTGCAAGATGAAGGATACACTACACCCACACCCATTCAGGCCCAGGCAATACCATTGGTTTTACAAGGAAAGGATTTGTTAGGTTGTGCCCAGACAGGAACCGGAAAAACAGCCGCTTTTGCCATTCCAATTCTTCAATTATTAAACAATTCCAAAGGCTTCGATCGCAAAAAAAAGATCAGAAGTCTGATCATTACACCAACCCGCGAATTAGCCATTCAGATCGAGGAGAGTTTAGTGGCGTATGGTCGTCACACAAAACTAACCTCAACCGTGGTTTTTGGGGGCGTAAATCAGAATCCTCAGACCAGAATCCTTCAACAAGGGATAGATATATTGGTAGCGACGCCCGGGCGTTTGCTCGATCTGATGAACCAGGGTTTTGTGTCCTTGAAGGATGTTGAAATATTTGTGCTGGATGAGGCCGACCGGATGTTAGACATGGGCTTTATCCATGACGTTAAGAAGCTGCTGGCAGTATTGCCCAAGAAAAGACAATCATTGTTTTTCTCGGCGACGATGCCACCCGAAATTGTAAAACTCGCCGATTCGATTCTTAACAATCCTTCCAAGGTAGAAGTAACCCCCGTTTCCTCTACGGCCGAAACGATTAATCAGTTCATGTACTTCGTGGATAAGGGCAACAAGAATGCGCTTTTGCTGGATGTACTCAAAGATCCTAAGATTAAGACTGTGCTGGTATTTACCCGTACTAAGCACGGAGCCGATAAAGTAGTGAAGGTCTTGATAAAGAATAATATCACGGCGGAAGCAATCCATGGCAATAAGGCTCAGAATGCTCGTCAAAGAGCGTTGAGCAACTTTAAAGCACAGACTACCCGCGTATTGGTAGCAACGGACATTGCGGCGCGGGGAATTGACGTCGATGAGCTGGCCCACGTGATTAATTTTGAGATTCCGAATATTCCGGAAACATACGTGCACCGAATTGGCCGTACGGGCAGGGCAGGAGCAAACGGTACCGCTCTTTCGTTTTGTGATGCCGAGGAAAAGACTGATCTACGGGACATTGAGAAGTTGATTGGTAAGAAAATACCCATTATAGATGCCCACCCCTTCCCATTGATGGATCACAACCCAGTGAAAGAAGTAAAGCAGCAGCGGGGCCGAGGACGTAGTACCGACCGTCCCAAGCCCAACGCCGAACCTGCCGTAAAGAAGGAGCAGCCAAATAAAAGATGGCAAAATAAATCGAGAGTAAAGTAATTGAGTAGCAGAGGATTTTTCCTTGGCTAATTTTTATACTACAAACAAGCCCCGTCTGAACTCATCATGAGTATTGGACGGGGTTTATTTTGGTAAGACGCAGCTTGTTTATTCAGAAAGAAACAATCGTTAATCTTTATCGTCTGCGTCTTCCCGAAAAAATTCTTTTCAACAAGGGCTCCCGGTCTTCCAAATAGCATGGGTTTGGTGATTGGGGCGGCTTTTGGAATAAACCAAACGAGACTCCTCCATAGATATTAATTGCCTTGGGCTTGCCGATGTTAAGCAATCCCGCTAAATGATCAGTTCCTAACCAAAAAGGTCCAACTCTGCCGGCAATTCCTATCCCAAACGATCCGTAGCGATTCATCAACGAAACCGGAACGGAAAGTTCGTACCAGCGTGATTCATAGCGAGGGGTGACCGCTAATACAGACTCTCCTTTCATACCAAAAGCACCCGGTCTTATCAAGTTCTGAACCCATAGTGTATTTACATACAGGTTAGGTTTAATCTGGTAATCAAGACTTGCCTGTAAGGCAGTGGGTAATATAGAGGTAAACGTAGTGGTTCGGGAAGCGTTATCTACCCCGAGGGATTGGTTGACAGCAGTGAAAAGCCCTTCGGCCCCTCCGATGTTTTCATAATCCTGAAAGCGTAAGACTTTATTAGTAGTAGTTACTTGGTATTGGGATACGTAATTAGGGTTTTTGAACTTTACCCTACCTACATCAGTGAGGGATACCGCAATCCGATATAGGTATTTATTCTTACTTCCATCTCGCTTCCGAATTCCGCGGTCAGAGTAGGAGTATTTATGAACATTAGGTCGGTATTCATACACCATACCCAGATCGAATCCAAACCCACTTCCGGCGGCAGCATTACCTACTAACCAAGCCGGAGTTGCCCTTAGGTTTTGAAATGCACCGTCTGAGGTGTAGCCATATTGGGTAGTAATAGCTGCTATATCGTATAATTCTTTTCGGTCGAGGTAGGCAGGATCAGGTTGAATGGTGTAAGCGCCGTCTTCAATTAAGATGTGGGTATTAAAAACCCCAATTAATCTTTTGGCTGTGATACCTACTTTAAAAAAATCTGTTTCGTCATCAAGTAGTACTCCACCTAAGGTGATGGCGTATTCGCCAATGCCGTTTAAATGAAGATTGGCCGATTGATTCTCAAATAACTTCTTTTGGATTCCTAGCTCCTTCCCTCTACTGCGCAAAGTTTGTGCAATCGGCTCAGTTGCTTCGGTCATGTTCAGTAAAGTCCTGACGCGGGTGCTGAAACCAATTCCGTACTTTCCATCTTTTAGTGATATCATAAATGAAGGCAAACGAACGTCAACCCCGAGATTAAGGTGCTTTTGACGTCCATTTAGTCTTTCTTCTAAGTCTGATTGGGGTAGTATTATGGCACCTTTCTCATTGCGGTACTGAGCTGGGACATTGTTGGTCATCAAGCTCAAAAAGGAGTAAGGAGCGTTGTATTTAATGTGGTTATTGGCCAGGTAAAGCTGCGCACCCACGAGGTTAATATGTACGCTGTACCGGGAGTCTGCCACAAAAGCGGGATTATGATATAGTGCCTGCGTACCCGCAAAATTTCCCATAGAAACACCCGGCATGTGTTGGGCCAGTAACCAGGTGGGAATAACTACCAAAAAGATTAAAACTAAAAGGGAGGTACGCATCATAGTGTCGTGTAAACGAATGAGTGGGTAAGTTTAGCTCAGAAATGTTGCCAAAAGCCTAAATAAAATACTTTTTTTCGAGATAGTGTATAGATTATACGCCATATACTCCTGATGGCTTACCAAATAAATAAAATATTCCCATCAGGAAGTAGCAATAACCAAAGAGCTGTTTTACGCTTGATTATAATAATTTGGTAATACCAAACACTTGGTTTAAATTGTTTGGCGAAAGCCACTTGTTAACCAAATCCTATTTCGAGTAGTATGAATTTTTCATTTTCAAATTATGACTTAGAGAACTTTTACGATGAGATGTTCAGTGGAGAAGGCCTCATACGGACGGGTTATGATCATTTAAAAAATAAATTCGAGGGTCTGACCAGCCAGGATCTTTGGAGTCGGCAGCAGGCCGCCGAACGGTCTATGCTCTCCATGGGAATTACATTTAATGTATATTCAGAAGGAGAGGGCACTGAGCGGACAATGCCCATTGACATTATCCCCAGAGTGATAACGAGTGCCGAATGGGAACTACTTGAAAAGGGCTTGAAACAGCGGATCAAAGCCCTGAACATGTTTATTCACGATGTATATAACGAACAGAATATTCTGAACGATAACGTTGTACCCCGTGACCTGATTGAGTCAAGTAAGTGTTATTTAGATGTTTGTAGGGGTATTACTCCCCCCAAAGGTATTTGGTGCCATATTACGGGTACTGATTTAATCCGGGGAGATGATGGTACTTTTATGGTGTTGGAAGATAACTTGCGTTGCCCATCAGGAGTATCGTATATGCTGGAAAACCGGGAGCTTTCCAAGCAAATCATCCCGGATGTATTGGCGAGAACAGGTGTTCGCCCCGTTTCTGATTATCCTACCCGGTTGCATAGTATGTTGCAGCACCTGAGCGATCGTCCCAATCCTAACGTGGTTGTTTTAACTCCCGGAATCTATAACTCAGCCTACTTTGAACATTCCTATTTGGCACAACAAATGGGTGTAGAGTTAGTGGACGCCCGTGATTTGGTAGTTTCGGATGGTTACGTCAAGATGCGTACTACCAAAGGATTTGAAATCGTTGACGTAATTTACCGTCGGTTAGATGATACTTTTCTGGATCCCGATGCCTTCAATCCTGACTCGATGATCGGTGTGCCGGGTATCTTTGAAGTATTTAAAAATGGAAAAGTAGCCCTCGCCAACGCGCCCGGTACGGGTGTAGCCGACGACAAAGTGATTTATGCCTATGTGCCCCGGATTATTGAGTACTATCTGAAAGAGGAAGCAATTATTCCTAACGTACAGACGTATATCTGCCGCGAAAAGGAAGACATGGAATACGTACTCGAAAATATCGATCAACTAGTGGTCAAAGAAGCCAACGAGGCGGGTGGCTACGGTATGTTAATCGGCCCCAAATCAACCAAGGAAGAGCATGATATTTTCCGGGAGAAAATTAAGGGAAACCCCCGTAATTACATTGCTCAGCCTACGATCTCTCTTTCCAGAGTGCCGTGTATGATCGAAGACCACGCCGAAGGAAGGCACGTTGATCTACGACCCTATATACTATACGGAGAGGAAATAAATGTAATACCAGGTGGACTTACCAGGGTAGCGTTACGCAAAGGCTCCTTGGTGGTTAATTCCTCGCAAGGAGGAGGCGGGAAAGACACGTGGGTGCTTTACTAAAAAGCTGTTAGCCCATAGCCATCAGCTCTTTTTGGTGTTTGATCCATCATAAAATGATATTTGTGCTGAATTAATAATACAAACTACTCTTGCAAAAGCACGTATACATAAAGGAGTTTTTTTGAACGGTCCATGGGAGATATCAGTACTCCGATGGACCATTTTTTAGTTTTAACTCGACGAGCATACGTCGAAATTCATCCGAAACGGACCCAGTCACGGCTAATTCTTGGTTTTTACCCGGATGCGTAAATCGCAGCCCGTGAGCGTGAAGTAGCATCGAGTTCATGTCAAACATATCCTTGAAAAGGCGATTTTGCTTGTTACAACCGTGGGGTCGGTCGCCGATGATCGGATGAAATATGTGGGCCATGTGTTTTCGGAGCTGATGCATCCTGCCGGTAGTCGGGGTTAGCTCGACCAAAGAATAACGAGAACTTGTACGCTTTCCCAAAGGGATGGGGATTTCTGTTCGTGATAAAGTTCTTCCTCTCGTGAAGGCCTCCTGTAAAGGACCGTTGCCACGCTCATCGTCGCGCCGAAGGGCGTAGTCTATTTCAAAAGTGTCTTCGGTATATCCCCGGACAATGGCCAGGTAGTTTTTTTGTACCTTACCCTCCGCAAACTGCATCTGCATAGCACGGTTCGTGGCGTCGTCTAATGCGAATAGTAGAACCCCACTTGTTTTTCGATCGAGTCGATGAACAGGAAAAACCTTTTGGGCCAGCTGATCCCGTAGTAGTTGTACCGCAAACTCATGGACATCGCCCGCAATGGGTGAGCGGTGTACCAACAATCCGTGCGGTTTATTAATGGCGACAAGGGTTTGGTCCTGATAAAGGATAGCAAGCATACTTATTAGCTAAGTCCCTGTTGGGTCGTGAGCAAATCTTCTAAGGTCTCCCGGCGCCTTACCAGCGTTGCAATTCCATTGTCAATTAATATCTCAGCCGGACGAAGTCGGGCATTGTAATGCGAACTCATGGTAAAGCCATACGCACCGGCATTCAGTAAGGCTAACAGATCGCCGGGGCGAATTTCGGGAAGTGAGCGGTCGGTGGCAAAAGTATCGGTTTCACAAATATAACCCACCACAGTATAAATGCGTGGTTCCCCTTTGGGATTAGTCACGTTCAGGATGTGGTGGTATGAACCATACATCATCGGGCGGATCAAATGATTGAGGCCCGAATCTACGTGCACAAAAGTACGGGCGGGGTCTTCCTTAATAACCGTGGCTTGTACTATGAAGTATCCGCATTCGCTCACCAGGTATTTGCCGGGCTCAAACCATAGTTGGAGATCTCTCCCGTAGCGTGAACAGAAATTCTTAAATCCAGCCGTAATTTGTTTTCCGAGGTGCTGCATGTCCGTAATCTCATCGTCGGGTTTATAGCCTACTTTGAAACCTCCTCCCAAGTCAATGACTTTTAAATCGGGGAAGTTAAGGGCAGCCTCAAAAATAACATCGGAAGCTTTTAAAAATGCTTCGGCTTCCTTGATATCCGAACCAGTATGCTGGTGTAACCCAATAACTTTAATATCGTATTTCTTTACAATTACCAGGATCTGATCCAATAAGTTTACCGAAATACCAAACTTAGAATCACTATGCCCCGTCATGATTTTGACGTTGCCCCCGGCGGTCACATTGGGTTTTAGTCGGATGAGGCACGAACGGGTATTGCCGTAGGTTTGTCCAAACCATTCCAATAGGGGTAGGCTATCTACATTTACAGTCGCACCCCCATCCACGGCTTGTTTAACTTCCTCGTAGGGTACCCCACTCGGGGTAAAGGTTATTTGCTGAGGAGCATAGCCCGCGAGCAGGGCCATTTGCATTTCCTGCAACGACACTACATCAACTTCCACCCCAAGGCTCCGCATCAGGCGCATCAGGGCCAGGTTGGTATTGGCTTTACAGGCATATTTGATATGCATATCCACGGCGGAAAAAGCATCTTGCAATGACTTTACTTTCTTGCGAATAATCCCTCCGTCGTAGACGTATAGCGGGGTTCCATACTTTTGACAAAGTTCATGGATATCAACGGACTGAATGTCGGTAAGCTGCTCGGGAAAGTTCATATTGAATAAAAAACGGGTACTTTGAGGTTGAGAGTTATAAAGTTTAGTAGTATCTAACTACTTCAAAAATTGGTCGAGATAGGTTGCCATTTCTTGCTGAATGGAACGGGCCTCCTGACGTGCTTTTTCGGCAAAATCTTCGCCGCTACTAGCGTAAATTATCCCTCGGGATGAGTTTACTAAAAGCCCACAATGGTCATTCATACCGTAGCGGGAAACGTCTTTGAGGCTACCTCCCTGCGCCCCTACACCGGGTACTAGCAAGAAATGCTGAGGTACTACACTACGTATGTGCTGTAATGCATCAGCTTGGGTAGCACCTACCACGTACATCATTCTGGTATGATCAGCCCATTTTTGGGAGGTAGCGAGAACGTGTTCGTACAGCGGCTTTTCATCAACCAAAAGGCGTTGAAAATCAGAGCCACCTGGGTTTGAGGTGAGGGCTAACAGAATGACCCACTTGGAATTAAATTCTAGAAAGGGCTGAACGGAGTCGCTCCCCATGTAGGGAGCCACGGTCACCGAGTCGAAGTCAAGCCCGGCAGAGGTTGGATCAAAAAAAGTACGGGCGTAAAGGCTAGACGTATTTCCTATATCTCCCCGTTTGGCATCTGCGATGGTAAAATGACTATCGGATAGGTAGGCCATTGTCTTCCTAAGGCTTTCCCACCCTTTAGGCCCTTGCGCCTCGTAAAAGGCTATATTGGGCTTGTAGGCAACGCAATACTCGGCGGTGGCATCGATAATTGCTTTATTAAAGGTAAAGACCGGATCATCTTCTATCAGTAAGTGAGCAGGAATTTTTCTTATGTCGGTATCTAATCCAACGCTGAGGTAGGATTTTTTTTGCTTTATTTGTGAAAATAGTTCTTCGTAAGTCATCGTCGCATAAATATTGCGACGAAATTACAACCTCTAAGATTAGATTCATAAATTTGCCGCAAGATTACCATTTACCACCTTCTTTTTAAACATCCTCATGCAGATCAAAGAAACATCTATTGCCGGTTTAGTTGAAATTTTCCCTCGTATTTTTGAGGATGAACGGGGAGCTTTCTTTGAATCTTACAATGAAGATACCTTTGAAAAGGCTGGCCTTCCCACCAATTTTGTACAGGACAATCAATCGTTCTCGGTAAAAGGTGTTTTACGCGGCCTCCACTTTCAGAATGCTCCGTTCGCTCAGGGGAAATTAGTAAGGGTAATTAAGGGTAGGGTAATCGATGTAGCGGTGGATATTCGTCCGGATTCGCCAACTTTTGGAAAGTATGAGATTTTTGAGCTGGATGCACTTAGAAACAATATGGCTTATGTACCTGAGGGGTTTGCCCATGGTTTTGCCGCCATTGAAGATTCCATATTTAGCTACAAATGTACTAACCTGTACAGTAAAGCTTCTGAGTCAGGCATTATCTGGAACGATCCGACGCTTGCTATTGATTGGGGAATAAAGAATCCGATCGTCTCTGAGAAGGATATAGAATTAGAAAGCTTCAAATCAATATTCTCGAAGGTTATGCAATAGATTTAATTTAACATTTCAAAGATATTGCTTTCTGATTCCCCTCGTTGCTTCCAGCAGCGAGGGGAATTTATTTTAGTAGGTTAGTGAAGAGGGAATTACTCTAAAACACTAGCAATCTTAATATTTCTTGGGTTTCGCCGGAAACTTGGCATACTCATTGCCTTAGTATCTGCAAATACCCCATGTTTATGATTATTCCTTTTTTTAGCAGGAAGCGTGTAGAAAACAGATCAACTTATAAGCCAATATCCTCAGTCAGAGTAGATATACATACACATATTTTACCCGGTATAGACGATGGAGCACCAACCTTATCCAGCAGCATAAAAATAGCCCGTTTGATGGTAGAAGCGGGCTTTAGTAAGGTAATAGCTACTCCGCACGTCATGAAGAGCGATTACGAAAACACTTTTGAAAGCATCAGAGATGCGAAATCTGAGTTGGTCAGTGAGCTGGAAAAACAGCGAATACCGCTTAAAGTGGAGACTGCGGCTGAATATTTTCTGGATGTAACCTTATTGGACTACGTTAAAGGTGATTATCCTTTACTGACCATTGGAGCCAAGGGACAACGTCCTTACCTACTGGTGGAGACGGGTATCAGAGAGGAGCCCGATGAGTTGGAGGAACTGATCATACAGCTGGACCGGCGTAATATTCGCCTCATCCTTGCCCACCCGGAAAACTATATTTACTTGCAGAATAATTTTGACCGGGCGATTGAAATATTTAGAAAGGGTATCTATTTCCAGGTAAACTGGGGTTCATTTCACAACGGAATACAGCCAGAAGTAACACGGTTTTTACACCGACTGGTAGACTACCGTATGGCCTCTTTTGTGGGATCAAACCTACACCATGAAATTCAGATACCCCTGATTTTGGAGGCGGCCAAACAACCTTACTTCCATCTGATGACGGAGATAGGGTTAATGAACAATGACTTTGAGTAGGCAGCTCGTAGCTATTATTTCTCCGTAAGTATTTGATTTGAAGTAAATTACGCACTATTCTGAGTGAGTTAATAATGTAATCTACTTCTTCGGGAATACGTAGAAATAATGGATGAAGGTTATTATTTTTCAAACATTTCTTCCACTATTTTGGACGCTACTTTACCGGCAGAGTTTGGGTTTTGGCCAGTGACTAGTCGTTCGTCTACCTCGATATATTGGATAAACGGAATGAGGCTTTTTGTGAAATGAGCTCCTTTTTCACGCAGTCGATCTTCAAGATAGAATGGTACTTCACTTACAAAACTCGCCAGTTTTTCTTCTATGTTAGAAAAAGCAGTCAGGTACTTATCATGAATCAATAAAGTGCCGTCAGATAATTTAACATTCAGGAGTCCGGCTACGCCATGCCCAATCGCCCCTACCATGCCCCCTCTTTCGTAAATACTTTGGGTAATATGCTGTAATTCTGAATTATCGATAAAGTCCCACAAACAACCATGCCCTCCCGCAAAATAAATTAACCGATATTCCTCAGGCTCTATTTCCGAAGCCTTCAACGAGTTGGCAAGCTTTTCTTTGAATGTATCATCTGTATAGTACTTACGATTGATGTCATCCTTTAAATCAAGGCTACGTTCATCGATAGGAATGCCCCCCCCTTGCGGACTGATGATATCCATGATAACTCGTTTCTTGCTCATGACATCATAAAAATGGGTGAGCTCACTCAGCCAAAGCCCCGTTTTATTGGCTTTGGTGGGGTAGGTAGCGTGGTTTGTACAAACTATCAGTGCTTTCATGGCAAGTAGAAAAGGAGAAGGAGTAGTTTTTCGAAAAGTAGGTAAATTTAACCATCACTCAAAAAAGAAAACTTTCTTTAAGTCTAATCTGAATTGGTTAGGCCTTGATTTAAGGTAGCACAGAGGAGGTTAAAGAAGTCAGAAGTAGGGGTAGCTATTCGCCGGGATCGTCCTAACATAGAGTCATGCCATTAGCCTTCTTCACACAAAGCTATCCTCACAAGTCTCCCCTAAACACCTTACTTTATTTTATGAAACGACGCAAATTTGTACATTTAGGTGCCTCCACCGTTGCGGTGCTTCCCTTACTTGGGTTTAGAAATAGTTTTACAAACTACGAAAAGAAACCCGATTGGTTGTTGGAGTGGGTGCGAATCAACGATGCCCAACTGGCCAACTATGCCTCCTATAAAGCAACTGATTTAGATAATAAATACGTGGGTGGGTATCAGGACGAGGCTGAAATTCCTAATCCACACTCTACGAGTGGATTTATCAGCAAGGCATGTTGCCTGATCGCTTGTCCGGAGTCGAAGTACTATCAATCCCAGCCGCTGTTGAAAGATATTGAAGCGGCTGCAAAGTGTATGTTGGTGTTCCAGCACTCTGATGGCACCATCGACTTGCTAAGTACTAATTTCCATTCCACCCCAGACACGGCCTTTGTGTTGGAAAATATGGTGCCTGCCTATATCTATTTGAAACAGGCAGGGTTGAAGGGAGGTGAGAATACGTTGGATTTGCTACGAACATTCCTGAAAAATTCCGGTGAGGCTCTGATTGTGGGTGGTATTCACACTCCCAATCACCGCTGGGTGGTGTCGGCGGCCCTGACCCGACTTCATACTTTATTTCCCAATAAACGATATACTGATCGCATTGAACAATGGTTAGCCGAGCACATTGATATTGATCCGGATGGGCAATACACCGAAAAAAGTACCAATAGTTATTCGCCAATCGTGAACCGCTCTTTGATCATCATGGCGAGGGGCTTAAATAAGCCTGAATTGCTCGATCCGGTGCGGGAAAATTTACGGATGACATACTACTATGTTCATCCTAACGGTGAGGTAGTGACCGAAGCATCCAACCGGCAGGACAAAGGTACCATCGGGAATATGTCGGGGTATTACTATTGCTACCGCTACATGGCTTTGCTGGATAAAGACGGAGAAATGGCCGAAATGTGCCGCTTAATCGAAAAAACAAGTACTCCCGGGCAGCTAGCTGGATATTTAGATTATTTCCTGGAAGAACCAATGCTATGGCAGGAGTTACCGGGTAGTAACCCGCTTCCCACGTCGTACGCAAAAGCTTTCCCGTATTCGGGCGTGGTGCGTATCCGTCGGGGAAACTGGGATAGTACTTTGCTGGCGAACAATGCGAGTTGGCTTACTTTTCATAAAGGTAATGCCATCTTGCAAGCGATGCGAATCTCCGGCTCATTTTTTGGTAAAGGGCAGTTTATGTCCGAGACTATTGAAAAAGAGGGTGATAGCTGGGTCATGACCAAATCAGATGTTGGTCCTTACTTTCAACCAATCCCCAACGAGTCGATTAACCCAGACGGAGACTGGAATAAAATGCCAAAAAGCAAACGACCGCAGAGTGAAGTACAAAAACTATTTACCAAAATTACGGTGAAGGAAAACCAAAATGGGGTGGAAGTAAACATCCAAATGGATGGTACAGATGGGGTTCCGGTGGCCTTTGAGCTTATTTTTCGTCCGGGGGGAGTTTTGTCGGGGGTAGTTAAACACCCCAAAATGCCAAATGCCTATTTACTTGATGCAGAAAGCGGGTCTTATTCAGCGGGGGGTGATACTATTTATTTTGGGCCCGGCAAAGTCATGCATAAGGGAGTCCAGCTTCGTGGAGCCATGCCCGCCATGGATGCACCTACGGTATACCTGACCGGATTTACACCGTTTAATCATACCATTCAGCTTTCGTAATGGCAAAAATTGCTACCGATGCTTAGGTTTTAGCTCGATTCATAAGTAGTAATTCGTTGCTCGGTACTTATTAATCATGAATGCATACTAGTGCCTAAAATTATTAATAACCTACTTTTTTAAGGTGATAGCAAAATGGAAAAAGAAGAAAAAGGGATAGTGAACCGGAGAGACTTTCTAGGAAAATCAGCTGCCGCTATGGCAGGCTTCATGATTGTTCCCCGATTTGTACTAGGTGGTAAAAAACCAGATGGGAGCCGTTATCTGGCCCCTAGTGATCTTATTTCGATCGGCCTGATCGGTGCCGGTAAGCAGGGACGCGGACTTTCAAGTTCCTTTCTCAGTACAGGCGAGGTTCGTATTGTGGCGTTAAGTGAAGTATATCAGGCTAAGGCGCAGCTGGTAAAAGATCGGATTAAAGACTATTATACCAAGAACACCGAAGCGGGAAGTTATTCGGACATGCCCGTATATAATGATTTCCGGGAGCTATTGGCTCGTAAGGATATCGATGCCGTCGTGATAGCAAGCCCAGACCACTGGCATGCAGCCATGGCCGTGCGAGCGGCCGAAGCCGGAAAAGATATTTACTGCGAGAAGCCCCTTTCTTTAACGGTCAAAGAGGGTAGGGCCATGGTCAACGCCGCCCGGAAGCACAAGCGGGTATTTCAAACCGGAAGCATGCAACGTTCCTGGCCAGAATTTCGTCAAACCGCCGAGCTGATTCGGAACGGGTACATTGGAGAAATCAAAAGTATTAAAGTAAACGTAGGTCCGCCCCCAATTCCCTACACGCTTTCTGCCGAGCCAATACCCGCTGGACTGGATTGGAGTGGCTGGTTAGGACCCAATAGCCCGGTACCCTTTAATTCTGAACTTGCTCCGCCGATCACGAAGGATGTATTTCCTAATTGGCGACTCTACAAGGGTTTTGGTGGAGGCATGGTAACCGACTGGGGAGCCCACATGTTTGACATTGTGCAGTGGTCGTTGGACATGGACGATAGCGGTCCGGTTGAGGTGATTGCCCCCGATGGGAAAGACTATCCAAACCTAACGTACAAGTATGCCAACGGTATTACGATGACCCACGAAAAGTGGGACTGGAACAATGCCATTCATTTTATTGGCACCGAAGGAGAGTTGAAAGTGCAGCGTAAGAAGCTGGAAACTACCCCCGCTTCCCTCCGGGATAAGGTAATCGGCGAATCTGAAAAGCACGTGTACAAGAGTGAAGATCACTACAAGGATTTCCTCGATGCGATGCGAAACCGTACCAAACCTATCTGTGATGTAGAGATTGGTCATCGTACGGCCTCAGTTTGTAACATTGGTAATATCGCCTATCAGCTAGGGCGGGTTTTACAATGGGATCCTAGAAAGGAGTCATTTAAGAACGATAAAGAAGCTAATGCCTTACTAGGAAGGTCTATGAATAAAGAGTGGGGTATTAAGATTTGATCGTAGTATTACTTAGTTGGGAAGACCTCGCTGAAACCATTCAGTGAGGTCTTCTTTATGAAGGTACCTACTACACAATCAGTTCACCATTCAGGTCGGTGGTCAGGATATGACTCATCAGGTCAAAGAAAGGACGAACTGACTGAAAAAGTCCATTGACCTTGGGTAAGAAATCCGGGGCTGTAACTTCCTCATCCTTAAATTCGTGGCGAAAGATATACTGCTGATAGCGTAATAACTCAATGGCCGGATGGTCTTTTTGGAAGCTTTTCGGGGTGGTTTTTAATTGCCGACCCCGTAATTCGCCAAAGTTTTGCTTGATGGCTATACTACTTAATACCTCATTCCATTCATTCTCATTGGCAGCTATATCCAACCGTATCCTTTTTAAATCTGCGGGGTTAGGCGAGAAAAAACCACAAGTCAGGTAGCTACCTCCCGGTTTTAAAAACAGGTAGTACCCACCCCTAAGATACATAGTGGCACGCTGCATTCTACCCGCAAACCGTGGGGTATAGGGTGCTTTGCTGGCACTGAACCTGACATCGCTGTAAATTCTCCGAAGGATACTTTTCCCCGTCGGCGTTTCGATGGTATCGTGCTGATTCATGGCTACGATCAGATTATCCATGAAATCAATCATATTTTGCCGGGCGTCCTCGTAGGTATTCTTGTGGTTTGCGAACCATTCCCGGTTATTATTTTTTGATAGATCGGAAAGAAAGGTATACGTAGAAGGTTGGATACTATATTGGGACATAGGCATGAATTTAAACACAATGAATCAGAAACTGGGATGTTAGCGAAAGAGCAATGAGTCTTTCTTGGTGGCTGAAATTACAATTTAACCGATGCGGACGTGATATTCAAACAATTAAGAAGTTAGAGTTTGACTACTCATCACAATAGCCTTAAAGTTCCTGCTATTTTCCCTGATTTTGTTTTAACTTCAACGGCCAGAAAATCCTAAGGCTATCATACCAACGTCATCCTACATGCTAGTAAGAAATCTATTCATCTGTCTGCTATCTGGTTCACTGATGGCGCAATCCATCAACCCCGACTCCATAAAAATTGCGAGGGACGCCTACGGAGTACCCCATATTTTTGCCAAAACTGATCCCGAAGTGTCCTATGGCTTGGCTTGGGCCCATGCCGAAGATGATTTTGCCACGATACAACTGACCATGCTGGCTGGTCAGCGGTCACTAGCCAAGCTGAAAGGCAAAGATGGCGCTACGGTAGATTATATCGTTCATTTACTTCGCTGTCGGGAAGTGGTAGAGCAGCAATTACCTACGCTTTCACCCGATTTTCGCGCACTCATTGATGCTTATGTGCAAGGAATTAACTCCTACGCCGCCACCCATCGGAAAGAAATACTAGTCCGGGGATCTTTCCCGACTAACGTGACGGAGTACCTAACCTCCATTGTTTTCTCAACTTCCATTATTTCGGGCGTCGATGGGGTCTTATCGTCTATATTTAGCGGTAAGGTAGCAAGTCTGAAAGAGTTTGAAACGGGTGGTTCCAATGCGATTGCCGTGAACTCGGCGCGTACGAATGATGGACAAACTTACATTGCCATCAACTCCCATCAGCCCCTGGAAGGCCCGGTTGCGTGGTACGAAGCTCACTTGTGCAGTGAGCAAGGCTGGAACATGCTCGGAGGCCTTTTTCCGGGCGGTCCGGTGGTATTTCATGGAACTAATGAAAACCTGGGTTGGGCGCATACGGTTAATTTTCAGGATAAAATCGACGTGTTTCAGTTGGAAATAAATAAGGCAAACCCCAATCAATACCGTTTTGATGGCGAATGGGTGGAGTTGGAAGCTCGTAAAGTGAAGCTTAAAGTTAAGGTAGGTCCGCTACGAATTCCGATTAAGAAAGAAGTACTTTGGAGTAAATACGGGGCTACCCTTCGTAACGAAAAAGGTACCTACTCCGTACGACTGGGTGCAAACCAGGATATAAGAGCGGTGGAGCAATGGTACCGGATGAACAAAGCACAAAACTTCTCTGAGTTTTACAAAGCCATGGAAATGACGGCAATTCCCGGTTTTAATACGGTATATGCAGATCGCAACGATACGATTTTTTACGTCAGTAATGGTAAGATTCCAATCCGTGCCGAAGGCTATAACTGGCAGGGTACTTTACCCGGTAATACGTCTAAAACCCTATGGACCGACTTCCATCCTCTGAAAGACTTGCCCCAATACATCAACCCGAAAAGTGGGTACCTTTTTAATACTAACAATACGCCCTACAATGCCACAGGTGCAGAGGATAATCTCAAATCGACCGATTTTGATGCTACCATGGGGTATGAGACTCGCGATAATAATCGCAGTACCCGGATGCAAGAACTCTTTGGACAATACGATCGGCTGAGTTACGAAGACTTTAAACGTATAAAGTACGATAATCAGTTACCGAAAAATTTAGCCTTCCAAACCGATTTGAACGCTTTGTTTAGCCTTGATCCTGCTAAAAATGAAGACATTAATGTGTTGATTAAAACGCTGAATAACTGGGATAAGAAAGCAGATGTTAATAGCGAAGGTGCGGCGGTATTCTTGCTATGTTACCGGTATTTTTACGAAAAATTGGTAAAAACTGGTTTCGACAGAACCCTCACCTCCGAAGAATGCGCGGAGGCACTTCGGTTTGTAAAGGGCTACCTGACAACTAACTTCGGGCGAACCAATATTACCCTGGGGGAAATGCAAAAGCTGGTAAGGGGTACGAAGGTTTTGCCAATTTGGGGAATACCGGATGTCATTACGGCTATAAATTCTGCGGAGTATAAGGATGGAAAATTAAAGGCTGCCCAAGGTGAGTCTTACATAGAGCTGGTACGCTACCCCAAAAATGGCTTACCTATAATCGAATCAGTCATTAACTACGGTGCATCCAATCGTCCCGGGAGCCCTCACTATGACGATCAGATGGAGCTTTTTGTGAATCAAAAAATAAAAAAGATGACTTTGGACAAGCAGCAAGTATTAAAAGATGCCGTTCGGGTCTATGCCCCCAAATAAGAATCCAGCAAGAGAGTCCTATGCTAAGTCGCGTTCATCACAGTGCCATCATTGCTTCTGATTATGAAAAATCGAAGTACTTCTACACCGAGGTTCTTGGTCTAACGCCGATCCGGGAAGTGTACCGGGAGGCTCGTCAATCGTATAAATTGGACCTTGCTTTGGATGGGGAATATATCATCGAACTTTTCTCATTTCCCGACCCGCCACCGCGTCCTTCCCGACCGGAGGCCACCGGATTGAGACACCTTGCCTTTGCCGTCGATAATATTGACAAGGCTATTCAGACTTTAACGGAAAAGGGTATCAGCACCGAACCAATCAGGGTCGATGAGTTTACAGGCAAGCGGTTTACCTTTTTTGCCGATCCGGACGATCTTCCCATTGAGTTTTATGAGTTGTAGGGTCAGATCGCTCGACCTCAGAATGGAGTAGTACTTTTAAGCCTTTTTTCAACCACCGCTTTAAGTGATACTTTGGGTTGTCGGCAGAGATATACCCTTGTGCCAAATTCCCGGGCGTACGGATTTTGAATTCGACCTATTTCGCGAATATCGGCGAAGTAGGTTGGGATGTCTTCCCCAAGCTCATCGTTGACATAAATAAACTCCCTAACCTCTTTTTTTAGGGAGTTTGGAGCCCAATAGAAAAAACTTTCGTGAAATGAAACGGGCTCGGGTAGGTTGTATTTTTTACCAATAATGGCTACGGCTCCGGCCTGTCCGTAGTTTTCACAATAAATCAATACGTTCTCTTTATTTCCGGTTTGCTTGTAGGCTTTGTCTACTATTTGCGTCAACTCCTCCCAGCCGAGCATATCTGCGTAGTCTTGGGGCAAGGCATGAATCGTTCCGTCTTCAAATCGACGGCCTACATCGATGCCGTATTTATCTTCCAATTTTTGAAAATAACGAATCAGTCCGTCTACTTTATAGATGGGCAAACCGATGGGTAGGATGGGAAGAATCAAGCCTATCATCACTACTGGGAGTATTGCCATTGAAAACGGCCGTACCAGGTACTTTTCCCACCAAACCGCTCCGGCTGCGATCAAAACCGGGTAAATACCGGCCGCGTAGTAGCTTTTACCTCGTGCAAGCCACAGAAAAAATAATACCAAGACCACCGCGATAGTCACCGAGCGGTTTCGTTTGGAGTTGTACAACAGAATCAATCCTGGCAGTACTAAAATGAGTACCGAAAAAGATAAAAGCAATTGTTCTCCCAAAAATACGCTGCGACTAACATGGACTAACTGACTCCGTTGAAGAGCCTCCATGTGTTGAATGACGGGGAAGTCATGGGTAAACTGCCAGATAAGGTTGGGTAGAAAAATTGAAAAGGCAATCGCCGCGGCGCCATACAATGCCTTACGATTAAAGACAGTCCGATGGTGGGTGACTACCCAGGAAAGCAAAATAGCCGAGAGAGCAACAATAATCAGATATTTATTGAGCATTGCAATACCCAGAGTGATTCCCATTCCGTAAAGACTTCCGTTCGAATTACTAGTTTGAAAGCGAATAAGCCAGTAGAATAGAAGAGACCAGAGAAAAATATCAAGGTAAACCGGTTGAAAGAGAAAGAAGGTACGTAAAAATACAGGTGTAACGATGATGGCTATATTGGTTAGAATTTGGGCGTAGTATCGGCCCCCAAGAAGAACCGCAATTTGTGAGCTTACTACCACCAATGCACCGCTAAAAATTGCCGGAAGAAGCCTAACGGCAAAGATTGAGTAGCCAAATAATGAGCTGACGAGCCACGCTAGTAAGCCGGTGGCGGGTGGTATGGAGGCATATCCCCAAGCAGGGTGTTCGCCTAGTGAAAAATAGAGCAGCTCATCCCGGTGGTACTCCAGGTTATTATAAAATGCCAGGTGGATGACTATATTTAGTACAGCCAAAAATGCCACAATCCAGCCAGTAGATCGGGTTTTATTCATAGATAGGGTAGAAAACGTACCACTCTAAATTAGTTGTTATGGAGCAGTATTTTACAAAAAAGTGCAACTTACCTGCTTTAACGGCCACTTATGTTCAAAATGCTGTGCATAAAATTCCAACTAGGCTCAACTACGACGGGTTTGAAGAACCATTTTGTGATGAATATGAACAGTAAATAAACAAGTCAAATAAATTAATTGAACCAATCCTCCTTTCGCATGCAGAAAATAAAGTCGCTTTTATTAATTTTTTTGGTTGTCACAGTATTCAGTTGCAAAAAGCAACTCTACACAGACCGCCTGCAAGAATTCCCGACAACCCTCGACACGGAGTCGCGATCGGTGAAATTTCAGGATAAAAGAGTATATACAACTACTCAGGGAGTGAGTGCATCTAATCTTTTTAATGGTGCCCGTTTAAACGATTTTGCCGTCGAAAATGATAGTACCTATACGGTGTTTATCGAACCAGAAAATACACCGATTAACCCTAGTCCGTGGTACAGTTTTCAACTTTGGAGTACCTCGCCGAGAAAGGTTTACATCAATATTAAGTATAGCGAGGGTAAGCACAGGTACTTACCAAAGTTATCTTCGGATGGCAAAAACTGGGAGAATATTAATGCTTCCAACATTAAGCCGGTAGGAAATAACGTGCAGTTAGAACTAAACCTGAGCAAGGATACGCTATGGGTGGCTGGTCAGGAGTTGTTTTCAACGGAACATTTAAATTCCTGGCTAACCGACATTCAAGACAAAAGCAGTGAAGTTGAGGTCAAATCGTACGGTAAAAGCACATTGGACCGGGATTTGTACACAGCTACTTTGTTTGAACCTACTAAGACAAATAAGGAGCTGATTGTTCTGATGAGCCGGCAGCATCCGCCCGAAATTACGGGGCAGCAGGCCTTTTTGCATTTTGTTGATAGATTACTTCAAAAAGACGCGCTGACAGCCGCTTTTAAGGAAAAGTACCAAGTTATGCTATTTCCAATGCAAAACCCTGACGGCGTTGATTTGGGGCATTGGCGGCATAACGTAGGTGGGGTTGATCTTAACCGCGACTGGGATAAGTATAATCAACCTGAAAATAGGCAGATGGCGGAGTATCTAATCGGATATGCCAGTAAGAATCAATCAAAAGTGATTATTGGCCTCGACTTTCATTCAACTTGGGAAGATGTATTTTATACTAATACCTCCGATGCCGCTACGGCCTATCCCCAGTTTACTAGTACTTGGTTGGGAGCCATCAAGGATGCTATTCCAAATTATGAACCCAACGTTGCCCCTTCAAACATTGGACAACCGGTGTCGAAGGGTTGGTTTTTCGTGACCTTCAATGCCGTTGGAATCACTTATGAAATAGGAGACAATACTCCCCGGGATTTTATTAAAACAAAAAGCTATATCGCCGCCGAGAAGATGATGGAGACTTTGTTGAAGCAATAGGTAAAGATTTAGACGCTAACAAAAAATGGGCTCCCGTGGGAACCCATTTTTTGTTAGCGTCTATTCAGAATTCTATTTGTTCACTTCCGTCTCCACAAAGATACCCGGATCAGTCGGGGCATTCCGGTTTGCGCTGAGCTCAGTCTGGGCTACAATGAAGCGCTGAGGATATTTGCTCGCTGTTGCCGAGTTGAATGGAGGCAGAACAGCTATATCACGTTCTTTGGTGCTTAACCTTCTTAAATCATCAAAAGGCATCATTCCGGTGAATCCGGTAACGTAGCGCTCTTCAATAATTTCTCGCAGCAAAGCTTTGTTGTCAGCAATTCCATCCGCATTTTCCATTCCACCAACGGTAAAATCAGCCGCCGTGTAAGCATCATACTGCAAACCATCGGTTGCGTTTAACTTTTGGAAACCTCTACCGGCCGCGAAGTAGGCACGTAAGATGTTCAAATAGCCAAGTCCTTCGACCGTTTTGCCGGTGCGAGTGGCGGTTTCAGCCAAAATTAACAGATTCTCCTCATAACCCACCAATATCATTGGTCGGTTGGCAGCGGCAATTCCTTTGTTATTATTAGCGGCGTTGCCATCAAAACGGTAGTACACAAGGCGCGCTGCTTCATTTGTTTTGACGTTATTTCTTTTTGTAGTCAACAACGTTTCCAAGTGAGAACCACCAAATCCCCAGTAACCACCACGCTCATTGACCATTTTATAGTTCAGATTCAAACTACCGTTTCCAACATTAGGAGGCGTAAATACCAATGCATCAGTAGGAAGAAGGATACCAAGCAAAGCGGATTGATTTGCCTTGTCATACTCACGTGTATACATGTACAAACGAGCTTTCAAGGTATGTGCTACTTTGGTCCACTTTAAGATATTACCCGCAAAGTGCAGGTCTTCGGGAACCGCTGAGTTTGTAGCACTTCGCAAATCAGCGATAGCGCCATCCAATAACGTTTGAACCTGCGCAAATACGTCCTTTTGCTTGTCAAACTTTGGATCCGTAATCTCATCGTTTGAGATTTCACTGTAAGGTATATCACCAAATTGACTGGCAAGACTACCGATAGCGTTAGCCTCCAACACCTTGGCAATGCCAGAGTATTGTGCTGCCTTGGGGCTATCCTTGGTGTGCTCACGCATGGTACGTGCTTGCTTTATCACTCCTTGATAGGCATTTTGCCATACACTGCTGGTTTCTTCGGCCGAGAGGTTGTATTCAAAAATACTTCTGTACAATAATGCAGTACCTCGGGTTTGGCCGCTCCACATTCCGCTAATACGCGTCAGGTGACCCATTTGGTTACTGACATTGGCCAGCTCCACACCTTTCAATAGCAGAACGCCCGCCTGAAAGTTGTCCGAAGAAATTTCATTCGGATTATCGTTGATTCCTTCTACGAGTGACTCACACCCATAGCTGGACACGATCAACATAGATAGGATGATATATTTTATCTTTTTCATAATAATCTAATGTATAATGAGGGTTCTACTAGTAGTTGATTTTTACAGAAAACACAAACGAACGAGTACTTGGGTTGGTAAAGTATTCGATACCAAATCCGTTGTCAACACCCGATTGGTTTACTTCTGGGTCAATACCTTTCACCTTAGTCCATAGTACCAAGTTACGACCAGAAACCGACAGGTCGATTGAACCAAGTTTCGTGGCTTTTCTGAATTTTTCACCACCAATGCTGTATCCTAGAGATACCTCACGTAGACGAGTCCAGCTTCCATCGGTAATGGAGAATTCGTTGATTGCCGATCCACCAAGACCACCACCTAGAGTAGTATACCATTGCTCATCAAGCAGGATATCACCTCCACCGTAGTTACCAATGTTGCCACGTACAACGCTACCTGCCGGGAATACGGTTCCCTTAGCATTTCTCAATTCCTTTGTTAGAGTTACTTCCTTTTCTGTATCAGAGTAGGTACCAAAGCTATTCAACACGAAGCGGGTTCTTTCGGCGAAGTCACCTCCCTGATAAGTCTCAAACAACACATTGAATGATACTTTCTTAAAGAAACCTTTTACCCCAAAACCACCTCTCCAATCTGGATTTGGATCACCAATGATACCCTGCTGGGGATCCAACCTTGGGAATCCGTTGGCATCAAGGATTAAACCACCATCCGCGCTTCGGGCAGCTCTGCTTCCAAAAAGAATACCTAATGGCTGACCAACGATGGCATTCGATGTGATTGATTGGTTTGTAAGCTCGACGCGATCGGTTCCCGCAAGTTCAAGTACTTTGTTACGGTTGTTGTTATAATTTCCGTACAATTCTATACCGAGGTCGTTTGTGCTTAGTACTTTCAGCCCTAAATCAAGTTCAAGACCTCTGTTTTCCATCCGACCAGCATTGGCGTATTTGGAAAGGTAGCCAGAGCTAGGTGATTGATTAACGGCCAGAAGGATATCCCTGATTTCGTTTTTGTAATACGTAGCTCCTAAGGTCAGTCGATCCTTAAATAAACGTAGATCAGTACCAATTTCAAATTCAGTCTTGATCTCCGGTTTCAGGTTAGGGTTACCCTGATCATCATTTAAACGAAAACCACCGCCGAACTCATTAATGTCGAGGGCATCGTCATACGAAGAGTAAGCAAATGTTTCGTAGGTAGTACCAAATCGGTAGGCACTTGGCTGTACACCTACCTGACCGTAGGATAACCGCAGCTTACCAAAAGAAACGATATCGTTGGTGAAATTAGGTAGTTGAGAGAATTGCCATGCCACATCCATGGATGGGTAAAAATAAGTACCACTAATAGTTGAGGCAGCTTCTTGTGTTCCTGAAACATTTAAGAATACCTGCTTGAAAATATCAAACGAAAGTATGGAGTACAAACGATTAGATCGGATGTGATTCGTGCTGTTTGATACCTCAAAAGGCGCAATACCGTTGGTAAATGTTTGCAGATCGCTATTTACCAAAAAATTGGTGGTTGCGGCGTACAGTGTTTTACGGTTACGATCATTGATGTTATATCCTACTGTTGCGTTGAACCCTAGTTTACCTTCAATCAGATTTGGAAAGTCGGCGCGGGCAATCGCGTCTACGTTAATTTCTGTGTTTGTGAAATCCTCGTTGTCGAGACGTCCGTTGGTAAAACTCGCTGAACCAACAGGTGAGAAGTATACCCGCTTATCAACGTAGCTATCAATGCCACCGCGTAAATCAAGTTGGAGCCAGCTCACCGGATTGATGTTCAGGTTAGAATTGGCGTTAAAACGATTTACGGTGGTCGTTCCTTTTTGCTCGTTGGTTGTCCAAATTGGGTTATTGTAAATAGGGTTTACGTTATTTCCCAGATAGCGACGATAGTTTCTCTGACGACCAGTGAAGGCTACTCCGTTTCGGTCAAAATAAGTACCCTTGTAAGAGGCTATATCATAGTCAGCAGGTGTACGCAATAGGCCCAGATATAGACCCGCTGTATTGGAGCTTTGCTGAATACGATTGGCATTCGTGTAGATATAGTTTGCTTTGGTAGTCAGGTTAATGTAGTTATTGAAGAATGTCTGATTGTTAAAACGCATCGTAAAACGATCGTACGTACTGTTCTTAATAATACCGTCCTGACCAAGATACCCTAAACTAAAATAGTTGGTAGTCTTACCACCACCACCGGAGATGGTCAGGTTATGATCTAAAAAAGACCCCTTCTGAAAAGCCTGGTTGAAGTTTTCTTCCTCAAAAGTTTGTTGAGAATTCTTGGTTGTAATGGGGTATATTTTATCACCGTTGTCAGCCAGGAAGTATTCTCCCGATGTGTTCACGGCATCTGCGCCACCGGCACGTGCACTGATTTTATCTCCCCAGGAATTGGCTGAGGTAGGGCTATATTTGCCATTGGAGCCCTGTCCCCAAATAGACTGTAACGGGTGACGACGATTGATCTCATCCAGTGAGTAAGTGGCACTGTACGAAATCTTAATTTTTTGGTTTAACTTACCCTGCTTGGTCGTGATCACCAACACCCCATTGGCAGCACGAGAGCCCCAAAGAGCCGCCGCAGAGGCACCCTTCAATACCTGAACCGACTCTACATCTTCGGGATTCAGGTCATTCAAGCGTGATTGCTGTGATACTCCACCGGACCGTGAACTACCACTACCGTACAGGTTGTCGTTGGACAAGGGTACGCCATCCACGATGATAAGGGGCTGGGAAGAACCTCCGATGGTATTAGCTCCCCGAATTTGAATAGAAGTACCGGCGCCCGGGTCACCATTGGCACGAGATATTTTCACTCCGGATGCCTTACCTGCCAAACTATTTAAAAGGGCAGCTTCACCACTGGTCTTGATTGCGGTGGACGATACGCTAGAAGAGGTTGAACCGGCCCTATCTTTACTGGTTTTGAATCCCAGGGCGTTGACTACCACTTCCTGCAGCATCTCAGTTTCTTGCACCATACTTACATTAATGGTCTGGCGATTGCCAATTGTTTCTGTAACCGTAGTGTATCCAATAAAGCTGAACGTCAGTTGGGTTGCGCCATCTGCTACATTCAACGTAAAGTTTCCGGCACCATCGGTAGTGGTACCTGTCGTTGTGCCCTTAATGAGTACACTCACCCCGGGAAGCGACTCTGATCGATCGTCAGTAACCTTCCCTTGGATTTTAATTTGTGCCTGAGCTTCGAATAGTACAAGGCTCATAAGCAGCAGTAAAATTTTCTTCATTCGAGTTGGGTTTAAAATAAAATTTAAAAGTTGGCCAATTTTTAAGCGACAGGAAATAAATAATAGATTGATTAATAATTGATTACAACAAACGTTTTTTTTGATTAAATGAACTTGAACGTCCAAAAAATGCCCTATTAGCTAGACAATTAGGGGAAAAAACGTGACACTGCCAAGGAAATTACATTTTCTAGCGGGGAAGTGATGCTGTCACGTAGGTTGTATGAAAACCCATGAAAATACTTAACTAATTGATTAATAAGTAATTAAGTACTGATAAGGATGTGCGAACTAATCACTTAAATGAATGAGAATAAAGGATGGGCTGAAAAAAAGAATGTAATGAGCAAGGCTTGGGCTCTATGCTATTTGAGCAGAACGAAGTACCAACTGTTCTTTCGGTCTTTGGCGGGTAAAATTGGAATCAATTAAGGTGGTAGAAGGCCGGCAAGAACTAAAACCAAACCGCAGAGCCCCGGATACTTTTTCGCTTTAATCCACCGTGGGATAACAAATAAAATAAAGTATTTGGCAAACGATTCTTGACTCAATTTATTGATTCCGTGAAAAATTTATTGGTATTTCATGAGTAAATATATAACTCATGAAATACCAATGAAATAATTACTTAGACTTTCGTGAATCTACTTAGTATTCAAGCTCTTAGTGACCTGTTTTACTGCTTTTCTGATTGCGTTAGCATCTTTATGAGTTAATGTATAGTCGAACGGGATTTTCTCCGGATCTTTTTTGAACAGTATAGTATAGAAAGTACAGGCTGCTGCGTAAGACCCAGCCTCAGAGGGGTGGCTTTCATCCTCATTGTAGAGCTCAATGGATGGATGGTGGTCGCGGATATATTTCCAGACGGCTCCCACCGGAGAGAGTAGTCCGTCATATTTCTCTGCCATTTCGTGGTAGGCAATAGCCGTCAAACTATCCATACCGGCGTAAGTACCAACGAGTGGCAAATCTTTACTTCTAGCATTATCCCCATCTTTCCTGCCCCAGGTACGGTAAAATATCAGGGTAGCCTCCGGATTATGGGCATGAATGGTGCTATCAAGAAAAGAAACATAGGGGTAGGTGTCTTTTTGAATTGCTTCTTTGGGATTGGATGGTAGTTGACTGTGTTCCTGTATTACCACATAATCCCAGGCCGAACGGGCTTTTTTGTTGTTGTAGTCAGGTGTACCTGCAACAATCTTTTCAAGGGTATTTTTATTGGTAGTATGCTGGCGTAGGGTATACCCACCAAAGGTACTTTGTTCGGTTACTAGTACATCCCCCATGGATGCGGCGATGCCGGTACAAATTTGGGGCAGACTATTGTAATAGGTATAGCTGTTTCCGATAAATAATACTTTTACCGGACGGGGTTGCGCAAACGAACTAAGACTAGCCAAGCTTAGTAGAACGATGAGACAGGTTTTCATGGAAATGTAATGAGTAGGGTTTTTACAGCAATAGAATTATTTCACGGGCTAATATAGAAAACGCCCGGCATTATCAGGGCGTTTTCTATAAATTGAAGTTTCTTGAAGCAGAGCAGGAAGGATTTTTTATTTCCCGATTTTTGGCATGTCGTTACCGAGCATTACCTCAGGGGCAATCATTACTCGTGAACCTGAATCGGCGTTTTCAAGGTTCAATACTCCACGCGGACATACCGAAGAACAAACCCCGCAACCAACGCAGGAAGCCCGTACAATGTCCTGTCCCCGCTGCGCGTAGGCTCTCACGTCAATTCCCATTTCGCAGTAGGTGGAGCAATTGCCACAGGAAATACACTGCCCGCCGTTGGTAGTAATCCGGAAACGTGACTTGAAACGCTGAACCAAGCCCAGGTAAGCCGCCAAAGGGCACCCAAACCGACACCAAACCCGGTTACCCATGAGCGGATAAAAACCGGTACCTACCACACCCGAGAATAATGCCCCGATCCAAAATCCATAGGCTGAACGAACGGTATAGCTATCAATTGGTCCCACATTTGATTGTCCGGTGAAGAATGTATAGAGCACAAAGGCCGTCATGACAATGGCAAATACGAGCACCCCATGTACCGAATATCGTTCAATTTTCCAGGCTCTGGTTGATTTGTCTGATAGTTGACGGAAGGGATCACCCAGGGTTTCGGCGAGGCCCCCGCAGCCACAAACCCACGAACAATACCAGCGTTTACCAAAAAAGTACGTAAACACCGGAACGCCTACCACAAAAAGGCCGATACCCCAAACCAACATAAACAACCCTAGATTTCCACCACTGATTAGGTTGTTGATGTTAAAGTCAAAGAAGAAGTCGTAGTCTAAGGGCCACATATTTTTGAAATCAAAGTAGGGCTGATTGAGCCTCACCAGAATTTCGGGTATGATAAAAGCAAAGGATGTCTGAAAAAACATAACGGACACGGATCGAATCATCTGGTACGGGGAGTGGCGGTACTTGATAATCATACGAACGCCCATAATGACTACGGCAAGGGTGTACAGGAGGCCGTACAAGAACCATTGGGAAGCGGGGGTTCCACTCAGAGCCATACTTATTGGATCAACAAGCAGAACCCAGTTGACCACGAACTCGGGATAAAAATAAAGGGTGATATAGAAAAGGACCAGGAAGACACCCAGTACTATTCCAATCCAGCCTCTGGAAGTAGCCGCATCATCAAAAATATGATTGTTCTTAATTCCCGGAAGTTTACGTTTGGTGGGTAGGATATACATGAGGGCCCCAATGATAGCGAGGCCAAAACTTAACCAGAAAAATAGTCCGGTGTGCTCGTTGATCGGGCCGGCTGAGGAAGCTTTGGCTACCGAAAAGGTATAATTATCATAAATAACTTTGTCGTATTCCTTCTTTGCTTTGAAGTTGTCGTTCAGCTGTTTGACTTTGGCGTTGAAATTCATGCCGAAAGCGAAAACATTAGCATAGGTTGCGCCTATCATGTCGGAAACCGCGGGGTTTATTACCTGATAATGTTCTGCTTTGAGATTATCTTTCAGGATTTGGTCAGTTAAAGTAAACTGTCCCAAAGTGAGGGAAACAATCCAAATCAGAAATCCTGTAACGAAGGCACCCAGACCTATTTTTTGTACGGTGTTCATAGTGATTAAAATATTGTGATGTGAGTGTAGAGTAGTACACACTTCCTAGACAGAATGGGTTGAAATCAAGCAAAAAGCTTTTGCCAAAAAGTGGCTTTTCGCCCCGGTCGCAGCAGTCGATGAAATTGGGCGTGAAATGAATCTAAGATTGCTTGTTCGTGATTTACGAAAAATTCAGGATCGAAGTGAGCTTCGTAAATGTGAGATAGAACGTACCCGATGCTTTTTTTGCTGCTAATCCACTTTTCACAGGCTTCGTGTCGAAGCCGCATACCGAATGTGTTCATACCCGTGACAGCTTCACTGCCCTTCGTGAAGTTAAAACGAATACTTATATGTTTAGAGGGGTGCTCCCAGTAAAAAGTCTCAGTATCATTCGGTAGTTGGGCGGGTACTTGCCCGTAGGTCTGGTACTCTATATCAAAAAACTTGGCGGAGTTGAAGAATACACCCGGTGTATAGGGTGTTTTGGTTCCACAAATTGTCCGGGCCACCGTTTCGCCCATGATGCGGCCTGTATACCATATCTGCTCAATCGAGCGACGATCCTGTGGTGGTTCGGAGTGCTGAACGCAATCACCGATGGCATAAACATCGGGTAGATTAGTTTCGAGATATTCATTAACTAATACCCCACGATCGGTTTTGAGGTCACTGCCTTTGAATATACTAATGTTGGGATGAACCCCAACGGTGAGACCCACAAATTGGCAGGCGATTTCTTCTTTACCCTTGGTGATGACACTTCCCACCCGGTCGCCTGTTCCATCGGCTTTAATCTCATCAAGCTCGGTAGAGAGCCTTAAATCGACCCCATGCTCTTTGATGTGTCGATTTATCATGGCGGATTCTTCCTTTGGAAGTACATTGTCCCAATAGCTTGCTTCGCGAACCAACATTGTAACCCTAATATTTCGAGAGAGTAACATTTCGGCCATTTCAATACCGATCAGACCGCCGCCGATAATGACTGAATGTTGGATATTAGCGGTGTTTGCTTCCATGGATTCAAGGTCCTGAAAGTTATACAGGCCTTGGATTCCAATTAAATCCTGACCGGGCCAGCCAAACCGATTAGTTTCAGACCCAACCGCCAGAATTAAGGTGTCATATTGTAATGAACTTTCGTTGTCGAAGTGGATGGTCTTTTCCGCAAAGTCGATTTTCTCAACCCAGGTTTGCAGCAATTCAATCCGGTTTTTTTTCCAGAAAAAATCTTCGTAGGGTTTGGTATGTTCATACTTCATATGGCCCATGTAAATGTACATGAGTGCTGTTCGGGCAAAGAAGTGTTCGGTTTCACCAGAAATCACGGTAATCCGGTGATCACTTTGCTTCCGGATATGGCGGGCGGCCGTAATTCCGCTTATCCCGTTTCCCAGCATGACGATATGTTTCATAAAAGTTTATTCAATAAGAATGGGGAACAAGGTAATGGCTTATGGGGTAATGGTAGATTCAACTTCCAAAGGTTTAGTCAATAACTTATGCACAGGGCATGCGTTGGCTATCTGCAAAAGTCGTTCCCGTTGTTCACTATCCAGAGTACCATTTACCGTAATTTTTCGGCTAATGATCGGTGTAGAATCTGATTCTATTGTAAGTTGAAGTTTGACATCGATGTCATCTACTTGCCAACCTTTTCTTTGGGCGTACATTTTAAGAGTTACACTTGTACATGCCCCTAAGCTTGCCAGGATCAATTCGTAAGGTGTCAGTCCCTGGTCATTTCCTCCTAAATCAGTGGGTTCATCGGCCAATATTTCGTGGTCACGGGCTTGTAATGAAACAACGTAATCTTCATTACCCAAAACGGCTAGCAGATTGGTTACACTCATATTCTCACATGTTATTTTTAGAAATGTAGTAAATATGCCCGTGGCTTGCAACTAGCTTAGGGCAGCAGTAACCTCTACCGAGGGATACTGCCGAAATTTGAGTATTGGAAATTGCATATATCTAGCTGGTTTTTCAGGGTAATAGTTTAGCCATAAAGCTTCAATAAGCCGTTTTAGTTGAATTAGTTACTTCTTTTGCTTACCTATTCCTAGGCTAAGGCCGGCGTAAATATCAACTCCTTGCGCTTTAATTTTTCCGTTACGCGAAAACACCCCCAGTAAATTATCCGAACCTACCAGGAGTGGTCCCAGCCGAAGGGTGGCACCAAATGCCCAAGCACTGTTTTGCCGAACAATCGGAATTGCCAGTCCTACCTTTGAGGTCTCGTAGCGGGGGATAACCGCCCACAAGGAGGACATCCGCCATTCGGGTAATGCAGACCGGCCAATACTTTGGATGAGCGTAGTGTTAACGTGAAAATGTTCTACTAGTCGTAGGTCAGCGCTTATATTCAAAGCCGTTGGGGCGGCAATGGCAAAATTTCCAGTATTGTTTTCATCTTTGAGCCCAAACTCCTCTTCAAAGAGTCTTCCGAAGGCGTTCAGCTGGTTTTCACCTTCTCGTGGGGTACTGTATCCCCGCCATTCCTCTTCGGTGATTTGCCGGTCTTCTGCCAGGATTGAATAGTTCTTTACCTTCTCTCCCTGGTAGGTCATTTTACCAATATCAGTGACTGAGGCACTCAACCGAAAAGCGGGTTGCCTTTCGGTATCTGATAATGCTTCATAAGAAAAGCCAATATCCCACCCCCACCCTTTTCCGCTGGCATTGCTGCCAAACAACCACCCCGGGGAAAGGAAAGAACTCCGGTTAACATCCGTATAGCCCATGGTCGCTTCAAACCGATCTACCTGCATATAGGCGGCATTGGAGGTACTGGAATCGGGAAGGAGGCGATAGTTAAGACTCTGGTTTTGCATATACCCTGCCGCATAGCCAAAGTAGCGCTTAATGGTAACACCACCGGTCAGTCTCGAATCGTCAGATTCAGTTAATACTTGTCCTAATGAAACAGCCCATTCGGAATAAGCCTGACTGGTAAGATTAAACTTATTCTCGGATTGGGAGGCATATAAGGCCAGGTAGCCCAAATTCTGTAAATTATCTGCATTGGCCAAACCAAGGCGGGCAATTCCCATAAGGCGTTCGGAGGCCTCCGTAATTTGAAAACCACTTCGGACCCGGCTCATTACCGCTAGGTGTGTATTTTTGCCAATCGTTAAGGATAAAGCTGGCCCCCGCAGCTCAGTGCTTAGACTGGTATTCTTGGGCTTTCCGTCCCGTATTTCTTCGAGGTCATTTGGATCGAGTGGCCGGTTATTTTTCCCTTGCAGAAGGTCTAGCATGGAAAAAGGAGCCGCGTACCCGACATAATTGTTATCAAGGTGCACACCGGCCATTATAAAGTGCACACGGATACCACTTTCCTGGGGAATAAATGCTGGATTTTGATAAGTGTTATGAATGCCCCCCCAAAATTGGGAGGATATCCCCAGAAAGCCCTGCGCCTTACCAATGGAATTGGATAGAAACAACAGTAGAATGGAATAAGGAAGAATTTTCTTGCTCATAGGTAGGAGTATTGGAACAAAATACAGTTCCAACTAAGGTGGTTGATAAGGTAGATAACGAAATTGCGGGCGTCCTATTTTCTGGTGTAGAATATCCAAACGATTAATTTTTCAACACCATAAATTCCACCCGTCGATTCAAGGTCTTGTTTTCCTCGGCATCGTTAGGAGCCACCGGTCGGGTCTGACCGTAGCTGTGATGTTGCAAACGCCGACTGGAAATGTCTTTCTGAGGAGATAATTATAAATAACCTGGGCTCCGTTTTCGGAAAGGTATTGGTTTAAACGGGCGTCACCCACGTTATCGGTATGTCCTGCTATTTCAATCTTTAATTTGGGATTATCGCGGATGGTACGATATAGTTTTTCTAATTGATCGCGGGATTCTGGGCGGAGTTCGTACTTGCTTTGATCAAAATAAATCTTGTCCAATTTTATTACATCGTTGACTTTCAGGTTGGTAAATACCGTATGAATATCTTTTTCCTGATTACTGGACAAAACTGACAAAAGCGATGGAAGGCATGTTAGGAGAGAGTGAAAAACCAACAAGATATCTTCTCATCGCTTTTGGACAAATTTAAGGTTAAGTTGCCGAAAGCCCAAAA
>Ga0105054_10001223_pt1 | contig 42247 bp, 32 predicted proteins | sample BON02_FD_78091 | JGI IMG/M metagenome (GOLD analysis project Ga0105054, IMG submission 78091) | Freshwater microbial communities from Lake Bonney liftoff mats and glacier meltwater in Antarctica - BON-02 (megahit assembly) | ecosystem: Environmental > Aquatic > Freshwater > Ice > Glacier...
TCGGCTCCGCTCAACCATCGCCTAGCCAAAAAACACCGTTTAACTGGAGTTGTACTTCTCGAGAAAATTTTAGCCTTCATCTTTAAAACATCTCAAATCCTCGATAAACGCCGATATGACTCAATGCCTGATGCTAATTCTATGAACCGTCGCCTTCGTGAACCGTCGCCTTCGTGAACCGTCGCCTTCGTGAACCTCAGGCACCGGTTCTTAAAAACCCCGTCAAACCTTCTGCGGATTTTCCTGCAGATTACGCAACAATTTGCGGTAGATTTTATCGCGGGTCAGATTTTGTTCTAAATGACCGTTTACAGCCAGTGAAATACTCCCTGTCTCTTCCGAAACGATGAGTACAATCGCATCACTGTGTTCAGATATGCCCACGCCGGAGCGGTGGCGAAGACCTAACTCCTCGGGCAAGTCTTGGTTTTCGGTAACTGGCAGCACACAACTGGCAGCTTTTATCCTTTTGTTGGCGATGATCACAGCACCATCATGCAGCGGGCTGGCTTTTTGGAAGATACTCTCTAACAAGCGGGCCGATACGCGCGCGTCGACTGGCGTACCGGTATTGGCGAAAAACTGAAGCTCCGATGTACGGGCAAAAACAATAAGTGCTCCCGTCATCTGTGCCGCCAAAGCCTCTGCAGCTTCGAGGGCCTCACGTATGTACGCCACTTCTTCGGCGTCCTTTTCCACTCCCTTGAAAAAAAACCGCCGAAGCCAACCGTAATTGCGGAAGGTGGTATTTTTGCCAATCAACAGTAAAAAACGCCGAATTTCGGGCTGAAAGAGGATGATGAGAGAGATTACGCCAACCCCAATAAACTGCCCTAAAATTTTGCTAAGCAGGCGCAATTCAATAGCATCCACCACCAGCCAAAGCAGGTAAATAGAGATGAGGCCAAGCAGGATATTGACAGCCAAACTGCCTTTGACCAGCTTATAAATCTGGTACAACAAAAAAGCCACCAACGTGATATCGATGATGTCGAGCAGAGTGAGGGTTAAAAACCCCAGGTCAAACAGTTTCAAAACGTTTCCAAAGTTGAATGGCCTCCATGGCCGGTTTCACATCATGTACCCGCAAGATACGCGCTCCACGCTCTAAAGCCCAGGCGTGTAAAATACTGCTGCCGTTTAATGCATCAGCCGGGTCAAGCCCAAGGGTTTTATAAATCATCGATTTGCGCGACACGCCCACCAATAAAGGATAACCCGCCAAGGTAAATTGTTCGAGCTCCTTCAAAATTTTAAAATTCTGCTCTATATTTTTTGCAAAACCAAAGCCAGGATCGAGCACGACATCTTTCACGCCTAGGCGGTTGAGCCGAACTGCCTTTTCAATCAATTCGCGATAAACATCGGTGATCAAATTATCGTACTGATTGAGGTTCTTCATGGTCGCTGGTGTACCCCGCATATGCATACATATATAAGGCAGTTGTAATTCAGCAACCGTGTCAAACATTTTAGCATCCAAATTGCCGCCTGAAACATCATTGATCACCGTTGCGCCTGCATCTGCCGCTGCACGTGCTACTTCGGAGCGGAAAGTATCGATTGAAATGACCGCCTCAGGATATGCTTGTTTAATTGCCGAAATGGTAGGAATTACACGTTCCAGCTCTGTTTTTAGCGGGATTTCATCGGCACCCGGTCGGGTAGAATATCCGCCGATATCTAAAAAAGTAGCGCCTTCCTCGAGCATGGTACCGGCTTGTGCCACCACCGCTGTGAGCGCATGTTCAGCCAACCGACTGCCACTGTAAAAGCTGTCGGGGGTGAGATTGAGTATCCCCATAATGCGGACTTCCCGCAAATCGATTACACGACCACCACAGTTGAGCGTGTATTTTTGTCCGAAGACCGTATCTTTAAGCTGCAAAAAAAGGCGTTTTTACCACCCGAAGTTAATCTATTCCCGCTTGAATCCCCAAACCGCTACCGAGTTCGACCAGGTAATTGCCCGCTGCAGGGCTTTATTTGTCAAAAAAGCACACGATTATGGCACCGCCTGGCGTATACTACGCACCGCCTCTTTGACCGACCAAATCTTTATCAAAGCCAGCCGCATCCGAAGTATCGAAGAAAAAGGCACCCAAAAAATCGCTGACGATCTTAGCGGCGAGTTTGTAGGCATGGTCAACTATTGCCTTATGGCACTGATACAACTTGAACTGGGCAGCACCACCACAAATACAAGCCTACCCGCCGAACAAGCCATCGTTTTATACGATAAAGAAGTGGCACATACCAAACAGCTCATGCTCGACAAAAACCACGATTATGGCGAAGCATGGCGGGATATGCGCATAGCGTCTTTCACCGACCTCATCCTCATGAAATTGTTACGCATCAAACAAATAGAAGAAAATGCCGGCAAAACCCTCGTCAGCGAAGGGATAGATGCCAACTACCGCGACATACTCAACTATGCCGTTTTTGCACTTATTAAATCAGGATATACCGTATGATTACCAACCTGCTTCGGCTACTCGTAGGCGGACTATTCGTCTTCTCCGGCTTCATCAAAGCCAACGACCCATTGGGGTTCGCCTATAAACTCGAGGAATATTTCGGCGTTTTCGGCACCGATATATTTGTCCCTTATGCCACCCTCATCGCCATGCTCATAACGCTGGTAGAGATGGTGGTTGGTTTTTCACTGCTCCTTGGCGCCAGGAAAAAAATCGTCTTGTGGACTTTACTGTTGATGATTGTATTTTTTACCTTTCTCACCTTTTGGTCGGCCTATTTTAATGTGGTAACGGATTGTGGTTGTTTCGGCGATTTCATGAAAATGACACCATGGCAATCGTTTACCAAAGACGTTGTGCTACTCGTGATGACCATCGGCTTATTTATTGGACAGAAGCAGATCAAACCCCTCTTTTCGACTAAGGCAGACTGGAAAGTCATTGGCACATTTAAGTTTGCCGTACTTGCCTTTATGGTATACAGTTGGTATTACCTGCCTTTGTGGGATTTGCGTGCATACAAAATCGGCACAGATATCCCCGCCGCCATGAGCACACCCGATGGAGCACAGCTGGATGTATACGAAGACACTTGGATGTATCGCGTAGATGGTCAGGTAAACAACTACACCACCGAACAAGCCCCGTGGGACATTGCAGGTGCGGAATTCGTCGATCGCAAAACCGTGCTGATCAAAAAAGGATATACGCCACCAATCCACGATTTTACCATCACCACCATCGGAGGAGAAGAATACACCGACGACTACCTCCAAGCTGAAATAGCGGTGATTTTTGTGGCCTATGACCTCAGCAAAAGCCGGTCATCTGCTTGGGACGAAGTCCGGGGCCTCTTAAAATGGGCCGACCTCAACCAATATCGTTCGGCTGTATTAACCGCTTCAACCGCCGATCAGCTCACCGCTTTTGAGACTAAAAATGGTCCAGGTTTACCTTTTTTCATCACCGATGGCACCACCTTAAAAACCATCGTCCGTTCCAATCCAGGATTAATGTTGCTGCAAAAAGGCAAAGTAATGGGCCTGTGGCCATCAACCGCTTTGCCCAGTCAGAATGAACTCGAAGCGCTGATCCGTTAATATGTTGGGCTACCTCCTGAAAAGGCTTTTATCTGGATTGCTCGTGCTTTTCGGGGTAGTAACTATTGTGTTTTTTCTATTCAACGTATTGCCCGGCGATGCTGCCCAGATGACACTTGGGCAACGTAGCGATATTGCGTCACTCGAAGCCGTGACCAAAGAACTTGGCCTCGACCAGCCGAAAGCCAAACAATACAGCCGCTACCTCAACGACATCAGTCCGTTGAGCATCCACCCTCATTCACCCGAAGCCGAGGCCAAGTACAACTACATCCGCTTGCTTCCTGTAGGCGAAGAACGTTGGTTGGTAGCCAAAACCCCCTATTTACGGCGTTCGTATCAAAGCAAAGCGACGGTCAACGAAATTTTGGCCGGCGCTTTGCCAGGAACAGCCATACTTGCTTTGGCTGCCATGGTACTAGCGACTATTGTGGGTTTGTTTTTGGGTGCTTTAGCCGCTTTGTATCCGCAGAGCTGGGTCGATCGTTTGGCCGTTATTTTATCGATTATCGGCATTTCCGTGCCGAGTTATTTTGCCTCTATCGTAGTGGCTTGGTTATTTGGCTACCTCTGGCACGACTGGACGGGACTATCGATGACCGGCAGTTTGTATACCATCGACCCATTCCTTGGTCGCCAGATTGCATGGGAAAATCTCATTTTACCTGCATTCACCTTGGGTTTACGGCCACTGGCTATTATCGTGCAGTTGAGCCGGAATACTTTTCTGGAGGTATTGGGCATGGACTACATTCGTACAGCCCGCGCAAAAGGCTTGTCGGAGCGCCAGGTTTTGTGGCGGCATGTCATGCGGAATGCGATGGGGCCGGTGGTTACCGCCATATCGGGTTGGTTTGCTTCGCTACTCGCTGGTGCTGTATTCGTAGAATTTATCTTCGGCTGGAAAGGCCTCGGTAAAGTTACCGTCGACGCCCTCATGAAATTCGATATGCCGGTGGTGATGGGTTCCGTGCTCTTTATTTCGGTGGCTTTTGTGGTCATTAATATATTCGTCGACTTTATCTACGCCTGGCTCGACCCTCGAATTCGCCTCCAATGAGCCGCATTTATCTCGTCGGGCTACCAGGAACGGGGAAATCTACTTCCGGCAAACGTTTCGCCAAAAAGCTAGGCTGGGGTTATGCCGATCTCGACAAATTGGTAGAAATGCGGGTGCACCAACGTATCCCCGACATCTTTAAACAACAGGGCGAAGCTGTTTTCCGGGCAACCGAAGCCAGCTGCCTGCGGGAAACCGGCGCCAGTCACGAGCTCGTGGTGGGCTGCGGTGGTGGTGCGGCTTCTTGGGGTGATAATATAGATTGGATGCTAGCCAACGGGCAGGTCATTTGGCTCAACATTAAACTTGAAGAATTGGTAAGCCGCCTTACCCTCTCCCGCAGGGTCAGGCCGATGTTCCCAAGTCGTGATCCCGCCGACATTTTTCAACGCCTTGAAACACTCCTTACCAGCCGGGTAGCGGCTTACGCACGTGCCCATAAGGTGGTTGAAAGCGAAACGGCGCTGCTGGCCTACGCCAATGAACTGCGTTTTGGTGCAGACCCGAAATAATACAAGCATAATACCCCCTTAACCCGGAACTCACAGCCTTACTGTTGTTTTGTGCAAACCAGCACGGATATGGAAAAGCGTCAAGTCGACATGGTAGTAATTTCCGATGTGCATTTAGGCACCTACGGATGCCACGCCACCGAATTGCTTCAATACCTGAACAGCATTACTCCCGGCCTCATTATTCTGAATGGCGATATTGTCGATATCTGGCAATTCCGAAAACGGTATTGGCCCAAAACACATATGCTGGTGGTGAAAAAGATATTCGAATTCCTAAGTCACGGGGTTCCAATTTATTATCTCACCGGCAACCACGATGAAATGCTGCGGCGGTTCAGTGGCTTACATCTGGGGAATTTCCACCTCAAAGACAAACTACTCATTGAGCTCGATGGCAAAAAAGCCTGGTTTTTCCACGGTGATGTGTTTGACGTAACCATGCGGTATTCGAAATGGCTAGCCAAACTAGGTGCGGTGGGTTACGATACACTCATTATGCTCAACCGCTTCATCAATTGGTGCTCAGACAAGGTGGGACGCGGGAAAATATCGCTTTCAAAAAAAATCAAAGACAGTGTAAAGTCTGCAGTGAAATACATCAACGATTTTGAGCAGGTAGCCGCCGAGCTGGCCATCGATAATGGTTACTGCTTTGTAGTATGTGGCCACATTCATCAACCCAGCATGCGCACCTACGAAAATGCCAAAGGCAAAACCATTTACCTTAACTCAGGCGACTGGATAGAGAATCTAACCAGCCTAGAATACCATACTGGTGCATGGCGCATTTACCAGCACATACCATCAGAACATCCCTCCATAGAGATAGACGAGCTCTCTGCAGAACAGAACATTTTCGAAATATTTGAAAATTCAACGCTCGAAGAGGCCGTGCTCTTTAGTAAACTACTGCACTACGCCAAAGTAGGCTGATGCGCATATTATACGCCATCCAAGGCACTGGTAACGGACATTTGAGTCGTGCACGCGATGTGGTGCCTTGTTTACAGCAGCACGGCGAAGTTCACTTGCTAATAAGCGGCACACAAACCGACGTACACCTGCCTTGGCCTATTCAATATCAACTGTACGGCATCAGCTTCATTTTCGGTAAAAACGGAGGTATCGACTTGTTCGCCACCCTTAAAAAATTGCGTCCATTTCGCTTTATTCGCGATATCTACCGTTTACCTGTTGAGGCCTACGACCTGGTGATCACCGATTTTGAACCCGTGAGTGCTTGGGCTTGTCGACTCAAAGGCAAAAAATGTTACGGCATGAGCCATCAAGCCGCTTTTTTGAGCCCATTGACCCCGCTACCGGACTACTACCGTGACCGCTTTGCTACATTTTTATTTCGGTATTATGCGCCTATCAGCGACTATTTCGGTTTTCATTTCGAGAAGTACGACCAGCAAATCACCACGCCAGTCATACGGGAAGAGGTCCGACAGCTCCGGCTAAGCAACGATGGCCACATCGTGGTGTATTTGCCAGCTTATGCCGATGAAGTACTCCTCCGTCATTTTCAACAGTTGCCGGAGATTCGTTGGGAATTATTCTCCAAACACGCCAAAACAGCCTACCGTCGGGGTCATGTGCACCTCACACCTATCGACAATACGGCCTATCTCCAAAGTTTGGCCAATTGCACTGGTTTGGTGACCGGCGGTGGATTCGAAGCACCGGCCGAGGCCCTGTATTTGGGCAAAAAAATAATGGTCATCCCAATGAAGGGTCAGTTCGAGCAACATGCCAATGCTGCTGCTGCTGCCCAACTTGGTGCATTGGTTGTTCGCGAGATTAACGAAGGTTTTGCAACCCAACTTCGCAGCTGGCTTTTGATGCCTGCTCCGTTGGCACAAAACTTCCCCAACAACATAAAAACCGTCGTAGACACAGCCATTGCAAAGTGGCATGGCCCTAAAATCGCCTAAAAGGCCGTTTTATTAGCAAATGTATATCGTTTTGTATAGTGGCAAAATTCGTGCTTAACGACCTGCCTCCCTAACTTGTACCTTGGTGAAAACACTATTTTATGCGCAAATCGTCAGAACGTCGTACTTCACAGGCTCGCGTAATAGGCCTTCCTTTTGATGCCCAATTGCAGTTTGAGCAGCCTCAATCGCTGTCGAAAACAAACGCGTTGCGGAAATCGCTTTTACTCATCTGCGACCAAATACCGCCCAGTGCAGACTTGCTCTATTTGCTCAATAAAATGTTCGATGTGAAGGTAGTGGTCGACCCCATAGCGGGCTTGCTTGCCTTGCAGTCCGACCTCTTTGACCAAGTAGTGATTGTACTTGAGTCGGTTCAATCCAATCTTTGGGTTATGCTTCGAAGTCTAGACACCAAAATCACACAAGCCCCTATACCCCTTCTTTTGTTCGCCCCTGGTATGGAGGCCAGTCAGATGCAAAAAGCATATGGCTTGGGAGTGCTTTTCTGTTGCAGCCGACAACTGGATGCACGCTACATCAGCAACCAGCTCACGGCATTTGCTGGCTATCACGACCGCTTGCGCCAAAGTGTAATGAAGAAAGCAGGTCTGCATGATGATTTGCTACAGACGCCATCTTCCGAACAAAAATTTCTCGCTCAATTTAACAGCCTAATCAAGTCAAAATTCAGCCAAGCGGATTTGAGTGTTCATGAGATTACAAAATACATGGGCATAAGTATCAGCACCCTTGAACGTAAGAGTTTACAATTAACCGGCATGCAACCGCGAGCATACCTCAACGAACACCGCATGCTGCACGCTTACCAACTTATTATAAGTACGAGTTGTAGTGTTCAGGAAGCTAGCCTTAAAAGTGGTTTTGCTAACTCTTCCTATTTCAGTATTAAGTTTCTGATGCGCTTCAAAATCAAACCTTCTAACCTCTTGCGCAGCGAAACCAAGATAGCCTGATAGGCCTTACAAAGTCAAGACCAGCTCTTCGAGGCGTTCTTCATGGGCTAACCCTAGTTTACGCCGAAGGCGATACCGGGCAATATTTACACTTTGCTGGGAAATACCCAAACGCCGCGATATTTCACGAGAATTTAAGTGTAGGCGGATCAGGCACATCAAGCGTAATTCAGCAGGACTGATATCGTTTACCTTCAGCCGCAAGCGCCAGTGAAAACCAGGATAAATTTCATCAAAGGCTAGCAAAAACAGACTCCAGTCCTCTTCCGTATGTAATTTCATCAGATGAAGTGCGCCCAACTGTTCGAGCTTCTTTTCGTCTACCGGTATTTCCTCTTCTGGGTTACTCATCAGGCCTGCTGTTGTAGTTTGTTGACCCTGGCTGGTGAAATCCTGTTTTAAGCCTATCAATTTCTCCAAATCAGGTGTTTTAAACAGCAACTGTACAAAATACCGTTGCTTAGAATAAATTAACCAGCTACAACTTACTAGCAAAAGTAAAATAAGCGGAGGCCCCCATTTGAGTTTGTTTCGGCTACTGCTGGGCATCAACAATGCCTTCTGAACAAGCAACGACTCCGATAAAGTAGGCGGACCTATGGCCAGATCGGTTTGCAGCTGCTTTTTTAACCAGCTTGCCCTAACCATATCCCGCGAACGCACGTAGTTGCGATAATGCTCCCATTCCTGCCTATTGTCTAACAACTCTGCCCGCTGAAAAAGAGCAAATTCACTTTGCATAAGGGTGTAGTGACTGCCGTATTCTTTGGCAACTTCAGCTGAACGTATCAGAAAATACAGACTCAACTCAGCATCCTCCTTTTGGGTGTACATCCGGCCGAGGGTCCAGTACAGTTGCCACTCTTCTAGTAAACTGAGACGGCCAACCTCCTGAGCATGTAGTGCGATAAGTAATTTGTCGAGTGGCTCACAGGATTTGACCAGATTAAGGCGAGCCATGGTAATAAATACGGAGCCTGTGCCCGCATAACTGGCTAAATCCAGACTGTCTAAAAGTGCTTGTAAAGAGTCGTATGCCGGCACGAGCCATTGAAAGCCGGGTTGAAACTGTAACTGGCGCCTGTCATCTACCCACCACCGTTGATCAAGAAATTGGGTAGGCCAACGATCGTGAATAAACCACTCTGCCATTTCGAGTGGTTCAATTTCTCGGGTAATGTATTGCGCTTCAATAGTGCCTTTTTGCTGCGCAAAAAGAGGTATAGCGGACATACATCCGAACAACAACACCGTTGCCAGCCATCTTTTGGCTATCCTATCTACTTTAGTGCTTTCCATAACGCTTGGAAATATGAAGATACGTAGCCTATCGCTAACTGAAACAATTCCTAAACAGGAATTGTCATGATTTATCCGAATTATTCGTTGATCATAGGTGCAATACCTCGAAGTTGTGAGGTATCCTGCAGCACCCATTCCTGCTTTTCAGGCGAATACACAAAGTCGGCATCGGGCCATTCTAAATAATCGAAATTGCCATAATAAGTCGATAAATCCCCCTTTTCGACCAGTATAGCAAAAAGTTTCTTTCCCCTTACCATTTCTGCAGCAGTTAAACGTGGCGAATAAAAACGCTGATCGAGCCAGCTAATATTTCCTTGCGCATCCAACTTACATATCCCACCAACATAGCGGTAGTGTTCATATAAACTTTTTATGTCCTTTTTGACATAAAGAAAATAATAGAGCCCCCCCGCTTGATGAAAAGCTTCCAAACGACTTTCATGGGTTCGAACCAGGGTATCATAATAACCGGTATACTGTTCATCAAAACGCTCTGATGGCTTGATGTCGTTCGGCCGGGTATCTACAAAAACGGCTAGTTTTCTAACCCAATCCGCTGCTTCCTCAGTAGTAAGCATCGCATCCGGTGCATAGTTGGTGGCGTTACAGCTACTCAACAACAACCCTAAAATCAAAATCAAATATCGCATGCTACAAAAATGATAATAAAAAAAGGAGCCTAGCATTTAGCCAGACTCCCCAAACGTTCCTTATAATCTTAGTATACTTTGTTCACTGGATTCAATTCAATCCAAGCGGTACCCCAGTTCCAACCTGCATTGGCAGTTGAACCGAAACCACCTACATGCGTTGCCGCTTCAAAACCCGCTACTGGAAGTGCACCCGCATTTAATGGGCTAGTAGCAGAAAGCAATGGATTGAAAGTGTAGATAGAGCTAGGCGCATCGGCCCAAACTTGGGAAACAAACGAAGCTGAGTCACCCAATACCACGTTGGCAGCAGCAAAGTTAGCGGGCAAGGTAGAGCCACCGCTCAGAGCCGTGTTAGCCGTGTTGCGGAAGAAGTAATTGCCTTGTGCAGCAGCACCCGCACCTGCACCGTTAAAACGGATACCAGTAGCGAAGCCAGACAAAATTGAATTGTGTACTTTCAAAGCTGAGTTTGAATTGATTTCTACTGCAGCCTGATAGTTAGCGTTGATAGTCGAACTGAATAAGCGTGGACCAACTACCGTGATATTAGCAAATTCAGCAGCAGAGTGTGGGTTGGCACCAGCGTTTGAATTCGAAGAAGCTTCGAAAGCACGTGAACCAGATTTGTCAGCGATGTTGGCATCACGGAGAACTAAACCATACTGTACTTTGCCTGAATAACCACGGTCAGTATCAAAGTCGTCATCCCAAGTGCTCAAAGTGATAAGGTATTTGTGGTTGCTGTAACCACCGAACCACTCATAAGCGTCATCGTTGGCGAAAGAAACTACGATATTCTCAATGATAGTACCTGAACCAACAGAACCCATGGTGAGTGAATTCAGCTCATTATCTGGAGAAAGCTCCTGACCGGCGAACTCGATACGTACGAAACGCATTGTACCGCTGTTCTGGTCGTTGATCGCAGCGCCAGTACCTGGGCCGTATAATCCATCTTCAGTTCCAGTAGCAGAAATACCTTCGATAGAAGAATTTGGGTTACCGTTGTTGTCAGAATTACCACAAATTACGATACCCGCCCAGTCACCACGGTTGCGGTAACCTACTGGTGCATTCGACGTAAATACAATTGGGCTAGTAGCCGTACCCTCAGCCATAATTTTAGCACCACGGTTGATGATTAACGCGCCTTTAGTGGCTTTGTCACCGAAGATGATTGTACCGGCTGGTACCGTGAATACGGCAGGAGCCTGAACAAATACTTTACCCTTTAAGAGGTATTTTTTAGTGGCGTCCAGCGTGGTGTTCGCTGTGATGTTGCCTTCAATAACGGTTAAGTCGTTGTTGGTGGTTGGCGGAACCACTGGCGGAACCACGGTGTCTTCACATGAAACAAGTGCTACCGCGACCAGGGCAATTGTTGCAAAGCGTTGCATCATTTTCAAAGTATTCATATAGCTCTTTTTTTAGTTGTTTAGCTGAGTCAAAAATAGAAGCATCGTATTAAGCCGATGTTAAGCACGGGTTACGCTTTTGTCACCAATTCGAACTTCTACCAAACAAAAAATGACCGGAAAACCGGTCATCCTGAGTATTGGCAAAACACTTAAAAGCGAATGGTAAAGTCAGCTGTAAAGTATTGACCAAAACGTTGTTCCACTATCTTCTTGTCAACAGCCCCGCTTAACTTCTCGTCGAAGTCGCCATCTTCTCTATAAACTAAGGCGGAGTTCAATAGATCGCTCACACCTACTTTCAAAGTCATGTTTTTATTGAACGTTTTGGTAACACTCAAATCCACCAAATGCCGGGGCATCTCGTAAATGGTCCTGATTTCATTGTCACCCACGGTGAAGATGCGTTCACCGTATACATTGTACAAAGCAGCAAGCTGCCAGCCACTTTCCGTGTCGTTGTAATAGATGCCGGTATTTATCACATAAGGTGATTGCCCTTGTAGTGGTCGACGGCTATCCTGGGTTAAGGTTGGATCATTGCCCAGATTAATTTCACTTTTGATGTAAGCCGCATTAAAAACAACATTAAATCTGTTCCAAAAAGATCCTGGATCATTTAAGGCCAACGACTTTCTCAACTCCAATTCCGCACCATAACTAATGGCCGACTGCGCATTGCGAAACACAAAAATAGGGTTCGAAGTACCCGTTACGATATAGGTTTCGATCGGGTTGATGAAGTTTTTATAAAATACACCTACCGTAATTTGTTCCGAAGGCGAGGGGTAAAACTCATACTTCAGGTCGATGTTATCGATGGTGGCAATCTGCAAAGCCGAGTTTCCAACAATATCAATGGCGAAATTAAAGTCGTAAAAGCTGAAAGGTGCCAATTCGCGAAATTCAGGTCGGTTAATGGACCGGCTGTACGCCAAACGAAATTGTTGGTAGTCGTTTATGGCATAGGTAGTATTCAAAAACGGAAGTAGGCTCAGAATAGGATTATCTACGTTCACAGGTACGGTAGGTGCTATACGCGTATTCAACTGCTGGCGGTTAAACTCAGCCCGAATACCACCTGCAATGGTAATGTGCGTGTTGGGTTTGTAGCTGGCACCGGTATAACCTGCAAACTGGGTGTTTTTGGCAGTATAAGCATCGGTTAAATTGGTGCCTTCCGACAAGATAAAGCCGTTCGGAAAGCCGATATTTTCATTGGCGAAAATCTGGTCGAGAGGTAAATTAAGCAAGGAAGGGTCGAACTGCGTCGACGATTGCCTATAGGCCATCCAACGGGCATTAAACTTGCGGTCTTTCATCTCGGCATAATAACCTGCCCGAAGCGTAAGTTTAGGCGTTCTTATATCTTCTCCGAACTTATGCGCTATCTCGGAAGTCTGCGTGATGATATTTTCTGTCAACTCCGAATAAAAGCGTGCACCATCGAAGGTGTTGGAGCTCGGCGGGATAACTACACGATACGGTTCGTCACTACCCAATTGTTTTTGCGAACGGGCACGGCGCCAATCGGGCTCATTGCGGTTGGTACGCGAATAAGCCACGGTCCAGTTAATGGTGGTGCGGTCATTTGCAAGCTCATGTTTGCCATGCACATTACCATTATAAACCATACGTTGCTGGTAGTATAAACTGTAGTTGCGCACACCAAAGCCCTGAAAATCTTCCTCCCCATTACGAATGGTTGTTTCCTGCTGACCATTTTGTGCAAACGTATTCCGGAATTCTATGGAATTGCGCTTATTGAGCTGAACCGACCAGTTAGAGATAACACCGAAACGTACGCTGTTGGCATTTTGGATGTCCCGGTAGCTGAACTGTTGGATGCTTGAATTGTCGTCAGCATAGTTGATATAGCGCCATCTTTCAACATTCAATGCGGTGCGGGTATTCGAATAGGTGACTGAATTTAAGGTGCTGACTTGTTTACCCTTAATTTTCAAACGACGTCCCATATCGTAACGCAAGCGCAAATCTGGCAGGGCCATACTGTTGTTCACGGTCCAGTCGTTTTCTAAGGTCTTGGTTGCTTCGGCAACGGCTTCCAAATTAAAGCCGAGGTTATTTAGGTTTGACGGAAAAGCAGCTGGTAAAGACCGACTGCCGGCATCAAAACCAAAACGGTCGGTTGCGCTGCGGTTGCTGTAACTGAAGTCGGTGAAGGTGGTTCCTACCCGGACACCTGTACCAATGCTGATGTTGTTGAAGTCGGCTTCGACCTGGTTTTTGGTAAATATTTTAATCACCGCACCACCAAATTCGCCAGGCAATTCGCTTGAACCAGATTTGAACACCAGCATCCGCTCAATCATATTGGATGGCACCAGATCGAAAGAGAAGGCTTTTTTATCCGGCTCAGTAGAAGGGGCAATCACATCGTTGAGCATGACGGTATTATAACGTTCGCTCAATCCCCGTACAATCACAAAGCGGTCATCTTGTATGGTGATACCTGGTATACGACGAACCACTTGGGCCGCGTCTCTGTCCTGCGATTTTTGAATTTGCTGGGCTGAAATGGCATTAATCACCAAATCACTTTTTTTGACATCCATCAAAACTGCTGCTTCAGTGGTGCGTACCCGCTCTGCCACTACATCTACCCCTTGCAATTCCACATTACTTTCTTCGAGCTTGATGATAAGGGTAAGTGTTTTACCTGCCTCCAACTTTACATCCTGTTCAAAGGCTTTGTAAGAAATATACGAAGCGTAAATAGTAAAATAGCCCGGCGCTACATTGGTAATTTTATAGTTACCATCAAAATCGGTGGATGCTCCAATGGTTTTACCCTTGAGGATAACGTTCACGCCCGGCAAACCTTCGCCCGTTTTAGCATCGGTTACCCGACCGGTGATAGTGCCATTTTGAGCAAAAGAAACAGTAAAAGAACCTAAAAGAATAAAAACAAGAGTTAGCAGCTTGCGCACCATAACGGATTTGAATTGCGCTGCAAAGCACCTCATCTAACATTAAGAAATCATTAAGTCCACGTGACGGCTATATTAATTACAAGAATACGCAGCTTAAAATCAGCGCTTTGGCCCCTAAAGCCTAGATATTAGCCCAATTATACGCTCAATGCTCCCTATTATTTTTCGATGAAGGGCAAAGATTCATAGATGAACATTCTTCGTATATTTGAGAAAACTATCCAAATGAAAAAATTACTTTTGTTGCTATTTGTTGCTGCTCTGGGTTTTACATCTTGCAAAAAGGATGATCCCGCTCCAACCACATCCCCTGAGCAAGCCTATGCAGATCTTCTGAATGGCTCTTGGAACGTGAGTTCACTCACCTACAATGCAACCATAAGTTTTGGTGGCTTTCCGATACCTGTTTCTGGAACGTCTCAAAATGCAGGTTCTATCTCTTTTAATACACCGACCCGTTTTTGTACCTACAACATCAAATTCCTCCCCAACCTGCCAATACCAATTGATACCGTTCGTTTGGTAGGCGCTGGAAGTTGGACCAATACTGCTGGTACAGTGACTGTATTGGATACCGCTACCCTACAAACTATTGTCTTTGTTGCTACCACAAACACCGCAGCGGTACAGATTATGTCAACAACGATAAACTATCAGCTCGACTCAACGACAACCGTACCTGTGAGCATGAGTTTTACGCTCACCAAATAAAATTTATACCTTCTACCAAAAAAAGGCCTGTCTAACCCACAGGCCTTTTCTATTTTCGCATAAACCTACAACGCATGCTAAACGAAATGCTTAGTCCCCTACCTCGGGAAAATTTTGATATCAGTTGGTCGGAAGGCACTTTGGGCTTCCATACCCCAAAGCATATCGATAAACTTCCTCAGCTCGAAGGCGTTCGTTTGGCTATCATCGGCATAAAAGAGTCGCGTAACCAACCGCATAATACGGGCTGTAGCGAAGGCCCTGATTTTATACGTACCGCCTTATATCAGCTTTGTGGAGGCCCAATCCCCTGGGTCGACCTCGGCAACATCAAAGCTGGGCATACCATTGAAGACAGCTATTTCGCACTCAAAACCGTTTGTTGGGAGCTCATCAAACAAGACATCGTCCCCATTATTTTAGGCGGCAGCAATGATTTGGCCTACGGGCAATACCTTGCTTATGCGGATTACGACAAAACCATCGATGTACTTTCTATCGACAGCCGATTTGACCTCGAGGCACGCGAAGAAGGATTTGATGCTAAAAGCTACCTCTACCGCATTATTAGTCATCAACCTACGCACTTATTCAACTTTATCAATCTCGGCTACCAAACCTATCTGGTCAATCCCGATGAGATCCGGCTCATCGATAAGCTATTTTTTGATGCCATCCGCTTAGGTGAAATCCGCAAAGACATAGAAGAAGCCGAACCCTACCTCCGCGCAGCCGATATGGTGAGTGTCGATATTAGTGCGGTACGTTTGTCGGAAGCACCCGCCAATCCAATGGGGTCGCCCAATGGTTTTTTTGCGCACGAACTTTGTCAACTGGCCCGTTATGCTGGTCTCAGCGATAAACTCAGCTCCATTGGTTTTTACGAGTTCAGCCCCGAATATGACCGTTATGGCCAAACGGCAGCCTTAATTGCCCAGGCCATCTGGTATTTTGCCGACGGCTATATGAACCGTATGCAAGATCTGCCGCGGGTAAAAAACAAAAGTTTCTTCAAGTACACCACTACCCTTAAGGCCGGAAAACATGATTTGGTCTTTTACAAGAGCAAAAAATCCGGTCGGTGGTGGATGGAGGTAACGCTACCGCCCATGAAAGGCTCGAAAAAAGAACGTACTCATCTCGTACCCTGCTCCTACAACGACTACCTCATGGCTGGTAAAGATGAATTGCCCGATAAATGGTGGAAATTCCACCAAAAGTATATGCTCTAACCTATAGGTCGCGGAGATACCGTTCCATCTGCATACCCCTTGATCCTTTGATAAGCAGCGTTTTGCCGTGAAAACTGCTAAATGGTAGCTTTTCAATTAACTGCTCTAAACTATCGTAAAACTGAAAAGCGGGGTATTCGCTCGCAAATTTACCGAACAGCGGACCACAGAGCAAAACCTCGTCGAACTTACCCTTTGCGATTAAATCGAGTACCGCTAGATGTTCTTCATCCGCTGCATCGCCGAGCTCAAACATATCTCCCAATACCAGCACCTTTTCAGCCGATTCGAGGGCTATAAAATTCTCTACAGCGGCTGTCATGCTGTGGGGATTGGCATTGTAGGCATCCAAAATAACGCGGTTACCGCCGCTTTCGAGAAGCTGTGAGCGGTTATTGGCGGGTTTATAAGCAGCGAGCGCTGCATTAATTTTGTCGTAGGGAACACTGCAATAACGCGCCACACAAGCAGCAGCAAGCAGATTCACATAGTTGTAACTGCCGAAAAGTTGGGTTTCTACTACAGGCGCACGAAGCATGAGGCGGTAGCTGTTTTCCCACTGGAGGCGCACAAACCATTCAGCACCTAACAAACGTCCAACGCAATCCGCTTCTTTGCCACTTCCGTAATAAATGGCAGGGCCAAACTGACCTGCATAAGCCATCAATTCCGCATCGTCTTGATGCAAAAAGAGGGTTCCTTTGTGTGCGGCCACATAGGCGTAGTTTTCACATTCGGTAGCAATAATATTTTCGAGGCTACCAAAACCTTCGAGATGCTCTTTACCTACCGACGTCACTAAGGCATAATCAGGTTGGGCGATTTCGCACAACGGCAGCACTTCCCCCGGATGGTTTGCGCCCATTTCGATTACCGCATATTCGGTGTCGAGCGGCATGCGCAGTAGGGTAATAGGCACGCCAATATGGTTGTTCAGATTGCCAGGTGTTGCCCAGGTGCGGTAATGGGTGGACAATACTTCGCGTAATAATTCTTTGGTGGTGGTTTTGCCATTCGAGCCCGTAATGCCTATCACCTTAAGTCCTTTGACCGATTTTCGATGTTGCCTGGCCAGGTCTTGTAAAGTAGTCAGCACATCGTCTACCAAGAGCATACGCTCATCCTGCTGGTAGGCGACCTCATCAATAATTGCCCAGCGCGCACCATCGGCCAAAGCTTTGGCAGCAAAGGCGTTTCCGTTGAATTTATCCCCTTTGAGGGCAAAAAACATACTTCCCGGCTCAATATGACGGCTATCTGTTGTAAATCGGCCATCTCCCTCCAGGAAAAGCCGGTAAATGTCTATTAAATTCAAGTTAAAGCCTGTTTTTGTATGATGTTCTGGCTAAATTCGTAAAAAGCTCTGGGTATGAAAAAGATTTTTGCAACTGCTTTGTTGGTTTACTTCAGTTTGTTGCTGCAAGCACAAAACTTTCAATTCAGACCAAGCGAAGGTATGGACGTTTATACCCTGAACAATACGCTCCTAAAATATCCATGGGCCGGTGGAATTGGTGCTGGCCAGTTCCAACAAATTGACTTAAACCAAGATGGTTTAGAAGACCTCGTGGTTTTCGATCGTGGCGACAGCCGCTTTATGACTTGGATTAGAACAATCGAAAATGGGCAAATCAGCTGGAAATTCCGGCCCGACTATGCCGCTGTTTTTCCCGCCACCGATAACTGGTACCGCCTGATTGATTATGACGGAGATGGCAAAGCAGATTTATTTACCGCACTCAACGGCAGCGTTCGGGTGTATAAGAATGTGAGTACTGGCAGCGTGCCACAATTTCAGTTGATGGTCAACAGACTGCAAGCAGACTTTGGCTTCGGTTTCCCGATAACGATATTCGTATTGAATTTAGACCTCCCCGCTATCGCTGATGTGGATGGAGATGGCGACATAGACATTCTTGCTTTCGATAATTTTGATGTGGGCTCCATCAACTTCCACCGGAATATGTCGATGGAACGTTATGGCCGTCGCGATACCTTTGACTACCTCGTTACTAGTCGTTGTTATGGGCTGTTTTTCGAAAACCAGATCAATTCGAGCATCTTTTTAAATCTTAACCGCGACTGTAGCCTTCCCAGCCCATTCGTTGGTCATGCTGATACTGGCAATCCGGTCCCACCGGCTAGTCAGCGTCCCAGCCACATCGGCTCCACCTTGCTTCCACTTTTTCTGCGTTCCGATACCCTAGCCGATTTTTTATTGGGCGACGTAGAATATCCCTTTTTAACCTTACTCACCAATGGTGGCACAATCGATACGGCACGCATGATACAAGCCACGGCGGGTTTTCCGAATTACAATACGTCCGCACAAATTCACGCCTTCCCGGCCGCTTACACAGCAGATGTATTGGGGAATGCCAAACGCGACCTCATCGTAACTACCAACGACCCCTATGATGCTACATTGGGGGAGCATGTGTGGCTCTATGAAAACCTGCCACAAAATCCGCGTGACAGCTTCAGCCTCATCGGCAAAACGTTCCTAATTGATGAAATTCTGCAGTTCAACCGCTTTTCTGCACCGGTATTCATCGATATCGACAACGATGGCGATCAAGATTTGTTGATTGCCCACCAAAACGGTGCGCGCCAGCCTGTATTACATCTTTACACGCGCAATGGCAGCAGCCTCACCCAGGTAGACACCAACTTCCTCAACATCAAAAGCAGCCTTAGCGGTCGGATAAACCTCGGCGCAGGCGACCTGAACGGGGACGGAAAACAAGATTTGTTGATTGGCACAGCGGCAGGCCCTATGACCCACTTCCGCAATACTGGCAGTAATGGCAATATCAGCTTTCAATTCGAAAGCGCCGACTTCCAATCCCTCCAAGCAGGCACCTACTCCAGCCCTGAAATTGGAGATGTAAATGGCGACGGCAAACTTGATCTATTAGTGGGCAATCAAATGGGTGCTGTCGTATATTTTGAAAATACAGGCACAGCCACCAATCCGCTTTTTACCAAAGTCACCGACTCCTTGGGGAGGATAGACGTGCGCGACACCTATTTTACCGGCTCAGCCGTAGTTCGTATGGCTGACTTTAATAATAACGGCAATCCCGATCTGGTTATAGGCAACGAATGGGGCAGCATTTACTTTTATGCCGACATACGCAACAATATCACAGGGCAAATTCCTATCAGTTCCCAGTCCTTTTATTACCCCTCGGTAAATATTACCAAAGATTTACGCCCGGGTCAGTTTGTAAGCCCAGCTGTTGGTGAAATTAATGGCGACAACCTCCCCGATTTGTTCATCGGAACTTTCAGAGGTGGTTTGGAGCTCTATAAAAACACAACTTCGTTTGTATCGGTAAGCACTGAAAAAATAGAAAATGCACTGCGATTGTATCCAAATCCAACCCAGGATATTTTGGAGATTCGACTACAATCCGACCATACCCAACTCAAGGCCTATACACTTTATGATTTGCAAGGCCGTGTTTTAATGGAGTCAGACATCTATGCTCAAGAATTTCAGATTCAACTCCAGAGCTTCCCGCAAGGCGTATATCTACTCGAGCTGCACACTTCCACCGGCCAGCGTTTACATCGCAGGGTGGTAAAGGCGTAAGCTCAATACATAATTTCCAAGCAGCGTAGAAGGTGATTAGTATCCGGCTACCCTAATCAAGCCAGGAACAAAATTCCTGCGCAATCATTTGGCGCTAAGCATAATTCCCGAAGTAAACAGTCGTGGGTCTTTCGTGTTACTCCTTCCTAAAACAGGCGTTCAGCGCTCTTCCTGAAAGCACAGTTTCTGGCCCTAGCACCTTGGTCATCGCGTATGCTGCTCTTGTGCAGGGCTGAACGAAGTGCGGCCGAAGTCAACAGAGCTGCTTGATCGAGATATTTAATTCTCGACGCATGGATAAGCAGAAAGTACTTTCAAAAAGTGCTACAAACAAATAAGGCTGTCAAAATTGACAGCCTTATTCATTTAAGCAAGTTTGCGCTTATTTCTTCGAACTTGGTTTTCCAACGCGCGTCATGGCGCAACGGAAACCAATGTCGTCACGTGATTCGGTTTCTTCCAAATAACGGCGTGTGCCAGCGTTCAGCCAATAGGGCAAATCTCTCCAACCACCGCCTTTGTAAACACGACTTTGGTTGGTAATTAAGCTGTTGCGCTCGTTGTACATGGCCAGACTATCGAGATAATCGATCACATTCGGATTTGCATACCGTTTGGTGTCAAGTGTAGTTACAATACGACCTACGCTGTCTTTCTCTAAATAACCATCCGCATCCGTTTTTGGAACGGTATATACGTTACCACGGAAGGTGTTAAAGTCATCACCGTCGGTATAAGTCATTGGGCGGTATACATCGGCAACCCACTCGTTTACATTACCTGCGATGTTATATAAGCCATAATCGTTAGGCCAATAATATTTCACTGGTGCTGTAGGCGCTGCATTGTCATTCAAATCGTTAGCAATACCCATGAAGTCACCACGACCTCTTTTGAAGTTCGCCTGTACTTCACCCTGTTTGCTTCCTTTTGAATAACGCACTCCGTGACCATTCCAAGGATAAATGCGGCGATCGCTGATATTTTCCCGGTCGGAGTTACCTACCAAACCTTGTGCTGCATATTCCCATTCTGCCTCGGTAGGCAAACGGTAGCTCGGTAACAACAAACCATCGGCGAGACGGATGTTGCGGGTATCGCTGTTTGGATTCAGGTCTTTACGGGGTTTTTTCACTTCCGGCTGATACAAACCCGCGAGATAAGATTCGGTGTTGAAGTTTTCTTCACCAAACTGATTTGGATTCGGCTTGATGTAACCGGCACTAACGAGTATTTGCTCGTTCACACGGTCGGTACGCCAGATACAATAGTCAGCGGCTTGTTTCCAGCTCACACCAACAACCGGATAATTCTGATAGGCTGGGTGACGAAGGTAATTGGCCACAAAAGGCTCATTAAAGCCCAATTCACGCCGCCATACCGTTGTATCAGGTAAAGCTGCGCGCAAAACTTCTGGATAGGTTTCGCCAAATACCCGCTCTAACCAATACAGGTATTCGAGCCAGTCGGTATTCGACACCTCTGTTTCGTCGAGATAAAACGACGCAACAGTGACACGACGTGGTGTATTGTCGAAATCAAACGTGATGTTCTGCTCGGTAGCGCCCATGACAAAACTACCACCTTGTATTAATACAAGACCGGGACCAGTTTCCTGCTCCTTATATTTGACTACCTCGAAACCACCGTTTTTGGGGTCGTTGTAGTTCCATCCAGTTTTGGATGATTTTTGACTGCAAGAGGCGAGCACAAGGGATGCAAGGGCAAGACTCAGTATTAGTGAATTATTTTTCATTACAGAAAAATTTAAGGGTCAGCGGTTAAGCGCGGCTAATCTAACTAAAAAGTCGGGCATTTTATTTTAACCATTTTCCGACGTGGTATCCTTTCAAAGGGTTCCAACTGGATAGCGGCGGAAATTTCATGCGAACCGATGGCGGCTGCACGGAGGCGAGAGGTGGTTACATCATAGCTGTAACCGAAACGGAAAATGTTCTGTTGTAGGCCAAGAGAGAAGATGAAGGCATCGCCAAAACGATACCACAGACCCCCTACAATCGGACCACGGGAGACATAGGTTCCTACGTTCACTTGTCGTGCTGTGCCTTGAAACTGCACAATTACGTTGGGAGAAACCAAAGTGCCGGGCATGTTACGTGTACCCCGAACTGCTTCAAAGTTTGCACCCGCGTGAATCGTAGTCTTCACATTCCAAGGCGAAACACCCGGAGGTATCATCGACTGGTTAGGTTGGGTAAGATGATGTATGGCAAAACCACCGTAAAACATCTCTGAAAATAAAATAGCCCCGACAGAAAAGTCGTGCATGTTTGCGTTTGTCTCGTTGGTAACAGGCAAATTTTCAGCAGTGGTGCCCTGCTGTACACCTAAACGAGCGTCAATTTCGTCTGGGAAAATGAGCCCCGACCAGTTCAAAGATTTCTGTGCGAAGGTGTACTGGAAGCCAGTTTTCAAAACCAGGTCTTGGTTGATGGCTAGGTTATTCGAATAAATTAGGGAGAGCTGGTTGTGCCTGAATGCCGCATCGCCGATACGATCGGCGAGGACGTGCACACCAATACCGCCACTCAAAGCCGACACGTATTGGTCGTATGAAGCGCTGTACGTGACAAAGTTACCCGACAGTGAGGGCCATTGATTCCGGTAATTCAGATTAAACCGCGGACCGCCTCCGCTTCCTGCAAATGCAGGATTCAGATAGAGGGGATTGGCGTAAAACTGGGAGAAACTTGGGTCTTGAGCGCCTGACCCTAAGGAAAAAAGCAAAAGTAAACAAGCTGCAAGAAGCTTTTTGGGCATTCGGCGGTTTTAAACGAACTGTAAATTTTAAACTTTTTCGCTGTTTAATCAAGAACTGATGTTGAAATTTGTAAACTATTTCACAATCCTTCCAAAAGAAATCCAAACAGCAGGTGTTTTGTTATTAAAATAAAGTTAGCTATTTAGTGTTTATCCTTGGTGTTAAAATGCGGTGAAATGATTAAAAAGACGATTTGGTTTCTATTAGCGCTTCTGTTTTTAGGCAGGAATGGCCTGGCTCAAAGTCAGGAATTCCAAATCAATTGGCTCAAACCTATCGAAGAAAAAATTAGCGAGACTCGATCCAACCACCAATTAAACTGTAATCCTTGCGCTTTTCCCGATGGCGCAACAGCTCCACCAGTATATATAATCCAGCTCGAAGGGTATTCGGCTGTACGTTTAACCGACTTCACCGCTGAACCCGTAGCTGCCACACAACTCAATGGTTTAAGTTACCTCAACCAGCTTCCCGCAAGCTTTGAGCTTCAGCAACAAAGTAGTTTGGTCCGGAAAAAACTTCAGCTTGGACTACAAATCAATACCCTCCGCCGCAATCCGAGTACAGGTCAGGTAGAGCGCCTCCTGAGTTTCAAAATTAATCCTGAAAGTCGGCAAATACCTGCAGCCCTACGCAGCACAGCCCGTCCCCGTACTACCAATGCCCCGTCGGTACTTGCCTCGGGCGATTGGTACAAAATCGGGATACCGACTACCGGCATCTACCGCTTTGACGCCGCCTTTCTGGGGAGTTTAGGCATCAATAGTGCTGGCTTGGACCCCCGGCGTATACGGGTTTTCGGCAACGGAGGCGGCATGTTGCCTGAAGCCAATAGCGTTTTTCGCTACGATGACTTGGTAGAGAATGCCATTTATGTTGCGGGTGAGTCGGATGGAAGCTTAGATGCTAGCGACTACGTTTTGTTTTTTGCCGAAGGTCCTCACCGGTGGACGTACGTTGCCAACGCTAACAGCTACAACCATGCGACCAACCTCTACGCCGATACCAATTATTACTTTGTGAACATAGGCCCTGTAAATGGTAAGCGCATCAATACTCAAGTTGCTTCACCTGTTGCCAACCAACAAAGCAATAGCTACGATTTACTGCAACAGTACGAAAAAGAAGAAAAAAACCTCATCAGCAGCGGCCGGGTTTGGTACGGCGAGACTTTTGACCTGACGACCACCCATAATTTCAATTTTTCACTCCCCAATATCATCACTGCAAGTCCTGTGAGTATGAAAGTAGCTATGGCTGCACGGAGTTTGGGCGTGACCTCAAACTTTAGCGTTCGGGCCAATGGCGCACAGGTGCTTACGTTGCCGGTAAATCAAACGTCGACCTATTACCTCGACTTTTACGCCCATCTCACCGAAGGCGCAGCCAATCTTAACTTGAACAGCGGGAGTCTGGCGGTGAGCATCACTTACAACAAGCCCAATACCTTTTCGCTGGGGTTCCTCGATTACATCTGGCTACAAGGCAGGGGTAATTTGAGTTTGAGTGGTGTAGGTAATCAGCTGTACTTCTCCGACAAAAGCAGTATAGGTGCTGGCAATATCACGGCCTTTACAGTAGCCGGATTATCAGCAGATGGACAGGTTTGGGATGTAACCGACCCGGTGAATGCACAAAACATGCAACTGACCAATGGCTCATTCAACCGCCAAACCGACAGCCTCAAGCAGTTTATCGCTTTTAATGGTAGCAGCTTTTCGCAGCCCGTCGCTATCGGCCGCGTTGAAAACCAGAACCTACATGGCATTGCGCAGGCGGATATGGTTATTATTGCTCATCCCCGTTTTCTAGCACAAGCACAAAATCTAGCCAGTTACCGCACTCAAAAAGATGCCCTGACTGTAGTAGTGGTTACGCCACAACAGTGCTACAATGAATGGAGCTCTGGCCGGCAAGACATCACCGCGCTGCGGTCGTTCGTAAAACATCTCTACGACAAAGCTGCACCGGGCGACGAACCCCGTTATTTGCTCCTATTCGGAGATGCCTCCTACGATTTCAAATATCGAATTGGCGGCAATACCAATTTGGTGCCCACCTTTCAAAGTCCGGTGAGCACCGATCCATTGCGGTCCTACGCCTCCGACAGCTATTTTGGCCTGCTCGATGACAATGAGGGCGCGTTTTTGGTGAATGGCTCCGACAGAATGGATGTAGGTATTGGCCGCTTCCCGGTGGTAACCGAAGCCCAAGCCGAGGGGGTAGTCGCTAAAATTAAACGTTACGAAGCCAACGCTGCCCACGGCGACTGGCGCAATATAATCGGCTTTTTGGGCGATGATGAGGACGGTAACCGCCACTTGCTAGACGCTGAAATCAATACCATTCATGTCGAAAACCGCTATCCGCAAGCCATTGTGAGGAAGTATTATTTCGATGCCTACCGCCAAGAGTCGCGCCCAGGCGGAACGCGCTATCCCGAGTTGAATCGCGATGTAAATGCCCGTATCAACAAAGGGTTGCTGGTGTTAAACTACAGTGGCCACGGGGGTGTAAATGGCATGGCAGAAGAACGTATCATGACCATACCTGAGGTGCAAGCTTGGAGCAATCGGGATGCTATGATGCTACTCGTTACGGCCACCTGTGAATTTGCCCGCTTCGATGATCCTGGCTTTCAGTCGGCTGGTGAATGGGCTTTTCTCAATCCCAACGGTGGTGCCATTGCTCTGTTTACAACTACCCGCGTAACCTTCACAGACGGAAACAGCGCCCTGACTGGCAATATGTATCGCGATCAGCTATTCAACCGCAGCAGTGGCAATTATCCGCGTTTGGGCGATGTAATGCTGCTCTCGGCCAATCCCTTGATTAGTGGTGTAAATACCCGAAATTTTAGTCTATTGGGCGACCCCTCCTTGCGCTTAGCCTATCCACAAGAACAAGCCAATGTGACACAAATCAATAATGTCACCGTAAATCCGGTGCCCGACACCATACGTGCACTGGCAAAAGTGACAATCAGCGGCCGTATTACCGATCGGCAAGGCAATTTGCTCAACAACTATCAAGGCGCATTGTATCCTACCGTACTCGATAAAATTTCGAGCGTTACCACACTCGTCAACGACCCAGGTTCTTTGCCATACACTTTTCAAGAATACCGGAACATCATTTACAAAGGCGCGGCTACGGTGAAAGATGGGCTATGGAGTTTTACCTTCATCGTGCCACGTGACATTGCCTATAATTTTGGCTTGGGTCGAATTAGTTTATACGCCACCAATACCTTAGTTGACGCCGGTGGCGATTTCCGCAATGTGATTGTGGGTGGTACAGATACCAATTTTGTAATCGACGAGATAGGTCCTTCCCTCCGCCTGTACATGAACGACCGAAGTTTTGTAAACGGTGGTCTTACCAATAAAAAACCCAATTTTATCGCCGAGCTTGTAGACAGCAGCGGCATTAATACTGTGGGCAGTGGCATCGGGCGCGACATAACCCTCGTGAAAAACAATGAAATCAACCGCCCTATCATTTTAAATGAGTTTTATCAGGCCGCACTCGATGACTATACCCGGGGTGAAATCACCTATCCGTTACAAAACCTGGAAGTAGGCAATTACAACCTAAACATGAAGGTTTGGGATGTTTTCAACAATGCCAGTGATGGAAGTCTTGATTTTATTGTGGCGGATGAAGCAGGCTTGGCCATCAAAAATCTACTTAATTACCCCAATCCATTCACCACACGCACGACCTTTCATTTTGACCATAACCGACCGAATGAACAGCTTGAGGCACTCCTGCAAGTGTATACTGTAAGTGGCAAATTGGTCAAAACCCTGCGGCAAGACCTCCTAACACAGGGTTTCCATGCTGATCAACTTGTTTGGGATGGGTTAGATGATTTTGGTGACAGAATTGGCCGTGGAGTTTATATTTATCGATTAAAAGTGCAAACTTCAACCGGTGAACGTGCAATAGAAACACAAAAGCTCGTTATACTTCGCTGAATCCACAAGCTGAACCTTTATATTTGCCTCCTAATTCGAATCGCATGCGAAGTATTAAATCCCTGATCATCATCGCCCTGAGCATTCCTTGTTCGGGCGTAGTAGTATTTGGTCAGGTAAATTCAGGTAGCCTTGGCGGTGCCAATTTAAACACCATCACTACCTCCGTACCGTTTTTGATGATTTCACCCGATGCCCGTGCTGGCGCTATGGGAGATGTAGGTGTCGCCACCTCTAACGATGCCAGCTCGATGCACTGGAATGCCGCTAAAATGGCCTTTGCTAAAGATAAAGTTGGCCTAGCACTCAACTATACCCCTTGGCTACGGAACCTTGTTCCCGATATCTCACTTTCTTATTTATCGGGTTATGTTCAGATTGATGAACTACAATCTTTCGGTGCTTCCTTACGCTACTTTTCGCTGGGCGACATCACTTTTACCAACCTCAACGGTGAAAATATTGCCACTTTCCGGCCCAATGAATTTGCTGTTGACGCTGGTTACGCCCGTAAGCTGAGCGACAATTTTTCGGTAGGTATTGCCATGCGTTATATTTACAGTAATCTCGCGGCTGGCCTCGATCAAAACCAACAAACCAAACCCGGACAATCAGCAGCAGCAGATATCTCAGGTTTTTATACCACCGAAACACAGGTGCTAGACAAAAAGTCGGAACTTTCCATCGGCTTTAATATTTCCAATATTGGTGCAAAAATCGCCTATACAGAGTCAGGTCAGAGCAACTTTATACCAACCAATCTTCGTTTGGGAAGTGCGCTCACCTTGGAAATTGACGACTACAATGCTATCACCGTTGCCGTAGATTTTAACAAACTTTTGGTACCCACCAATCCTATCTTCCAACGGGACGCCAACGGGCGAATCGTTTTTGACCCGCAAGGAAATCCGGTAATTCAACAAGGGGAGGACCCCAACCAGAAAACAGTAGCCGAGGGTATGTTTAGCTCGTTTAGCGATGCTCCAAATGGTTTTCAAGAAGAGCTAAGGGAAATCAATATATCCACCGGAGTAGAATACTGGTACAACAAGGTTTTCGCCGTTCGTGGTGGCTACTTTTACGAACACCCTACCAAAGGTGGCCGTCAGTTTTTCACCATGGGAGCCGGCTTAAAGTACAACGTTTTTAACCTGAACTTCTCCTATCTGGTGCCTACCACCAATTTACAAGGGGGTAATCCGCTCGAAAACACTTTGCGCTTCAGCTTATTATTCGATTTGCAAGCTTTCAGCTCAAACGGCCGCTAACCCTTAAGCACAAACTTTAAAAAGCTGAAACCCCTTACCGGTTTTCAGCTTTTTATTTTAGAAAGGGGTTATGCTGCTTTTCATAGCCGATGGTGGTTGCCGGACCATGTCCAGAATAAACAATGGTCGCGTCTGCCAGTGTGAAAAGCTGGTTGCGTATCGATTGAATCAGCGTGGCATAATCGCCCCCTGGCAAGTCGGTACGCCCGATACTCTCCCGGAACAATACGTCTCCACCCATTAGCCAACCCCCTTCGCGGTGGTAAAAGCAGATACTCCCAGCAGAATGACCCGGTGCAAAAAGAATTTCCAAGGAATGATCACCCACCTTTACCACATCTCCCGCTTCAAAAAAATGATTCGCTGCGGGCGAGTACACAGGTGGAAAACCAAAAGTCGGAGCATAAGCGGGTAAGCGCTCGAGATTCGATATTTCAGCACGATGCATTTGCGGCGTTAAACCCCATTGCTCAAAAACGAACGGATTACCGAGTACATGGTCGATATGGGCATGGGTTAGCCACAAAGCTTGAGGAATAAGGGCTTTTTGGTTGATATACGCCAATAACTGAGCCTGTTCAAAGCTGTCGTAACAACCTGGATCGATGATGACAGCGTTGTGACTGTCGTCATATACCAGATAGGTATTTTCGCTGAAGAGGTTAAAAGTGAATTGCTTGATGTTTAACATACTGAAATGCGACTTTGCCCGTATTTTTACTTGGCTTCTCGTGTCCACCCAAAGATAAAACATCGGGCGTTGCACAGGGTTGTATCTACCAGAATGATTGTATCGAACCAAAGTTTGCGTTTTTTCAGCTTGTTCATCTGCGGATGGCTGCTGTTGCATACAGCTGCGATGGGGCAAAATCAGGGTGCGCAGACCTTTTTTGGGAAGAATAAAATTCAATACCGCGACTTTCAATGGTCGTCGTTGAAAGGCCCGAATTTCCAAGTATTCTACCATGTTGGTGGGCGTGAGCTCGGTGTGTATACCGCCACCATCGCCGAAGAAACCATACGCCAAGTGGAAGAATTTATGAACTACCGCGCCGATGGTCGGTATCAGATTCTCATCTACAACAATATCTCCGACCTCAACCAATCGAATTTGGGCTTCGATCTCGAATCTTACAATACCGGGGGACTCACCCGGCTGTCGGGGAACAAGGTCTTGGTACATTTCGGTGCTGGCCGCGATGCTTTTATCCGTGATTTGCGCGTAGGTATCGCGAAAGTCCTGATTTTCGACATGATTTATGGCGGCAACATCGGAGAACGGGTGCAAAGTGCCGCCACCATCTATCTGCCCGATTGGTATCTAAACGGACTATTTTCATTTATCCGTGACGACTGGAATACCGATAGCGACAATGCCCTACGCGAGCAACTCAACAGCGGTCGGTATAAGAAGTTCAATCAACTTTTGCTTAACCACAGCGATCTCGCCGGGCATGCTTTCTGGCACTTCATCGCGGAGACCTATGGCCGCAACGCTATTCCTAACATCATTTATCTCACCCGGGTAAACCGCGACTTTCAAACAGGTCTGCGGTATGCTACTGGGAAAAAGCTTAAACCGCTCACCAAAGATTGGATGGCCTTCTATACGTCGCGTTATCAAAACGATGAGTTAAATCGAAATATGCCAACGGATACGCTTTATATGCGGAAATTCAAAAAAAATATAGAGATAACCCAGTTCAAACCAAGTCCCGATGGCCGCCGTATCGCTTACGTGGAGCACCGCAAAGGCATCCACCGCATATTTGTATATGATTTAAGCACCGGGAAACGGGAGAAACTGCATAAAAGTGGGGTAAAATGGCAGTTTCTGGCCAATAAAAACCAGTATCCGGTGTTGGCCTGGCATCCCAACGGTCAGAGTATAGCCTTCTTTTACGATATCCGAGGGCGGGTGCATTTCGGCACCGTCCGCATGCGCGAAAAGACCAAACCCGAGCTCAATACCTATCCGCTTTTTCGTTTCGATCAGGTGTATAGCATAGATTATAGCTCCGATGGCCAGAACATCGTCTTGGCTGGCGGCCGTAGTGGGCAAAGTGATATCTATTTCTACCACGTACCTTCAAAACGGATCACGCCGATCACCTTCGATCCTTTCGATGATTTCGACCCGCAGTTTTTAGGCAATAGCGGCAAGTTCATTTTTGCTTCTAACCGCCCTATCGATACCCTCATTCAGAATGTTGGCGACTCCCTCCCGGCACAAAACCATACCGACATTTTTGTATTTACCCCAGGACAACCGGAGCGCAACCCTTTGTATCGGGTGACAAATACACCAGGGGTAAACGAAAAAAAGCCTATCTGGCTACAGGGCCCTTACTTTAGCTATTTAAGCGATGAAAAAGGTGTTTATAATCGCCGGATTGGAGCCCTCGATAGCGTTGTAAGCATCTACCTCCAAGATAGTCTCATTGAAATCATCGACAGTCTTGGGAAGTTGCAAACCTATACGCTAACCGACACTGTGATTGAAGTGCGGGATACCGCAAATACCACCCTCGCCACCAACTACAAACGGAATTTGCGTGACCACATCGCTATTGGCCGCAGTGGCGTGTATTACGAGTTTTTCGACCAACAAGAAAAACGTCCAATCTTGTACCGTGGTCGCTATCGTATCGACAGCTTGGGCACATTTAACACCATCGCCAGCAGCACCAGTTTTAAGAGCGGCACTAAAACCAGTCCAACCTTTAACACATCAAGGCAAGAACCCACCGGTCCGAGCGGCGAGGTATTTGGGCTACTCGATAACCAAAAATTTCGGCAGCGCAACGAAAGTACCGGCCAGGCAGATAGCGCCCGTTATACTTTCCAAACCAAAACCAACTTCCCGCTCTTGGAGGAAGCCGACCCAGAAAGTGGCCTACCGAAGGTAGCCGAAATAGAAGCTTTCAGGCGGCAAGCCACCCCACTAAACAAAGATCCTTATCGGATCGCACAAACCCGTTTGTATACCACCGATCTTTCTATCGACTATGTAGTGTCGCAGGTAGGAAATACGATTTATGAGAATAATATGCCCAGTTTTGTCATCAGCTCTTTGAATAGTCTAAACCAAAATATGGGTTTGGTCATCAAAGGTGGACTTTCAGATGTGTTTGAGGACCACAAACTATCTGGGGGCATGCTCATCAATTCCAATTTCAGTAACAATCAGTTTTATCTGATGTATGAATACCTCCGGCGGCGGTGGGACCAGCGGTATATTTTTCTACAGCAGCGCAGTCGCCGGCAAATTGGCGCCGACTCGTACCGGACCAATACCATCGAGGGCATCGCTTCTTTCAGCTATCCTTTAAACCGCTATCAATCCGTAAGGCTCGCAGGCATATTTCGGCACGACAACGACGCACTGCTTGGCACAGATCAGCGGCAGTTGCTCGCTGCACCGGTGATGAACAATTGGGCAGGCGGCAAAGCCGAGTTTGTACAAGACAATACCAAAGAAATTGCGTTGAATACCTTGCGCGGCACCCGTTGGAAAGTATATGTGGAAGCTTACAAACACCTGAACCAAGAAAAGGACTATATGACCGTGATTGGCTTGGATTACCGCACCTATTTGCCCATCTACAAAACCTTGATTTGGGCCAACAGACTAGCCGCAAATACATCTTTAGGCGCTAGCAAGGTGTTGTATGTACTCGGCGGTGTCGATAACTGGATAAGCCCACAATACGACAATCAATTGGCGCCTCCTGCCAACGAAAACTTCGCATTCCAAGGAGTTGGCACGAATCTACGTGGCTTCTTTCAAAACGCCCGCAACGGCAGCAACTATGTACTGATTAACTCAGAAATACGTTTTCCGATTGTGAGTGTTATCTCCCGTTCACCTATCTCCAACGACTTCTTGAGGAGCCTTACCGTAGTTGGCTTCACCGATGCAGGCACCGCATGGAGTGGCAAAGACCCTTTCAGCCTCGACAACCCCTTCAACGTTACTGAATTCGAAAACGGTCCTGTTCGGGTAACGGTAGTCACCAATAAAAATCCCCTGGTGATGGGTTATGGCTTTGGTTTCAGGGCACGCCTTTTTGGCTATTTCGTCCGTGCCGACCGGGGTTGGGGCCTAGACGATGGTCAGATATTAAATCCTGTTTGGTATTTTTCGCTTAGTCTGGACTTTTAAGTGCCAGCCAGTAACTCCTTGCGATACCAAATTGTGCTAGGCAATAGCTGAGCATAATCCAAACCGAAGCATAGGGAATGTGAACCACAAATTTATCGACAGCGAGTAAGGTATCGGACAGCATAAAACTAAAAACTGCGGCGATAAGCACGCCACTTCCTTTCGGCGCTAGGCCACGCCTGTTGATAGCACTCAATACCATGGCAGTAATCGCCATTACATAAATACTCACTGGTACAAATAATTCTCCCAAATGAGGCTGGAGATACATATAAATGGCAACGGCCAAGACCAAAACCGGTAAAACCAGATAGGGTTTTTGCCTTAACAACCCCTTTTTATTGTCGGAAGAGCGGCTGAAGGCATAGGCATATGCCAATTGTGCCATTAAAAACGACCCCAAACCGAACATGAAAAACATTTCGTCCTCCCCTTTCAACAGCAACAGATCTCCCAGCCAAGAAGCCACAAGAGCAAAGCGCAGCCACGGCAATTTAGCCGTCAATGGCCACATCCAAAACAATAGAAGTGGTAAAAGCATGGCTTTGGTTGCCTGACTAAAAAACAGATAGTCGTTCCAAAGTGCAAACAAGTGGGCCAATGCCACTATCAAAAAATCCACATCGGGACGGGGAATTAGTTTACGTAAAAATTGCATCAGGCTTGTTTTTGGATGAAATAAATAGTGATCATACTTAAGAGCGCAGCTAGCGGGGCGAATAACCACATTGCAGAAAACGGAAATAGATAAATTAACAAAACAGCCGCACACGCCAAACGCAAGTATTCAAAACGGATTGCCCAGCGTTTAGCCGCCAATAGCTCGCCTAAAGCGGCAACACTCAAATAAATGAGGACAACCGCTGCCAGTCGGAAGCGCCAGTCGAACTGCGCCAGTCCGAATAAAAAATAACTCGTAAAGCCCAGCACCAACAAGTAATGGAGCAGCACATACACATTCAGCCGAAAAGGCACGTGCACATCAAACTTCGCATATTTGGTGGCATCCACCACTTGGGGTGTGCGGTAGCCCCCCAAGGACTCCGGAAGCCAGCCGGGCTTATATAAGAGTACCTTCAACTTATTCCCGACACCTGTCACCCGTTTTAAATCGACCCAGATATCGCCAAAATGTTTGACCTGCAGATACACCGGGTTCCAACTTTGGCTAGGGCTGGTTATACCGTAGACCGGTGCCTCTTCCTCTGCTTGAAAGGTGCCAAACAATTTGTCCCAGATAATCAGCGTAGCCGCGTGATTTTTATCGATGTACTTGGGATCACGGCCATGGTGTACGCGGTGATGCGAAGGCGTATTTAATACATATTCAAGCCAGCCCATTTTACCAATCAATTGGGTGTGTATCCAAAACTGGTAAAGGGTATTATAGGCCAATATGATCAAAAACCAACCGGTACCAAAGCCAACGAACGCCATTGGAAGATAAACGATGGAGGTAAATAACTTTTGAAAAGCCCCCTGACGTAATGCCACCGACAAATTATACTCCTCACTTTGGTGATGAACCACATGACCAGCCCAGAATAAGTTCACCTCATGGCTCCAACGGTGTGCCCAATAGTAGAAAAAATCGACCAATACGAACAAAAACAGGCCGTAATACCAAGTCATGGGCACCGTAAATAAGCGATAATTATCAAATACAAAATGATAAATACCTACTGTAAATACGGCTGCAAAAACCCCGCTTAACTGTTCGGTTATGCCACAAGAGATATTGGTAAGCGCATCATTGAGCCTGTATACCCCTTTTTTATGAAAGCGATCGTAAAATACCTCTAAACCAATGAGCACGAAAAAGATAGGTATCGATAGGACGATTGGGTTCATAAAGCGGGGTTAAGTTTTTGAATAGCAAGCATGAAGTTTCGCATTACATGCTTTTTACCCTAAATTTGTGGTCTAAATTTAGAAAAATGCTAGCGATGCTAACCCTCTTTTTGGGAAATATGGGTGCTGGTGAAATCATTTTGATTTTTTCGGTCATTCTAATCTTTTTTGGTGCCAAACGTATACCGGAGTTGGCGCGTGGTTTAGGCAAAGGCATCCGTGAATTCAAGGATGCATCTGCCGGAATCAAACGTGAAATCGAAGACGCCTCCAACCTTCCTGCCGAGAAAAAAGAACAGAACTGAGTTGAACCCCTATCACAAGCTTACTCAGATCCAGCACGATTTACGTGCAGGGCAGCTCAGCTGCCTTCAATTGGTGTCAGATTATTTGACCCGTATTCATGCACGACCTGAAATTAATGCTTTTCTGGAAGTATTTGAAACAGAAGCCCAGGCAGCTGCTGAACAAGTCGACGCCGACATTGCCGCTGGTCGTTGGAAAAAGTTGACCGGTTTGGTCATCGGCATCAAAGACAATATCGCCTACAAAAACCACCGATTTAGTGCCTCATCGCGCATACTCGAAGGTTTTGAATCTTTATACTCCGCTACAGTCGTCGAACGTTTGCTCGCCGAAGGTGCCATCATCATTGGTCGCCTTAACTGCGACGAATTTGCGATGGGCTCGTCTAACGAAAACTCGGCCTACGGACCGGTGTTAAATCCCCTCGATACCAGTCGCGTGCCGGGTGGTTCATCGGGTGGTTCCGCGGCTGCAGTTGCTGCAGGTTTTTGCCACGCTTCCTTAGGTACAGATACAGGTGGTTCTATCCGTCAGCCTGCGAGTTATTGCGGCTTGGTAGGCCTCAAACCTAGTTACGGTCGGGTTTCACGTCATGGCATCATTGCCTTCGGCTCAAGCTTCGATCAAGTCGGCCCCCTTACGCATTCCGTAGCCGACAGCGCCCTCATCTTAGAAGTCATCGCCGGAGCCGACAACTTCGACGGCACCTGTGTCGCTGGAACCGCCTCAGAGATGCTGCCTTTACAGCCCAAGAAAAACTATCGTTTCGGCCTACTCCAAGAGGTATTAACGGGAGAAGGGCTCGACCCTGAACTTTTCGCTGCCTTTAAAACACAAATCGAAAAACTAAAACAGGCCGGTCATGAGGTTGTATCATACAGTTTTCCCTATCTGCCCTATACCATACCCACCTATTACATTCTTGCCACCGCTGAGGCTTCATCCAATTTATCGCGCTATACCGGGGTATTGTACGGCAAACGGAGCAAAAATGTTACCGATTTGGAGTCTGCTTACAAATTATCGCGTACAGCTGGCTTTGGTACAGAAGTAAAACGCCGCATTATGATGGGTACTTTTGTGCTCAGCGAAGGCTATTACGACGCCTATTACGGCCGCGGGCAGAAAGTTAGACGTATACTCCGCAACAAATCGGAAGAAATACTCGCCTCCTGCGACGCTATCCTTTTACCTACCACGGCCTCGGTTGCCTTTCCATTTGGCGAAAAAACCGATGACCCGATACAGATGTATCTGGAAGACATCTTCACCGTACTGGCCAATCTAACGGGCATGCCAGCCATATCGGTGCCATTCGCAAAAAATACAGCTGGTTTGCCTTTCGGCATGCAACTAATCGGCAAAAATTTCGATGAGAAAAATTTGCTCGAAATGGCAACGCTTTTCGAAGCTGAAGCCTGATTGTTAGCGCAGGACGACAATATGTGAGGACATACTGTCGTTTTGATTCTTATATTTAATCCTCTTTTAATCAAATCGCTATGCAACAACTGCTTCTTACTGCTGGAATTTTCTTCTTCATGTGGCAGTCAGCTTTTGCCCAGACTACGCCTGAAAAAAGCGTGGCTCAATTTGATGCAGAGAACGAACTTATCGTTAGCGCGCTGGACAGTTTGACCAATCTGACCTTTTTTGATCTGAAAAAAAGACCCTATCAGGTTAAAAAACTGAACAAATACGGCTTCAAACCAGGCGATGTACCTCAGTATTCCGAAGACATCTATGCCTACCGCATCGCTCACATTGAATCACCGATGGAGCTGGAATTTAATGCCCATGTAAAGGGTTTCATCGACCTCTACGCCAACCGCCGCCGGGGTTTGATGGAAAGAGCCATGGGTTTGTCGAATTATTACTTCCCCATTTTCGAAGAAGTTCTTGAAAAACACAATTTACCCGAGCAGTTAAAATATCTCGCCATTGTTGAATCGGCCTTAAACCCAACGGCCGTAAGTCGTGCCGGAGCAACCGGCTTGTGGCAATTTATGTATGGTACGGGTAAGATGTACGGGCTAAAAGTCAACTTCTACATCGATGAGCGCCGCGACCCTTATCTAGCCACAGAAGCCGCCGCCCGCTACTTCGAAGATTTATACCGCATCTACGACGACTGGTTGCTGGCTTTGGCCGCCTACAATTGTGGTCCGGGCAATCTGAATCGCGCCATCCGCAAATCTGGTGGCAAACGTAATTATTGGGAGTTGATGCCCTACCTCCCCAAAGAAACACGGGGTTATGTGCCTGCCTTTATTGCCGTTACTTATGTCATGCAGTACGGTGCCGAGCACAATCTTTTCCCAACACCGCTGATTAGTCTGCCCCAAGAAACGGACACCATCATTGTTCAAGGGCCGGTGAATACTCAATATTTCAGTCAAATGCTTGGCCTCGATTACGAACAACTTTGTTTGTTAAATCCCCAGCTCAAGCAGCAATTTATCCCGAAAAGTTTCGACTCGTATGTTCTGCGTTTACCCGCATCGGCCATACCACAATTCGAAAGAGAGCGCGAAGCCATCTTTGCCTATTTGAATCCGGTTCCTGTACAATTAGATGGCAACGGCGTGCCCATTCGTGACGACAGCGTTCAATATGTACTCGCATCTGCCGTAGAACCACCAGCAATAGTAAAGGTCAAACACAAAGTCAAAAAGGGAGAAAGTCTAGGCAAAATTGCATCCAAATACAATGTGAGCATCACAGAAATTAAAAACACCAACCACCTGCGTAGCAATACCCTGCGGATTGGTCAGTTGTTGGTGATAGAAAAGCCCGCACCCAAGACCAAGGACAAACCGCAAATCGCCGCTGCCAAACCAGCTGAACAGAAAGTAAAAGAAAACACCCCTTCTAGCTCCCAAATGGCATCGAATGACCTCGGCCAAAAACAATACTATACCGTGCGTCCCGGCGATACTTTGTGGTCCATTTCACAAAAACACAGTGCCGTTAGCGTTGATGAGCTGCGCAAACTCAACAACCTAAAAAAATCCGACACCATCAAACCAGGTCAGAAACTGAAAATTCTGGTAGGATGAATCGGATTGGACTGCTATTCACTTTATTTATTGGGTTAACATCTGCGTGCGAAGACGGAAAAAACCGCACCTTACCGCAGGCCTTGGCCAGTGCAGGCGATTTGGTTATTGTATCGGATAAGGCCATTTGGACCGGCAAGGTGGGGGAAGCTGTACGCAAAACCTTTGCCTCGGAACAGCCTGGTTTACCCCAATCAGAACCGTGGTTTAAACTACTGCATTTTGAGGAAAGCAAATTTAATGGCATTACGCAACGTTACCGTAGCATTTTGCTGTTAACCACACTCGACAATGCTTCTAAAACCTCCCGGTATATCAAAGAATTGGTGGGTGAGAAACAATACGCACAAAGCCTGAACGACAGCAACCTCCTTTTCATTCAAAGTGAAGACCGCTGGGCAAACGGACAAAAAGTAATTTACGTTATCGGAAAAGACGAAGCCAGCCTGGCCCGTGCCATTCTACAGCGCTCCATAAGTTTAAGAGAGCTATTGAATAAATCCGAACTAGAGCGTACCATTAAATTCATCAAAAACCGCCCGCGCAATAGCAAGTTGGAGAAAGCCGTGGCTGAAAAAACAGGTCTAAAGCTGTATTTACCACAGTCGTACCGTAGTCGGGTGCTCACCGACGATTTTTTCTGGTTAAGTCGTGAACTCGACGATAAAACCCTAAATGTATTTGTTGGCATACGCCCCTATACCAGCGAAAATCAATTTTTTGCAGATGCTATTTTGGCTTACAAAGACAGTCTTAGTCGGAAATTTGTCCCCGGACCTACGCCGAAATCCTGGTATACCACCGAGTATATCATGCCAATAGATACCCAAGCAGCTGTTTTTGCCGGTCAGTACGCACTAAAAATGCGAGGACTGTGGAAGGTTGAAAATGATTTTATGGGTGGGCCTTTTGTGAATATGACCGTTTACGACGCCAAGCGCAACCGCTTGGTTCATCTGGAGGGTTTTGTGTACTACCCCAAGGAAAAGAAGCGCGAATTGCTTCGGGAACTCGAAGGCATATTGGCATCTTTACAATACTGAACCCACACTTGTACGTATGAATATTCTGGTGATTGGCTCAGGCGGCCGCGAACATGCTTTTGCCTGGAAATTGTGTCAAAGTCCGTTGTGTGAACAACTCTATGTCTCCCCAGGCAATGCCGGGACGGCAGCTATTGCGATGAATGTGGTGATCCACCCCGACGACAAAGCTTTCCTGAAAACATTCGTACTTCAGCATCACATCGGCATGGTAGTCGTAGGCCCCGAAGATCCATTGGTAAACGGATTGGCAGATTTTTTTGCTGGAGACCCTGAACTCAAAACCATCCATTTCATTGGACCAAAAGCTGCCGGCGCCTTACTCGAGGGCAGCAAAGATTTCGCCAAGCAGTTTATGCTGCGCCATCAGATACCCACAGCTGCCTATAAAACCTTCACCCGCGATACGGTGGACGAAGGGCTCGCCTATATCGACACACAACATTTACCCATCGTTTTAAAAGCCGACGGTTTGGCGGCGGGTAAAGGTGTTTTAATTTGTCCAGACTATGCTGAAGCCAAAGCCAGTTTCAGGGAGATGGTAGAGGGCCTTAAGTTTGGCGAAGCCAGCGCGCGTGTAGTGATAGAAGGCTTTTTATCGGGAATCGAATTATCGGTATTTGTGCTCACCGATGGCAAAAACTACAAAATACTTCCTGCAGCCAAAGACTACAAACGTATAGGCGAAGGCGATACCGGCCTGAATACCGGTGGCATGGGTGCCGTTTCGCCTGTTCCATTTGCCGATGCCGCATTCCTCGAAAAAGTAGAAGAGCGCATTATAAAACCTACCATCGCTGGATTTCAACAAGAAGGTTTCGATTACAAGGGATTTGTATTTATTGGCTTAATGAAGGTCGGCGACGACCCTTTTGTGATCGAATACAATGTACGCATGGGTGACCCTGAAACCGAAGTGGTTTTGCCACGTATCGAAAGTGATTTAGTTGTCTTATTTCAACATTGCGCCCAAGGAACACTCGATCAAGCCGAATTAAAAATCTCTCCAAAAACAGCCGCAACAGTAATGTTGGTCGCTGGCGGTTACCCCGGGCCCTACCCAAAAGGCGATGTAATGACTGGCTTTGAAGCGGTGGAAGGTAGTTTGTTGTTTCATGCCGGCACCAAACGTAGCGATGATAAAATTGTGAGCAACGGTGGTCGACTGCTCGCCATTACTACCCTTGCCGATAATCATGCAGCGGCTTGTGCGCTAAGCATAGCTAATGCCGAACATATTCAATACCTCGGCAAATATTACCGCCGCGACATTGGCTTTGATTTGTAACTATTTAAGCTTCGCCGTTACCGGATTGCGAAGACCTTCATAACCAGTTAAAGTCATACGAACAGCACCAACTAATATGTTGGCTTTAATTTCAAGCGGTATTTTGTTGGCATCGTCGGTGACATACACCACCAGGTCTTCTTCCGATTTAAACACCCTGCCCTTCATCACCACCGGCATAAACTTCAATACCCGGAAAGTACCTACATCCGTTTTGAGCTTCACCCGGCCTTTGAATTTAAACTTGAAGTTGTGCATTTCGTGGTCGAGAAACATCGGCACCTCGAAAATATCCCCTTCGCGCGCCTGACTGAAGTCGATGGTACGGGCATAATAAAAAGCCGACACGATATCCTGTGTATGCAAGGGTATATCGTACGACACCCCTTTGGAGACAACCTTTTTTTGGTATTGGTCGAAGGCGTAATAATCGGTCATTAAAAAACCACCCTCATTCACATCCCGAGCAAAAGCCCAAGGCATGATGGCATCGCGGTCGACATAACTTTCGTACTTATCTCTGACCTTATAAAACCAATCAAAACTATTGATAGTCCTTCCGGTAGCCACGATATGGTAGCAACTTTTCGAAGCCATTTGAACGGGCTGTGACTGCACCCGCATCTCGCCTACACCAGCATTAATAAAACCATAGTGCAAGCGGAAAGTCAGCACTTCGCCTGATTGAAAGGCTGTATTATTTATTTTACGAATACGATTGTCTGGGTCTTTGGCTCCTGCCTCGAGCAGTTCTTGTGCCCCGCTGTTCAAACTGGGTAGTGCCAGGCTGAACAAAAAAACAAAACAAGTAAAGATCGATTTCATAAACACGGTTTCGATTGGTAATTGCAATATCCCTGCCAAGTCAAACAACAGGAAGCAATGACAAGTAAAACTAAAGTAAATGCGACATATTTCAGTTAATCATCAGCTATGGCCATTAAAATTCCGAGGTTTGTACCAACCAAGGATCTGCCATGAAGATCAACATACCCGAGACCATCAAACCCCGCATCGTTATCTTAGGCGCGGGCTTTGCAGGATTAATACTTGCCCGCAAAATTAATCCCGACGATTATCAAATTGTTTTGCTCGACAGGCACAATTACCACACCTTTCAACCCCTTTTATACCAAGTTGCCACAGGTGGTTTAGAGCCGGGCTCAATTGCCCACCCTTTACGGAAATTTATCAAAAGAAGGCCCTGGGTAATTCTTCGGATTGCGGAAGTGACCAGTATCGACAAGGAACAACAACAAATTGTTACCAATATTGGGAGTTTACGTTACGACAAGCTTATTCTCGCTACTGGCAGCAAAACCAATTTTTTCGGCCAGCAACAGCTCCCTGAGTTCGCCATGCGGATGAAGACCATCCCGCAGGCCTTGGATTTACGGAGTTTGATTCTCCAGCACTTTGAAGAGGCCCTGCTTACTTCCGACCTTGAGCAAAGAGATAGGCTAATCACTTTTGTGGTGGTTGGCGGCGGCCCGACAGGTGTAGAAACGGCAGGAGCTTTGGGTGAACTTAAAAAGCACGTACTGCCGAAAGACTACCCCGAGTTGGACATACGCCGAATGCAGATTCACCTCATCGAAGCCGGGCCAAAAGTACTGGCAGGAATGTCGGAACAAGCCTCCGAAAAAACACTAAAATTTCTGAAAGAACTCGATGTTAATGTTTGGCTTAATGCTCCGGTGAAGGATTACGACGGCCAACTGGTGACTATAGCCGGTGACAAAAGTATCAGCAGCCAACTGCTCATTTGGACAGCTGGAGTAATCGGTGCTTTGCCCGAGGGGATACCCGCCGAAGCTGTTGGTCGCGGCGGTCGATTGCTGGTAGATGAATTTAACCAGGTAAAAGGGCTGCCCAATACCTATGCCGTAGGCGACGTGGCGCTTATGCTGACCGAAAAACATCCCAATGGACACCCTATGGTGGCTCCAGTGGCCATTCAGCAAGCCGAAAAGCTCGTGGCGAATCTCAGGGCCGTGTCACGAAAACAAAATATGCGTCCTTTCAAATATTTCGACAAAGGCAGCATGGCCACCATTGGTCGCAACCGGGCGGTGGTAGATATTCATAAATTACGCTTCCAAGGCTTTTTTGCCTGGTTTGTATGGATGTTTGTGCATCTCATGTCGATTGTAGGTTTTCGAAACCGTATGGTGGTTTTTGTAGACTGGTTCTGGAATTATGTTAGCTACGACCGTGCACTCCGCTTAATAATCCGCCCCTTCAAAAAATAACCGCATAAATTTTCTTTATTTATTCGGCTGAAACTATTTTTGATCCGATGCGGCGATTTTTAATTTGTGGCCTACTTTTTCTACTGACAGCTTGTGGAAGTCAAAAAGACAAAATCAGTCTTCCCCGCTGGCTGCATGACAAAATTGTGCAGGCCGAAAGAAAATCGGGCAGTTATGTTGAGGTTTGGGTGTATAAATACCGTGGGCAAAGTGTGTATTTGTTTTTACCCGATTGCTGCGATCGGATGTCGGAATTATACAACGAAAAAGGCAAGTTGATTTGTAAGCCAGGTGGCGGCATAACTGGCAAAGGAGA
>Ga0105054_10001226_pt1 | contig 42164 bp, 29 predicted proteins | sample BON02_FD_78091 | JGI IMG/M metagenome (GOLD analysis project Ga0105054, IMG submission 78091) | Freshwater microbial communities from Lake Bonney liftoff mats and glacier meltwater in Antarctica - BON-02 (megahit assembly) | ecosystem: Environmental > Aquatic > Freshwater > Ice > Glacier...
CCAATTGACTGCCTTAAAGCTACAAACCATCGAAAGGACTAGTACAATTAAAGAATTACTAGAACATAAAAACAACCTACAAAGCCAGATCAATTCCCTTTCGGGAGAAAAGGAATTTTCTACTGGAGAAGTGTTGATAAGGGTAGATGCTAAAATGCCCGCTACTTTTTCTTTCGAGCTTTCTTACCTTGTAGACAATGCAGGCTGGTTTCCTTCTTATGACATTCGTGCCAAGGACATCAATAGCCCGGTTAATTTGCATTACAAGGCCAATGTCAAGCAGGACACCAAAGTCGACTGGGACAACATAAAACTTACTTTTTCTTCTGCAGAGCCTAGTGTATCAGGGGTAGCTCCGGAATTACAGCCCTATTTGCTCAATTATAATACCCCTCCTCCAAGTTATAGCCAAAGGACAGGAAGCGTGACGGGAAAAGTAATGGACTCGGAGGGACAAGGACTACCCGGTGTGACCATCATTGTTTCGGGAAGTACCATTGGAACGGTTTCAGATTTTGGTGGCAATTACAGCCTTACCCTACCCAATCGTGCAAGTCAATTGACTTATTCCTCTGTTGGCTACATTTCCCAGACTTTGCCAATTACCGCAGATGTAATGAATGTGTTAATGAGAGAAGACCAGGTAGCATTGAATGAGCTGGTCGTTACTGCATCTGGAATAAGTAACAATCGGTTAAAGCGAATGAAAGGCAAAGAAGAAGTTAATTTCGATGTAGCTATTGGTCAAACCCCGCCTATGGAAAGTATTCCCCTTCCGATTGCACAGGTGGAAAACCAGACTGCCATTAATTTTGAAATCAACACCCCTTATTCCATTAAATCAGACAGAAAGAATTATACCGTTGACATGGTCACTTACGAATTACCGGCCTTCTATCAATATTTTGCCGTACCTAAAGCCAATAACTCGGCTTACCTTATTGCTGGGGTTACAGACTGGGAGCAATACCAACTTCTGGAAGGAGAGGCCAATGTATTTTTTGAACAAACCTTTGTGGGTAAAAGTCTGCTTGATGTGCGCTACGCTTTAGATACCCTGGAAATCTCACTAGGAAGGGATAAAATGGTGACTATAGAAAGGGAAAAAGAAAAGGACTTCACAGAAAAATCTTTTCTAGGAGGCAAGAAATCAGCGACCAGAATGTGGAAAACCACCATCAAAAACAATAAAAGCCAACCCATCTCCATGGTAGTATTGGATCAGGTGCCTGTTTCTACCTTAGAAGAAATAGAGGTGGAGGTACAAAACCTTTCTGGCGGCAAACGTGATGCTAAGACTGGTGAAATTAAGTGGGAGTTTAAGTTGGCACCTTCAGCTACCAAGCTGCTGGAGTTAAAATATGAGGTCAAGTATCCCAGAAACAAGAATCTTGTCGTTGAATAGCATGAAAGCAAAAGGGCTTCATTTTTTCTTAACCTGATTACTTCTTTAAAGTCTTGAAATCAACACTGAAGTTCAAATCCTAACCGAATAGCGGTAAAATTTGGTAAACAAGAACCGTGACGGTTCTTGTTTACCTGACCTTTTAGGATTTTACAAACTCAATATTCACCTAGTTCATCGATCAAGGATTGACAGTTGATTACTTTCTCTAGTAAATCTTGTGGCACGTAATAATATTGATTAGAGGCCTCAAAACCTATCCTGGAATCCTTACGGATCACTTCCAATAGATCAATTGCCGTTTGCTTTTCTTTCAATAATACCTCCTTCGCTTGATCCCGAAGTACCAAATCTGTTTTTTGACTTTCAAGCCATAGGTCTCTAGCCATTATAAAACGACCCTGTTGCCCTACAGATAAAAAATGCAGGTAAGCAGCCTTGGCTAAGTTTAGGTCTTCTTCCAATAGCATTTTATACGATTCTTCTTTTGCGACTTCAATGGCACCTTCTAAAAATTTTAAACCTTTTTCCCATTTAGTGGCTACTTTTTCAAATTGTGAGACAAGTATTTCTTGGGGATAAGGGCCAGACCAACCTTTGAGATCATCATAAGGAAAACCTACCATTGTAGATCGATAACCTGTAGGTTCCAGGAATAAAAGATTAGATGGGCCATACTGCTGAGGCGCAGAATAGACCACCCTAATATCATATGGGTACTCTTCAAAAGCTGTACTAAATGTGGTCCAGGCATTCCTCACATACGGAACTGCGGCCCTGCCATACCTTTCAAGAGCCAAGGAATTAAGTACTTCTTCTATACTAGCATCTGGATCATCAGATAATTTTTTCGCAATTTCAAGATTTGGAGAAGGGTAAGACCCAAGTGTCCAACTTAGCATGTAACCATCAATATCCATTTGCGCCAAATTGGATGCATGTTGGGCCACCAGATCCATTACTGGTAACCAGGGTACAGCGGACAATTCCCAAGTATTGTTAAACTGAACTTTGGCGACAGTTTTAAGTAGGTTCTTTTTGGCACCACTCCAATGAGATTTGGCGCGAGGACCTGGCCCTACCGCAGAAATAGAATATTCTCCTACAGTATTGGAAACCCCTCCTCTTTCGATAGGTTTGGCCCATTCACTGACAGACATCAGCCAGACATCTTCTGGTAATTTGTCGATAACGTCTCTGGCCATCCCGTGACCGTTCCATCCCCAATCCCATGCAATTACATTTGCTTCAGGCTTTGCTGCATGAACGCCATTGGAAATTGTGCGGTTTACCTCTGCGATAATGTCCTCGTACGGTCGTTCACTACACCTGGGACATTGGTCTTTTCCTCCATGGGAGGCACAATTGGTGAGGTTTTCCGAGGCAGTAATCGTGAATACCCCTCCCAACTCAGGTACCTCGGTAAAAACATGAGTAAGTGATTGTTCCAACCAGTTTCTTACCTGCTCATTGCTGGTACACATGGTGGTAAAGTCGTCTTTTTGTACCCCAGCCATATCTGGACGCTCTTCGAAAAATGCTATAGGCTTGGCTCGAGGTTCGTTGATATAGAGGTAGATGTCAATGCCAAACTTTTTGGCGCGCTGCGCTATCTTTTGCAAATTCATAAGACGGGTTTCGCTGCCTTTTCCAAACTCTGGAAAGGCTTCCCCTCCTGGTGCAAGTTGACTGAGAACTACGTGCATCCACACCCCATTAACACCTTTTTGTGCTAGTTTCTGTAAAAGTCCATTGGGAAAAGGATCATTTTCTTCATCCATTAAAGGATCCCCAAAGATGCCAAAATAGGAATATATAAAACGGAGTTGGTCTTCCTTCAAAGTATCCCTTTCGCTGATTACTTCTTCTTCATTGTATGTTTTGAGTTTTTCGATAAACTGAAAAAGCTCTTCCGAAGGATTCTCGTCTTTTTTATCAAGAATAGGGCGAATAAGTCCTTTTATTGAAGTGGCCTTTTTTATTTCGGCTTCGGTGGGGCTGACAAAATGAAGAATAGGGCAGGCAGGTTTAAGATTGCCAAACTTATGGAATAGAAAATCGTCTTCTTTCAATGCAAATTCCAACCTTTCTTTATCCATATCCAATAAAATAAGCAACTGATCATAGGGAAGCAAGTGCCAATTCCTTCGCAAAAGGGTAATATAAATTTGTTCCTTGAATTTTTCGGGCAAAAGCTTTTGATTTTCCAAGCCCATAAGTTGGGCCAAGTAAAGTATATCCGATGGTTTACAGTGAATGGTTTCAGCCATTTTCTCAGGACTTACCAGATTCCAGTTTCGCCAGACGAAGGCAAAACTGCTATTTGGGAAATGGTCAAAGGTGAGTGCAGGTGGATGGGTACCCAATGGTAACAACTTTTGGGCATAAACCGGATCTTGAAAGAATACACAAACAAAAAGGGAAAATGCGAAAAATAGTTTCATAAGTCGGTTAGGAAGATGGTTTAAATTTGTCGATTAACTGTCTTAAATTAAGAAAAATTTAAGCTTTAATAAAAGCTAAAATTTTAACTTGACGGACTTTATTGTAAATTTATATCTGGCATACTTTAAATTAATGTGGAAACGCAGGGTTTTGATAAATTTTAAATAGGAGAAAACCCCCTAAACTTAAACCAACCATCTATGGCCCTACCCATTATCATTGTACTATGTGCTTTAATGCTTTTTTCCTACTTTTTTGACATTACCTCTGCTAAAACAAAAATCCCGCCAGTGATTTTATTGTTTGCAATGGGATGGGCGGCAAATCAGGCTGCAGCCTTCTTTGATTTAGACATTCCGGACCTAACCACAGTATTGCCATTTTTAGGTACCATAGGTTTGGTTTTGATCGTTTTAGAGGGAGCCCTTGAACTTGATTTTGACACCTCTAAATTATCATTTGTTGGTAAAACCATTTTAATTGCCATAATCCCTGTAATCGTTATCAGTCTTAGTCTTGCCTATGCTTTACAGTTTTTTACAGATATAGAGTTTAAATCTGCTTTACTCAATGCCATTCCCCTTGCCATCATTAGTAGTGCCATTGCCATCCCCTCTGTTCAAAACTTAAGGACTGAGAACCGTGAATTTGTAACGTACGAGAGTAGTGTTTCTGATATTTTTGGCGTGTTACTTTTTAATTTTCTGCTTGAAAAAAAGATCATGAATGTTAAAACCTTGGGGCTTTTCTTTGGAGAAATCGTCATGATTTTAATCGTTACTTTCTTTGCAACCATTATGTTGGCCTTTCTGCTGAGTCGCATCAAACATCCTGTAAAATTTGCTCCGATTATCCTTATGATCGTTCTAATTTTTGCAGTATCTGAGCTTTACCATTTGCCTGCCTTGATTTTCATCCTTCTTTTTGGTCTGTTTATAGGTAACCTAAACCAACTCAAGCAAAGTGTCATTGTAAAAAAGCTTCATACTAAAAGTTTCAAGAAAGAAATTAAAAAATTTAAGGAGCTGACCATGGAACTGACCTTCTTGATCCGAACGCTTTTCTTTTTAGTATTTGGCTTCCTGATAGAAACCAATGAGCTTATCAATTCAGAAACGCTTATTTGGTCCATTTCCATCACAGCAGGAATATTCCTTTTAAGGGCCTTGCTATTAAAGGTGTTTAAAATAAATCTTTTACCACTTATGTTTATTTCCCCCAGGGGTTTGGTGACCATTCTCTTGTACCTAAGTGTTCCTGCGGCCATGTCTATTTCCATTGTCAATGATTCATTGATCATTCAAGTAATTATTTTAACATCCCTTGCCATGATGCTTGGCATGTGGACCTCAAAACCCAATTTGAGCAAAGAGGAACAAGGCAAGGAAAAAGAGGACGAGCAGCAAAATGAAAGTCTGGCCAGTTAAGCATTATAGCTTTCAGGATAGGTAATATACAAGCTATTCTCTTTTCAACTGAATTTAAAACTAATAATGGCTAGCGAGAACTCCCTCTAGCCATTACTGGCAAAATGGCTTCCACTTTTCCCTTCCGGATACCATATATTCGGTCATACAAATTAACAGCTGGATCACAATGGGGGACAATTACCTCCAGCAGATCTCCTGTATTGTAGGTTTTATTGGCCTTATCATAGGTAATCGTTCCATATTCATCAGATCCTGCATTATAGGTAAAGCCTGGTTCGCCTATTACCATCCCGCTAGGCTTATTAATGGTCAAAGCTTTGGCCCCAGAGTCAGTAATTAGCCTGTTTGGGTGATTTGTGTTAATAACCGATGCCAAGACAGTAAGGGCCGGATTAAAATCATCGTAGAGGCTTTCATTGTCTTTACTTCCTATGGCCATGTATTGGGTATCCATAAACAAATAACTTCCTACCTGCACATCAGTAAAACCTGGTACATCAGCCATCATATTGTAGGTGCCGGTACCTGCTCCGCTAAAAATCTCCACATTCAGACCTGATTGAACCATGCGCTCATAAGTCGCGGCTACTGGTTCAAAGGTTTGAATGGTCCTTTCCATTCTTTTTTGGAAACCTTTAATGTGTTGTGCTCCTCCATCGTAGGCCAAAATTCCCTTAAACCGTAAATTAGGCAGCTGGTCAATTAATTGCGCCAGTTCTAGCGCGGGCAGACCTGTGGGCACTCCTGATCTCTGGATCACATCTAGGTCTACCACAACATCAACGATGACTCCCGCTTCCTTGGCAGCATCCTGAAGGTCTTGCGCATTTTGTTTGTTGTCTACTGCTTGAATAAACCCAGGATGTGCTTTCCGCAATTGCATTGCCTTCCTAATTTTCGAAGTGCTTATGTTAACCCCAGTCATTAGGACTTGGGAGATCCCATTTTCTAACATGACCTGTGATTCTGCTAGTTTTGCAGTGCAGACACCAATGGCACCAGCTTCCATCTGCAATTTTGCCAATGCTGGGCATTTATGCGTTTTTGTATGTGGCCTCACAGCAATACCTGTTCCTTTGAGGTTTTCATGAACCTTTTTAAGGTTGGACTCCATAATGTCCAAGTCCAGGCAAAGTGAGGGTGTTTCCAACTCCCATTTAGAAAGGCCAATTTCATCCTGCCCGAATAGAGGCGCAGGTTTCGAAAAGGCATTTCCAGGCAATAGAGCAGCAGACCCAGCCATGCCGGTGAATTGAAGAAATTTTCTGCGATTGAAGTGGTTTTTCATCTTATAGTGGTTTTATTTAGACTAAAAATATTGAATATTGTTCATTTTACAACTGGTTTTATTCTTTTTGGTCAAAATTTCACAATTTAATTATTTATAAGAGCAAGGAAGAGCGTAGGCTATGCTTTTGTTTGTCTATTAAGGAGGGCCATAACATCTGGAATTCGATAAAAATTGTATCTTCATACAGAAAAACAAAATACTCCCGATGAAACAGGCAAGGATAATAAAATATGGGCATGCCGATGAAGCTTTCAAAATTCAGGAAGCTACTTCACCAGCACCAAAAGCCAATGAAGTTCAAATTGAAGTGGAGGGTTTTGGTTTAAATTACGCTGATGTAATGGCAAGAAATGGTCTTTATAAGGAAGCCCCAAAGATTCCATTTGTCCCTGGCTATGAAGTAGTAGGTAGGGTGATAAAAACTGGTGTTGAAGCACCTGAATCATTAAAAGGCAAGCGAGTGGTCGCTTTTACACGATTCGGCGGATACGCTACTGAAGCCGTTGCAGATTTCAGGGCTTTGGGTATTATTTCAGATGAAATTGCAGGTGGAGAGGCCTGCGCACTGGCTACACAGTACTGCACCGCATATTACATGACTCATTATTTTCAGCAAATGCGCAAAGGTGAAATAGCCCTGGTGCATGCTTGTGCTGGTGGTGTGGGCACTGCGCTGACTCAGCTCTGTCAACTAAGGGGAGTAAAAGTGATCGGGCTCTGTAGTTCGGATGAAAAAATGGAATACCTAAAAGCTTCAAATGTAGATTACCCAATTAACTATACTCAAACGGATTATAAAAAATGGATCATTAAGAATCTGGGAAAACGCCCAGTAGACCACGTTTTTAATGCTGTGGCCGGCGATAGTTTTAAAATTGACCTAAAGTTGTTAGGGTATGGTGGCAAACTTTTTTGTTTCGGGGCTGCTGCCAGAAGCGGAAAAAAGAACAATTTGATCAATGATGTTTCATTTTTGCTAAAAACCGGTTTCGTGAGCCCTCTTTTTATGATGATGAAAGCCCAGGCACTTATAGGGGTGAACATGTTGCGCATTGCCGACCATAAAGTAGAAGTTATAGGGACCTGCCTGAATGAACTTGTTCAATTGTACAACAATAAAGAAATTGCTCCAAAGGTAGGAGGAGCATTTCCTATTGCTCGTTTAGCGGCCGCACATACCGCTTTAGAGTCAAGAAAAAGCATAGGCAAAATTTATGTTTACTGGTAAGCCATATTCTCACTGTTGAAAAGAAGTGTAAAAAAACTGCCCCACTTATGATTCCATCTTGCGTTCGCTACACATGATTACTGACTCTGCCAAGGACAGGTACCTAAGGCTCCAAAAAGATCAGCCCCTGATTATCCAACAGGCTCCTTTGAAGCAAATTGCGACTTGTTTGGGCGTTGCGGATACCTCATTAAGTAGGATTAGAAATGAAGTCGCTAAAGAATATTGATTTCTTGTCCTATGACAAGAGGAATTTTTACTATATTAATTACTTTTCATTATAAACCTAAACAAACAACTCATGAGCGCAAATGTAAATCCTGTTAACTGGTTTGAAATCTATGTCGAAGATATGGATAGGGCAAAGAAATTTTATGGCGAAGTATTGGACAAAACACTTGAAGACATGGAAGTTCCTGGAGGAATGGAAGGCCTTAAAATGGTTGCCTTCCCCTACGTAGATGGAGCCATTAATGCTTCTGGAGCCTTGGTACAATCAGGGGATATGAAACCAGGAACAGGAGGTACATTGATCTACTTTTCATGTGAAGATTGCGCAACTGAGCAAAGCAGAGTGGAGAAAGCTGGGGGCAAAGTGCATCAGCACAAATTCCAGATAGGCGAATATGGCCATTGCGCCATTTGTATGGATACAGAAGGAAATACCTTTGGCCTATATTCGATGTAAAAGAACAACCAATGAAAGAATATACCATTGAAATCAAATGGGGGGTGATCTTTGCCATTATGGGGTTGGCATGGATGTTTATAGAGCGTTCGGTGGGATTGCATGATGATTTGATTGCTCATCATGCCACCTATACCAATTTGATCGCAATTCCCGCTATTGCCATTTATGTATTTGCCTTGCTAGAGAAGCGCAGGGTTTATTATCAGGGCAAAATGACCTATTGGCAGGGATTCAAAACTGGGCTTTTGATTACCTTGGTGGTGACCATCCTTACCCCTTTGACTCAGTGGATAACCCTTTCAATCATTACGCCACAGTATTTTGAAAATGTAATTGCCTATGCCGTAGAGAATGGAAAAATGACGCAGCAGGAGGCCAATGCTTATTTTAATTTAAAGAGCTATATGATCCAGAGTCTCTTAGGAGCTCCAATCATGGGAATTGTTACTTCAGGAATTGTGGCCGCATTTACTGTGAAAAAGTAAGGGTTCTGCATGTGTTGTTCAACTTAGTGTATAAAACTTGAAAATAGTAACAGTAGGTAGGTAAAGTTGGTCGGAATCTTTTCACCATTTGCTGACTTAAACTGATTAACAAACTAAAAAACCTGATTTCGGCTATCCATCAAGCGATTGGACGATAGCGTTCACGTAGGTTGATTTTGTCAGCATTGTTGCAAAAAAAGGGCAACAATACCGCTAAAGTCGTAGTGTACTTAATTTACCTACCATGGGCTTGCAATCGTGGTTATTATTTTTCTAAGGCCTTAGGCTCGGAAATAAGCAATCTCCATTTTAATACCTAATGGAATCAATTACTGAGAGGATTGAAGTCAGGATTTTTCCCGTGTTATAGCGTAATTAATGTTGAATAGTTTGGTAGCCCTGAAAGGGCGAGATACTTCAGCACAGGGTGATAGCCCTGTGTATAAGTAGACATATTTCCAATTTTTAAGCCCTGGAAGGTTGACACATAATCAGCAAGAACCCCAAATATAGCGTTCACCGCGTTCTATTTTTTCAAATATGTTGTGTATTCCTCTTGAAAGATCTTTTTGGTAGGAAATTGAGTGTTATTTGGTAACTTGAATTTAGTTACGCAAAAGGTTATTTATGAAAAAATTGCTTTTCTGGTGGTCTAAACTCAAGTCTACTTTTTGGTTTGTTCCTGTTCTGATTATTGCCTTTGGTATAGCCTTGGCTTTATGGCTTGTCTATTTGGACAGCACAAGCGCGGTTAATCCTCAAGGAGGGTGGAAATATTTATTTCCCAGCAGCCCTGATGCTGCAAAAGGTATTCTGTCAATTATTGCGGGAGCCATGATAGGGGTAGCAGGAACAGTGTTTTCCATTACACTGGTTGCCCTTACCCTTGCAAGCAGTCAATTTGGACCCCGACTGATAAAGAATTTCATGTTTGACAGGATCAATCAGGTCGTCTTAGGGACTTATGTTTCCCTATATATTTATTGCTTGATTGTGCTTAATGCAGTTAAGGATACGGACCAATTTGAGTTTGTACCTATCATTTCCGTGTTTTTTGCTTTAGTAATGACCATAGCAAATATAGTTTTGCTTATCATTTTTATAAACCATGTGGCCAATAGTATACAAGCAGATAATATTATCGGTAAAATTTCCACCCACCTTTCTGTGAATTTAAAAACTCTATTTCCCAACCAGGTGGGGGGACCTACCAGCTCATCTTTTGACCTGGAAAAAATTAAGGCTGGTTTTACTTATAGTAAAGGGTTAAAAAGTGATAAGGACGGGTATTTGCAGTATGTAGACGCAGAAACATTAATGGTCGAAATCTCAAATAAAGATCTTTTCCTAGAGCTTTATTTCAGACCTGGAGATTATTTGATCATAGGAAGGGAAATTGGGAAAGTCTATTCTCATAAGGACCTCAGGGAGGAAGATTTGGAGCCACTTAACCATAATTTTCTGACAGGAAAGACACGTACTTCTCAACAAGATGCAGAACACGCCATCCACCAGATGGTGGAAATAGCTGCACGCGCTTTATCTCCAGGTATCAATGATCCTTATACAGCAATCGCATGTATTGACAATCTTAGCAATACCATGGCTTACCTGATGAAGGTACATTTTCCTTCCCCTTATAGAATAGGAGGGCAAAACAGATTGAGAATTTATGCCCGTTCTTTGACTTATGATGGAATGATGGATGCTGCATTTAATGCTATTAGACAATATTCAAAAGGAAACCCACCTGTGATCATCCACTTGATGGAAGCTATGGCTACCCTATTTGAATTTGCTAAAGAGGAGCATCATAAAAATGCCGTTAGAAAACATGCAAACATGATATTAAACCTAGCCAAAAAATCTTTAGAAGAAGAAAGAGACCTTCAGGATCTTCAGGAAAGATTTGACGATATTCATGAATAAACCAAAAATGATGTAATCACTTCAAAATCATCTTATGGATTTACCTACATTAATATTTAAACTTTAGGTAAAAAGGTCATTCACTACATTCCCTGATACATCTGTAAGACGGTACCTTCTGCCCTGGTGTTTAAAGATAAGTTTTTCGTGATCGACCCCAAATAGATGCATTAAACTTGCATGAAAATCATGCACATGCACAGGATCCTCAGTCACATTGTATCCAAAATCATCTGTAGTACCATAAGTAAAACCTGGTTTTACACCTGCTCCGGCCATCCACATGGTAAAGCAGCGGGGATGATGGTCCCTTCCATAGTTATCGGCCGTTAATGTTCCCTGACTGTAAACAGTTCTTCCAAATTCTCCACCCCAAACCACTAAGGTATCTTCGAGCAAACCTCTTTGTTTAAGGTCCTTAATCAGGGCTGCGGTGGCCTGATCCGTTTTGGCACATTGATTTTTAATGCCACTGGGAAGGTTTCCATGTTGGTCCCACCCTTGATGGTAAAGCTGGACAAACTTTACATCCTTTTCTATTAGCTTCCTGGCCAAAAGACAATTGGCGGCATACGTTCCGGGATCACGACTTTCTTCACCATACAGATCAAAAACCCAATCCGGCTCATCCTTCATGTCTGATACTTCAGGAACAGAAGTTTGCATGCGGAAGGCCATTTCGTATTGGGCGATTCTGGCATTGATCTCAGGGTCCCCGTAGGTATCATATTGGATGCCGTTCAAGGTCTTGAGATAATCAAGCATTTCTTTGCGGTCCTTACCATCATAATTTTCTGGGTTACTCAAGAAAAGCACCGGATCCTTACCCGATCTGAATTGTACGCCCTGATGTTGGGAAGGCAGAAAGCCATTGCCCCAAAGTCGCGCATACAAAGGTTGGTCTCTTACTGCATTTTTGGACACCAAAACCACAAATCCCGGTAGGTTTTGATTTTCTGAACCCAGTCCGTAAGAAAGCCAGGCACCCATAGATGGTCTTCCGGGCAACTGATGACCGGTTTGCATAAAAGTTATGGCTGGATCATGGTTAATTTGTTCCGTGATCATGGATTTGATGAAGCAAAGTTCATCCACTACCTCTGCTGTATAGGGCATTAATTCACTCACCCAGGTTCGGCTTTTTCCGTATTGCTGAAATTTAAAATTGGACTGGGCCACAGGAAAAATACTTTGATTGGCACTCATGCCGGTAAGTCGCTGTCCTCCCCTAATAGATTCAGGAAGGTCTTTGCCGTGCATATTACTTAGTTCTGGTTTGTAGTCAAACAGATCAAGCTGTGAAGGTCCTCCACTTTGAAAAAGATAAATGATCCGTTTCGCTTTTGGCGCATGGTGAGGAAGGCCTGGTAAAGCTGTCCCAAGATTAGAATTCATTCCTTTCGCCATCAAACCATCATCGGAAAATAGGGAAGCCAGTGCCAGACCACCTACTCCCATTGCTGTTTTGGTAAGAAAATGCCTGCGATCTATCTTCTTCTCCAGTTCATGAAGGTCAGGGTATGCTTGAAAACGATGATTATTATGGTGATTGCACATAGTAAATTTATCTTTTGGTAATGGTAGCATCAGCGTTAAGAATAGCACTTGCTACTACTGTATTGGCTGCCCACTGGTATCTGTCGGGCTTTTCTTTGATGGGATAAGCACCTTTTTTGAGCCATCCATCCATTTTCTCTGGTGCTTCTTTAAACTTTTTAAGCTCTACCTCCCTTAAGTCTAACAAAAGAGCCAATTCTTTTTCTTTTGGAAACCTTCCGGTAAGCTTTCGAAAAGCATCTTGAATGGCTTTGCTTGTATCCTGTTCAGTGGCAATCTGCATGCCCATGACTTTTGCTATTTCCACATAAATTGGATCATTCATCAATACCAAGGCCTGAAGGGGAGTATTGGTTTCCTGTCTTTTGATTGTCACCTCAGATCTTTCCGGAGCATCGAAAATATGCAATGTAGGGTTGGGAACAGATCTTTTCCATAAGGTATATAAACTTCTTCTGAAAAGATTCTCTCCAGTATCTTCTACATATTGGCCACCATTTACTGACCACAATCCATCTGGCTGATAAGGTTTAACACTCGGGCCTCCTAAGGCTTTTCCTAGCATATTACTTGCATAAAGAGCATTGTCACGAATCATTTCACCAGGCATCCTACCGGAAGGGCCTCTCGCCAGCCAAATATTGTCATAATCTTTTTCCTGCAACTCTTTTCCAGCGAGGGAGGACTGTCTGTAAGTAGCAGACATAAGGATCATTTTCTGTATCTTTTTCACATCCCATCCGGATGCTCTAAATGTTACCGCCAGCCAATCTAACAGTTCCGGATGACTAGGCATTTCACCCTGGTTACCAAAATCTGAGGACGTAGCCACCAATCCTTTACCAAAAAACTGCTGCCAAAGACGGTTTACCGCCACCCTCGCGGTAAGCGGATGCTTGTCATTCACCAACCAACGGGCAAGACCAAGTCGGTTTTTTGGATAATCTTCAGGCATGGGAAGAATCGACGATGGCGTGTTGGCATCTACCTCCTCCCCATGAGCTGCATACTCCCCACGCTCCAGTATATAGGTAGTCCTTCTTGGATCCATGTCATCCATGACCATCACCTCCTGTACGGGCTCCACAGCAGCAGAATGTTCCGTCCGGGCAGCTTCTAATTTTTTGAGCTGGCTTTGGTACTTTGGAGAAAGGTTGTTCCAATAAAACACTTCTAAAGATTCTCTTTCCTCCGCACTTAAATCTTTAGCGCTCTTTTTCACCACCTTGGCCAATAGCTCAGGTTGAATCCATTGATAAATTTCTAAAAGGGATAATTCTTTGTCAAAAAGCTTTAGTTCGTCTACCGCTGCCCCTTTCAAGCCCTTTCCTCTCCAAACCGCGCCCACCTGAATGCCTGGCTGGCTGTTTCCTGCAAATAGTATGTCTTTGTACAAATTGTCCCTTGACATTTCACTAGCCATTAACTCCCCATTGGCATAGGTTTTTATTCCTTTGGCTTTGGAAGAGCCATCATAGGTCATCAACAAATGAACCCACTCGTCTCTCGGTATATCTTCCAAGGTGTGGTTACTAATGACATTATAAGGTGCCGTATGGGCGAGTATCATCTCCAGCCTATTGTCCCTTAAATACAAATGGTACCCTCTCCTATTGAACAATACAGCGCCATTGCCAGTATGGAAGATCACGCCATTTTCAAGGTTTGCAGGAATGTTGACCCAAATCCCTACGCTAAAAGGCTGGTCTTTGGAGAAACTACCTACACCTCCCATTTTCAACCAGCCATCTCCATTAAGTGAGGCAGCTTTTCCCTGATAGCCATCCACCAATTCGGGTTGTTTGCTTTTTTCTCCGGTACTTTCCATAACTCCCCTGACAGCAGCATTTATCCTGTCCTGCAGCGGTACCTTATCAAAATCAAAATGCGCAATTAGTGATTTTGATGGATTGTAAAAGCGGATATTTTTGTAGGACTGACTGCTTATCCAGGTTTCAAAATCAGCCTTTTCTGCTTTTTTTATATTGTTCAAGGCCACTTTTGCCGTATTAATGTCATTCTTTAACAGTTTAAGCAGTTTGTCCTTTTTGTCATCCGTCCAAAGCATGGTGGGAACAGGCATGGCATTGTCCCAGGAAATTTGTCCAGCTTCGTCTACCTGATTAAAAAAGCTACTCAATTGAAAGTATTCCTTTTGGCTTACAGGATCGAATTTGTGGTCGTGACACCTTGCACATTCCAGACTTAGGGCCATAAAGGCCTTGCCGAGGGTGTTGGTCCTGTCCGCTACATATTCTACCCTAAACTCTTCTTGAACGATACCCCCCTCCATATTCTGGGGATGTATGCGGTTAAAAGCAGTGGCCAGCTTTTGTTTTTTGGTAGGATTGGGCAATTGGTCTCCCGCTAATTGTTCAATGATGAACTGGTCATAGGGCATATTTTGGTTGTAGGCTTCTATCACCCAATCCCTCCAGGGAGACATGTCCCTGAACCTGTCTACGGTATAACCATGGGTATCTGCAAATCTGGAGAGGTCCATCCAAAACATGGCCATTTGTTCACCATAATGCGGTGAATTTAGCAAACGGTCAACTTGATTCTCATAGGCATTTTCCGAATCATCCGCTAGAAATGCATCCAATTCCTCCAAACCAGGAGGCAAACCGGTTACATCCAAACTTAATCTTCTCAAGAGTAATTCCTTGGAGGCGGATGGACTGGGTTCGAATCCATGTTCTAAGAGTTTCTGACCAATAAATAGGTCTATGGGTTGTGTTGACCAGTCCTTAATTTTGGGTTCAGGAAGCGCTGGTAATTTAGGGCTTATAAAAGCCCAATGCGGCTGGTAAGTAGCACCTGATTCGATCCATTTTATAAGTATTGCTTTCTGTCTGCTAGTTAAAGTGAGGTGGGATTCTGGAGTAGGCATTTGGAAATCAGGATCCTCGGAAATGATCCTGTGAAAGACTTCACTTTTGTTCAAATTCCCTGGACTTAAAGGTATTTTACCACTTTCTTTGGTAGCAACATAGGCTGCATCAGGAAGGTCTAGTCTCATACCCGCTTCTCTGGCAGCTTCATCAGGACCATGGCAGGAAAAGCAATTGTCTGATAGTATAGGTTTCACATGGATATTAAAATCCACCTGTTCTGGAAGTTCCTCCATAGCCTGCGCTATTGGATCCGGTAAATTGGGCTTACAGGACAATCCCATGATAACCAAAAATATATAAATCAATCTGTGAAACATTGTCTTAACTAGGTCAAATTAATTGTCAAATAAATTTAACTGAAATATAACCGAATTCCCATACTTTCATAGAATATCGTACAACGAGTTCAAATAAATTTAGGGGAATCCTTTAAAAAGAAGGGGAGTTGCCTAAATGCTCCTAATGGGATTTCCAGTTATACTAGCCTTGGATAGGCCAGGCTTCTATTGTGATAAAAGAAATCAATAGGTATTAAATGAAAAAAACCTGTTCGTATGGACAGGTTTTTTTCATTTGAAGTGATCCCGCTGGGGTTCGAACCCAGGACCCTAACATTAAAAGTGTTATGCTCTACCAGCTGAGCTACAGAATCAAAATTTCAATTTTTCGACCGTCCTTTTTCAGGGTTCAATATCAAAAGAAAACTTGGTTTTTCGCCTTACTTTCCCGTAATTGGATTGCAAACTTAAAGGACTAAATTGAAAATGCCAAATCTTAGATGGATCTTTCTTGTTTTTTTATCAGCTTTTTCATTGCTGTATTCGCATCAGGCTGATAGTCAGGTCAGCGAAAAAACCAGTTTGTCAACCGCAGATAGCCTATTTACAGAAAAAAAGTACAAAGAGGCTTTGCAACGGTATGAAACTATCCTTTATGAAGAAGAAGCTTACTCTCCAGCGATGTTGTTGAAGATGGGTTTTATTTCTGAAGGTTTGGGAGATTATGGGAAAGCATCCCTGTATTTATCGAAGTATTATAACTACAATCCCAATCCCGAAGTCATTGATAAAATCAAATCATTGACTGGACAGGCCTCGCTCGAAGGCTATCAGGTTTCAGACCAAGATAGGTTTCTGCGGCTACTTTTGGATTACAAAACTATAATTACTGGCGTTGCCGCATTCCTAATGTTGGTGTTTTTGATAATGGTATTTGTGTTTCCTGCCAAGCGCGCTGTTTTCTATTACCCTGCACTTCTGTTTTTGTTAGTGACCTTTCTTAGTAACAATTTCCTGAATAAACCTGATACGGGTATTATTACCGGAGGACCAGTACTAATTATGGATAGCCCATCTGCTGCAGGCAACCTTTTAAGAAGGGTAGAGGCTGGCCATCGAGTAACAATTTCTTCCAGTAAAGACATGTGGTACCAGATAAAGTGGGGCAATAAAGATGCATACATCCGCAAATCGGACATCTCTAAAATTTAATAACCATCTTCTATAATAATCTGCATCCAGAAGTGAATACATTTCAGGTAATGTTGTTGTGTCGATTTTCCTTAACCCGAATTCTAAGACTTTGGTAAAAAGTAACATAGGGCGGCTAACTTCGGCGAAAATTCCCTCATTTCAATAGTGAAATCTCTTGTTTGGTGGTTTGAACTGCCTTTATTAATGATTTCTACAAATTCCAGTTAGCAGTTCATTTCTTTTCCATTGATGAAAAGAAACGAACCAAAGAAAAATCTAGACAAAACAATGCTTCTGCCCGCAAGCCCCTCGCCCCCTCGCTGTTTTGTCGACCCACCGCTCCTTTTTAATACCAATAATCGTCCAAAAATCAAATGGTGTATAATTAATTTAGCTGAATTGCATAGCGGATCAGTATCAAAATGAATAGGAAGAAATATCGATAACCAATAATTTAAGCCTTCAAATTATATGAACCGGTTAATACCCCCTTAAATAAGAAAGAGTTAGATGGGAAAATGCAATAGATAATCTATTACGGGATGAAATCACTTGCTAAGAAAAGTCAGCAAATCTTTGGGATGATCCGAGTTTGAGTTAAATCAATGGAACACAATAAAAAAATGGGGCAATGCCTATTCCAACTGTAGGCTCACTCATTCACTATAATTACAATGAATCTGAGGATTTATTTTCAGCTTCAGGATTCTCACCCATCTCTGGATCCACCATGCTCAGTATTTCGCCGGGAGATAAATAGAGGGCTTCAATTTTTTGTTTGTAAGCCAAAGGCATTTGGTCATGGTTGAGCACAAAGTTTTTTGTTGCAATTATTTTCTCACCAAGTCCATGTGCCACAGCAAAACTGTCTGCTGCTATTTCAGCTTTGGTAATAAAATCATTGGACAAGTAATATTTGATGCCAAAACCCAATAAGTCTAAGGAGCTCCTATTCAAGTAATCCTGAATATGTCCGAGCTCATGTCCTATCCAACCTAATAACACATCACTGGGTAGCTCTTCAATAGGTATAGGATTGTCTTCCAAGAAAAGAAACCTTGAAATTTTTATTTTATAGGAGCGATTGTCCTTTGCGTGAAGGAATAAGGAACCAACCTTTGGCTGTGCTTGCATTACAGATCCAGTGATATTATTTTTGAATTGAAAATCAATCTTGGTATCCATCAAATCCGGAAAATAAGAAAGCGCTTTCAAAGTTAAGGCCCTGATTTCCTTTGGAATGATTTTATTCGTAGCAAACTTCTCCAATTTATAGTTTGACTTAAGGTGAATTTGGCTTTGGGGCGCAAGTTCTTTTTCGTTGAATCTACCATCAGAATTGCAGATCAGCAAAAGGTTTAAAGAAATTATAATATTGGATATTAAATATATCATGTTTTATAGCTAATTCGTCTTTCCATAATACACAATATCAGGTAGAATTAAAAAGGAAATCACAAAAAATCTCGCCAAATTTTTAGGCGGGATTTACTATTTGGTATAACTAGCCCTTTATATGGCCCAAGCTTTATCTCCTTTTTTATAATCTATACAAGGTTCATATCTTCCTGGTGTTTCCACAAATCTTAGTGCCTGAGTAGCACCTATCTCCGAAGTAAAGTAACCCAACAAGGTCAGGTCCTTGAGCATTAATATGCATTTGTCATCCTTGTTCCCTTCAGTACCAGAGACCATGGCTTTCTTATTGATCTGGTTGAGGTAGTTTGTTCTTTCCTCCACCGTTGCATCCATAAATTCCTTATTGTTGTCCGCTTTAAAATCACTCTTTAGTTTATTAAGGCCATTTACGAATGATTTTTGTTGTTCTTCAGTGTAAGTAGATTTTACCATCATGGCCATAAATGAGCCAATCCCTGCAGCTTTAGCTCCAGGTGTATCAGTGGTTGGAATGATGGCTTCGCCGATTTCATCCATATAAGCCAATTCGTCTTCAGAAAAATCCAGCCCTTCTATTTGCTTATCAGGAGCACATCCTGTCAAAATAACATTGGCTCCCACTATGGTACCACCCATCATCAGTACCACGCTTTTTAGTGCTTCTCTTCTATTTATAAAATTCATATCGTTTCAATTTGGATTTACAGATTACCTTTCTTCAACTCTTCAACAGCAAAGCTTGCAGCTCTGGCGGTCATGGCCATATACGTCAATGAAGGATTTTGTGCTGCTGCGGAAACCATAGCTGCTCCATCCGTTACAAAAACATTTTTGGCATCCCACACTTGATTATTGCCATTCAAAACAGAAGATTTAGGATCTCTACCCATTCTTGCTGTACCCATTTCATGTATACCCTGTCCAAATGTATAGCCGGTATCATAAGTTGTGACATTTTTAACGCCTGCAGCTTCAAGCATTTCTGCTGCATCATTTTTCATGTCCACCCTCATTTTCCTCTCATTGTCATGAATTTCCGCGTCCATTTCTAAGACAGGTATTCCCCATTTGTCTGTAACTGTTTTGCTGAGTTTAATTGAATTGTCATGATAAGGAAGTATTTCACCAAAGGCAGTCATTCCTACAGTCCATTCTCCTGGCTCTGTAAGTTCCGCTTTTAATGGAGCACCGAAATCCAATTCAGCCACCGATCTGCTCCAACCTTGCCTACTGGCACCACCTTGAAAACCAAAGCCTCTGATATAATCTCTTCTTTCGTTTCCTAAATTTCTATACCTAGGTACATAAAAACCGCCTGGTCTTCTTCCAAAATAGTATTTATCATCAAAGCCTTCTACAATACCTCTGGCACCAAGCCTGAAATGGTGGTCCATAACATTGTGACCAAGTTCTCCTGAGCTACTTCCCAATCCTTCAGGCCACACTTCAGTAGCTGAACGCATCAAAATCGCAGAAGAATTGAAGGAAGATGCACAAAGAAATACTATTTTTGAATCGAATTCGTAGGTTTCGTTGGTTTCACCATCGAGAACTTCCACTCCTGTTGCCCGCTTTTTGTCTTTGTCATAAAGCACTTTGGTAACAATTGACCAAGGCCTTAAAGTGAGGTTGCCTGTGGCAACTGCAGCCGGCAATGTAGAAGCTTGTGTACTAAAATAACCTCCATAAGGACAACCAAGAGAACATTTATTCCTGTATTGGCAACCAGGCCTACCCGGAAGTGGCTGGGTAATATTGGCTATCCTGGCATTGGTTACTAGCCTCTCCCCTTTATAATGGCTATTTACCCGGTCCGCTACATCCCGCTCTGCACAATTTAGTGGCATGGCAGGCATAAATTCTCCATCAGGGAGAATGTCGAGCCCATCCTTATTGCCGGATATTCCTGCAAATTTTTCTACATAACTGTACCATGGCTCTAGGTCTTTGTACCTGATTGGCCAGTCGACGGCTATGTCTTGCTTTTTATTGGCTTCAAAATCAGTGTCGGACCAGCGATAACTCTGTCTTCCCCAAAGCAGTGACCGACCACCGACCTGATAACCCCTAAACCAAGTAAAAGGCTTTTTTTCTACATATGGAGAATCATCCTCATGAGCCCACCAGTCAAGGTTTAACTCGTTCAAAACATAATCCCTTCGCAGGTTTGGATGGTTTTCCAACATCTCCACTGTCCGCCTTCCTCTGTGAGGTATTTCCCAAGGAGCTTTGGTAGCGTTTTTATAATCCTTTACGTGCTCTACGTTTGGACCCCTTTCCAGAAGAAGTACCTTTAACCCCTTCTCTGTTAGTTCCTTTGCTGCCCAACCGCCGCTGATCCCTGAACCAACGACAATGGCATCATAACTTTGATTAGCCATATGCTTTAAATGTTTATTTTAGGTATTGCAATATTATTGATTTTATTGAAGAAAAGGTATAATTTTTCCATTTCCCTAAATTCCGCTCTCTCAATTTATAAATGCTCTAAATAGGCATTTTCTTTAGCTCCTATAAATACCTAACTATTCTTCGATATTATTGTTCTTCAGGCTGTTCCTTTCTGCATTGGCTTTTATGAAATCATTGTCTTTGAAAAACAGCATAAAAATCACAGTCACTACCAAAGCAATCCCAGATGGTATCAGCCAAATGTTTTGCCAAACATGAGTCCCATCTGCTAACAAATAGAAATCTGAGACAATACCTGCTATCCAAAATCCGATAAGCATACCTATGCCATAAGTCGCTAAGGTAATCAGCCCCTGAGCAGAACTTTTGTATTTTGGTCCAGCTTTCGAGTCGGTATAAATTTGACCAGCAACAAAGAAGAAATCGTAACAAATTCCGTGCAATGCAATGCCTATAAGTAGTAAATAGGTACCCTCTCCGGCATCTCCAAAAGCAAAAAACACGTACCTCACAACCCATGCAAGCATTCCTACAATCAAGGTAGTCTTCAAGCCAAATTTCTTAAAAAAGAAGGGCATAAGTAAAAGAAACAATACCTCAGAAACCTGGCCTATTGTCATTTTACCAGTAGGATTGGTAAGCCCTACCTCAGATAAGAAAGGATTGGCATTTTGATAATAAAAAGCAAGCGGAATACAAATCAGGATGGACGACAAAAAGAAAATGGAAAAATCCTTGTCTTTTAATAACTTAAGGGCGTCCAAACCAAGCATTTCTGAGATGGATTGTGTGTCACCTTTTTGAGCAGCAACAGGAGGTGTCTTTGGAAGTGTAAATGCAAAAAGGCCCAAAACTACGGACGAGATAGACGACATCAAAAAGGTATTTCGAAGCATTCCCTCTCCTATTGCCGCTGAACTATCCCAAATAAAGAAGTAACTAATCATCAAACCGGAAGCTATCCATCCTACCGTTCCCCATACCCTAATTGCACTAAATTCTTTGGCTGGGTTTTTCATTTGGTTAAAAGAAACTGAATTGACCAGTGCAAGGGTGGGCATGTAGAGGATCATATAAGCAAGGACATAAGGATAGAAAGCAACAAAACTATGAGAAGAAAACATCATATACATCAACCCAGCTCCTAAAAGGTGTAATACGCCTAAAATCTTCTCTGCATTAAAGAACCTGTCGGCTATTAGACCTATGACAAATGGAGCCACTATGGCACCGATAGACTGTGTGGAAAATGCTGCAGCCAATTGTCCACCATTTGCTTGGAGGTTATTCCCTAAAAAGGTCCCTAAAGTAACGTACCAGGATCCCCAAACGAAAAATTCTAGAAACATCATTAGGGAAAGTTTAAACCTATTATTTAAAGTCATAGTTTTTGGTGCGTTAGTGTTTAGGGTAATAAAATTTTATCGGGTACTGTTAGCAAACAATCTATAGAAATATTTAAAATTTAAGCCAATTTAACGTAAATTTATCACTTGAGAAAGCGAGCATAGGATTTCGCAATTCCTGAAATATTTTCAACAATTTGAAAAATAAGTAGTTTCAGCATCTAGCATTGAAATATATAATGAATATACGGAATTAAAGAAACCAATAAACCAAAGACCAGAAGAATGAGTAACAGAAAACTTAAAATGGGGATGATTGGAGGTGGACCGGGATCCTTCATAGGCGCTGTCCACAGAATTTCGGCTGCGATGGATGGCATCATCGAATTGGCAGCAGGTGCTTTTAGTAGCAGTCCGGAAAAATCTGCAGAAACAGGTAAAGAACTTTTCCTTCCATCTGATAGAGTCTATGGCTCTTATGATGAAATGTTTGAAAAGGAATTGCTATTGCCTGAATCTGAAAGAATAGATTTTGTGGCAATTGTTACACCTAATCACGTTCATTTTGACCCGACCAAAAAAGCATTGGAAAATGGGTTTCACGTGGTGCTGGACAAGCCCATGACTTTTAGCTATCAAGAAGCCAAAGAACTAAGCAAGATAATAGAACAAACGGGTTTAATGTTTTGCCTTACCCATACCTATACCGGCTACCCTATGATCAAGGAGGCAAAACAGCTGATTTCCTCCGGTGTTTTGGGTAAGGTAAGAAAGGTATATGTAGAATACCCCCAAGGCTGGTTATGGAATAAACTAGAAAATACTGATTATAAGCAGGCCATCTGGAGAACGGATCCCACCAAAAGTGGTATTGCTAACTGTATGGGTGATATCGGTACCCACGCCTTTAATCTTGCGGAATACGTAAGCGGATTGAAGTTGACAAAATTATGTGCCGATCTTAACTGTATTGTTGAAGGCAGAACCCTTGATGATGATGGAGCAGTATTGTTGAAATTTGAAGATGGTGCTTCGGGAGTATTGATGGCCACCCAAATTGCTACAGGCGCAGAAAATAACATTAAAATCAGGGTCTTTGGTGAAAAAGCAGGGCTGGAATGGGAACAGGAAAATGCCAATACTTTAATTGTAAGACATCCTGAAGCACCTGACCAGATTTACCGTGCAGGAGGCAACGTTCCTTACTTGTCTTCCGCAGCCATGGAAAACGTCAGAACGCCCGGGGGACATCCGGAAGGCTACCTTGAAGCATTTGCTAATTTGTATCGAAATTTCGCCAGATGCCTTTATGCCAGAAAAAATGGTGAGACACCCAAAAAGGAATGGGAAGACTTTCCAGGAGCTGAAGATGGCTTAAGAGGAATGGCTTTTGTAGAGCACGTAGTAAAAAGTAGCAATTCTAATGAAAAATGGACTAAATTTGAACTCTAAATAACCCCTAAACTTTATGAAAACCATTAAAGGACCAGCCTTATTTTTGGCTCAATTTGTAGATGATAAAGCACCTTTTAATAATTTAAAAGACATTTGTACCTGGGCAGCAAGCATCGGTTACAAAGCTGTTCAAATCCCTACCTGGGATGCCAGACTCATAGACCTGAAAAAAGCAGCCGAGGACATGGATTATGTCAGCCAAATCAAGAATACCGTAAAAGAAGCTGGTGTTGAAATTTCTGATTTTTCTAGCCATTTGCAAGGACAACTGGTGGCAGTGAGTCCAGCTTATAATGAGCTTTTTGATGCCTTTGCTCCTGCGGAACTAGCGGGTGACCTTAAAGGAAAACAAAAATGGGCTACCAATCAGCTTATGATGGCCGCAAAGGCCAGTAAAAACTTTGGATTGACTACGCATGGCACTTTTAGCGGAGCTTTGATGTGGCATACCGTGTATCCATGGCCACAGCGCCCTGCTGGGTTGGTGGATACCGGCTTTGAAGAGTTGGCAAAAAGATGGCTGCCCATTTTGGATGAATTTGATAAATATGGTGTGGATGTTTGTTATGAACTCCACCCGGGAGAAGACTTACATGATGGGGTTACTTTTGACTTGTTTCTTGAAAAAGTAAACCACCATAAAAGGGCCAATATTCTATATGACCCAAGCCACTTTGTTTTACAGTGTCTTAACTATGTAGATTTTATCGACATTTATAAAGACAGAATAAAAATGTTTCATGTTAAGGATGCAGAGTTTAATCCAACAGGGAGACAAGGTGTTTATGGCGGCTATTCCAGCTGGATAGAACGAGCAGGAAGATTCCGCTCGCTAGGGGATGGTCAGGTTGATTTTAACGCTATTTTTAGTAAACTTTCTCAATATGATTTTGATGGATGGGCTGTTCTGGAATGGGAATGCGCCATTAAGCATCCTGAGGATGGAGCAATAGAAGGTGCTAAATTTATTAGTGAGAAAATAATACATGTAACTGAAAAAACCTTCGATGATTTTGCTTCCACAGGAATGGACGAAGGTTTAAATAAAAAATTATTAGGAATTAATTAATCTAACTATTACAAACCATGAAGTTTAATTTGAATTTAAGTTTGGCTATTATTGCCAGCGCAATGGTAGCCGTTTCAGCCTGTGGTGGCTCCGGTAGTTCTGAATCAGCATCTAGCGAAAGCACTGCTGCTGCACCACCTGCCCCTGTGAAGGAAATCAGCCTGGAAGAAAAGTATAAGGATAATCCTGTTTACATCAAAGGTATAGAGCTGATGGCTCAAAATGATTGTTCTTCTTGCCATATGCTTGAAAGAAAAATCGTAGGTCCATCTTATGCAGATGTTGCTGCTAAATATGAGGCAACTGAAGAGAATGTTGAACTTTTGGCAAGTAGAGTGATTGCAGGCAATGTAGGTGTATGGGGAGAAATACCCATGCCAGCCCACCCGACCCTTTCTGAAGAAGACGCAAAAGAACTGTCAAGATTCGTACTATTGCTAAAGAAATAATTTGATATGATAAGAACAACTTTGTCTATGGCAGCACTTTCACTTGCAGTAGTGGCCTGTGGTCCTGCTACGGTTGAAAAAGATATTGCGGAGGAAAATATAGAAGAAATCATCGTGACGGAAGAAGAGTGGATTAGTTTATTTGATGGCGATAGCCTTACAGGTTGGACCAGCTTTGGTGAAGAACAGCCGGGTGAGGCTTGGGAGGCAGCCGATGGTGTTCTCTACTTTAATTCCAGTAAAAAAGACAAAGGCGCTTCTGGAGGAGATTTGGAAACCAAAGAGACCTTTGGCAATTTTCACTTGCAAATTGAGTGGAAAATCTCAGAAAATGGAAACAGTGGAATCATGTTTCATGTTCGAGACAATGGCGATTACGACAGACCTTACCATACAGGCCCTGAATATCAGCTACTTGACAATGATGGGCACAAAGATGGCAAAATCACTACCCACCGAACAGGTGATCTTTATGACATGATAGAATCTACCGAAGAGGCCTCAAACCCTGTAGGTGAATGGAATAAAAGTGAAATTGTTATCAATGACAACAAATTGCAGTTTTTCCTTAATGGGGTAAAGACAGTAGAAACTTCTTTGTGGGATGACCAATGGAATGCCATGGTTGCTGAAAGTAAATTCTCGCAATGGGAAGATTTTGCCAAATTTAAGGAAGGTAAAATCGTGCTTCAGGACCACGGAGATGATGTATGGTTCAGAAATATCAAAATTAAAAGACTATAAATAACTTCTTACTGGACTTCTTTCTCAACAGTGAATTAGGAAGCCTTTTTGAAGTTAAAGAAAATAAAAAAAGCCGGAAGAAAAATTCTTCCGGCTTTTTTTATTTTGACCATCAAGTGACTAAGCCACAATGGTTTTTAAGATGTCATTTAAAGTCTTGCTTGGTCGCATTGCAGTGGATGTTTTATCTACATCCGGTTGGTAATACCCTCCAATATCTACAGGACTTCCCTGAGCACTAATCAATTCATCAATAATCGTTTGCTCATTGTCCTCCATGGTTTTAGCCACCGGAGTGAAAATGGTTTTCAATGCTGCATCATCATCTTGGTTGGCCAAAGCTTCTGCCCAATACATGGCAAGATAAAAATGGCTCCCTCGGTTGTCCAGTTCATTTACTTTTCTGGATGGAGACTTGCCATTTTCCAGAAACTTAGCTGTTGCCTGGTCCAATGTTTTGCCCAACACTTTTGCCCTATCGTTGTTAAAGGTATCTCCCAAATGATCCAAGGAAACGGCAAGAGCTAAAAACTCACCCAATGAATCCCAACGAAGGTGACCTTCCTCCACGAATTGCTGAACATGCTTAGGAGCAGATCCCCCAGCGCCAGTTTCAAACAAACCTCCACCATTCATCAAGGGTACTACAGAAAGCATTTTTGCACTTGTTCCTAGTTCCAGAATTGGAAATAGATCTGTCAAATAATCTCTTAATACGTTACCTGTAACTGAAATGGTGTCTTTACCATCTTTTATCCGCTCCAAAGAAAAACGTGTTGCTTCTTCGGGCGACTTGATAGAAATTTCTAATCCACTGGTATCGTGATCCTTTAAATAAGTCTCTACTTTGAAGATAAGTGCAGCATCATGAGATCTGTTTTTGTCCAACCAAAATACTGTTGGTACTCCCGTTGCTCTTGCTCTATTTACAGCAAGCTTCACCCAATCCTGGATGGGAGCATCTTTTACCTGACACATTCTCCATATATCACCCTCTTCAACAGCATTTTCCAAAATCACCTTGCCTGAAGCATCAGTTACTTTTACTGTTCCAGCTAAAGGAATTTCGAAAGTTTTGTCATGTGAGCCATATTCTTCTGCTTTTTGAGCCATAAGTCCTACATTAGGCACAGAACCCATAGTAGTAGGGTCAAAAGCACCGTTTTTCTTACAAAAATCGATGGTTTCTTGATATACCCCTGCATAAGATCTATCAGGAATTACAGCTTTAGTATCCTGTAATTCATTGTTTTTGTTCCACATTTGTCCACTACTTCTGATCATAGCAGGCATGGAAGCATCAATAATTATGTCACTAGGCACATAAAGATTGGTGATCCCTTTGTCAGAATTCACCATTGCCAAATCAGGACTGTCTGCATAACATGCATCAATATCAGCAGCTATCGATTTACGGATTACAGAAGGCAACGTCTCTATAGCGGCTAAAAGGTCACCAAATCCATTGTTGGGATCTACTCCTGCCTGTTTTAAGGCGGCAGTATGTTTTTCAAATACAGGTGCAAAGAAAACAGTCACTGCATGCCCAAAAATGATGGGGTCAGAGACCTTCATCATGGTGGCTTTCAAGTGCAATGAGAACAAAACGCCTTGTTCTTGGGCTTCAGCTATTTGCTCTTTGAGAAATTTTCTCAATGCTGAAACACTTAAAACAGCTGAATCAATGATTTCTCCTTTAAGAAGAGAAAGACTTTCTTTTAGCGTTGTTTGCTTGCCGTCATCTCCATGCAAAACGATACTGATACTCGTTTCTGAAGGAAGAGTGACTGATTTTTCGCTACCATAAAAATCACCCTCAGTCATACTTGACACATGAGATTTGGAGTCTTTGCTCCATTTACCCATGCTGTGGGGATTGTTTCTGGCAAATTGTTTAACTGCCTGTGGGGCTCTTCTATCTGAATTACCTTCCCTTAGCACAGGGTTTACTGCGGAACCCTTAATTTTATCGTATTTGACTTGGATATTTTTCTCTTGTTCGTTTTTGGGATCATCAGGATAATCTGGCAATCCATACCCCTTCTTCTGCAATTCCTTAATAGCAGTCTTTAGCTGCGGAATAGAGGCACTGACGTTAGGTAACTTTACAATGTTGGCTTCAGGTGTTTTGGCGATCTCTCCCAGTTCGGAAAGGGCATCCATAACCCTCTGACTTTCTTTCAAAAACTCAGGAAATGTTGCAAGGATTCTACCTGAAAGAGAAATATCTCTAGTTTCCACAGACACCCCAGCCGAGTCGGTAAATGCTTTTATAATGGGCAATAAAGAATAAGTAGCTAATGCCGGTGCTTCATCGGTAAGGGTATAAAGAATTTTTGGGGTTTTGTCACTCATATGTATTTCTGTTTTCTGATTGTTTTAAAAATGAATTCCAATTTGAATTTATGAGCTAAATTACGAAAAATATCTTTATCCAAAGAGCAGCACCCGAGATAAGGACAAATAATAACCCTAAGGATGATAGCATACATAAGGCGGGAAAATCAGGTACCAATGGTAACCAAAGCGGCTTCAAAAATACAGGGTTTACTGCTGCTTTTTCCTAAAAGATCCGCAGGTACTTAATAACTTTCATCCTGGTTGGGAAAATCCGCTGACTTAACATCTTTTATATAATTGCCGACTGCCTTAAGCATGGTGTTTCTGATGTCTGCATACTGTCTTAAAAACCTGGGTTGAAATTCCTGGGTGATACCCAGCATGTCATGAAGTACCAACACCTGTCCATCCACATCCGGTCCTGCGCCAATACCTATTACTGGTATGCTTACCGCTTCTGCGACTTCTTTTGCTAGGGAGGCAGGGATTTTCTCCAACACAAGACCAAAACAACCACATTCCTCTAGAATTTTCGCATCTTCTAGCAACTTATTGGCTTCACCTTTTTCTCTGGCTCTTACGGTATAGGTGCCAAACTTGTAAATCGACTGCGGAGTTAGCCCAAGGTGTCCCATCACAGGTACGCCGGCACTCAATATCCGAATAACTGATTCTTTAATCTCTGCCCCGCCCTCCACTTTTACGGCATGTGCCCCAGATTCTTTCATTATGCGAATAGCAGACCTAAGGGCCTCGGAGCTGTTCCCCTGGTAAGAACCAAAAGGAATGTCCACAACTACCAATGCCCGCTCAACCGCCCTTACCACTGAAGTGGCATGGTATATCATCTGGTCTAGAGTGATGGGCAAGGTGGTTTCATGGCCAGCCATTACATTGGAAGCCGAGTCTCCTACCAAGATCATATCTATTCCTGCCGCATCTACTATGCCAGCCATAGAAAAATCATAAGCAGTAAGCATGGAAATCTTCTCTTTCCGCTTTTTCATTTCCTGAAGAATATGCGTGGTAATTCGTTTCAGGTGGGTGGATTGGTGTACAGACATATCAGTGAAGGTGAACGGTGGAAGCTTTTGGGTCTAAGTTTACGGTAATGTGCTCACTAAGGGTAGTGGCTAGTTCATAGCCTGTATAATCCGCGGCTACAGGAAAGAGTTTATGGCTCCTGTTGACGAAAACCAATACTTCCATTTTTTTTACGCCCAATGCAAGAAATGGAACCATTGCAAAGGCCAGGGTTTTACCTGTATTCAAAACATCATCCACCAAAATTATTGACTTTCCCTCCAGTGGCTCATGCGGTGAAAGTATAACTTCTTCAATTTTAGGATTTGACTTGTCTAGTTCCACTTTGATTAATTCCACATCAAAAGAAGCAATTTCTTTTAATTTTGCCACCATCAATTCCGCGAATACATATCCCATCCCGTTTAGTCCGGCAATTGTCAGCTGCTTTTCTCCTGCATTTCTTTCATAAATCTCAAATGCTATTCGCGTTATCTTTTGTTGGATTTGATGATGGTTCAATACCAATATTTTTGCTTTTTGCGTCATTTCTGTGCCTTTGTCAAAATTTTAATGAAATTAACCGAATTGACCCTGCTTTCAAAGTAATGATCAAACTTTTACTTTATCTGCATTCTGGGGGTTCTTTGGCTCACCATTTTTAGCGGTGGCTGTCTTCCTCATTCATTATTTTCAAGTAATTTTCATAACGATAAGGGTGAATATAGCCTTGTTCCAAAACCTCCAGAACTTTACATCCTGGTTCATTTATATGTTTACAATCATTGTATTTGCACTGTCCCAGGTATTTTCTCAATTCTACAAAATAGTGCGAGAGCTCTTGGTCATCAATGTCCAAAATCCCAAATTCTTTGATTCCAGGGGTGTCTATAAAATAGCCTGTTTCTCCAAAAGGAAACATTTCTGCAAAGGTAGTGGTATGAACTCCCTTTGAAGAAAACTTTGAAACCTCCTGGGTAACCTGCGAAGCTTGAGGTACTAATCTATTAAGTAAGGTGGATTTTCCTACACCAGAATGCCCAGCCATCAATGTCGTTTTTCCTGCAAGTCCTGGTTCAAATTTTTCCATTAAGTCCTGATCATGCAAGGCAGAAAGTTCTATTATAGGATAGCCCAAAGGCGCATAAATGTCATGCAATTCTGCTAAAAAATCCAAGTCCTTTTGCTTGGTTAAGGTTTCTACCTTGTTGACAAGTAGGGTGCAGGGAATCCGAAAACTTTCCGTACTTACCAAAAACCGATCGATAAAACCCAAGGAAGTTCTGGGATCACGGACAGTTACCATAAGATAGGCCTGATCCACATTGGCTGCCAGGATATGGGAAAAGTGTTGTTTTCGGGTGGATTTTCTGATGATATAATTTTCCCTGGGAACAATAGTGTGAATAACCGCTGTTTCCTGGTTTTTTTCCCTTTCCAAGATGACATAATCTCCTACGGCGATTGGGTTAGTTAATTTGAGGTTGTCCTGTTTGAACTTTCCTCTAAGCCTGGCCTTGATCATTTTGTCACCGACTTTCACCTCATACCAGGAGCCTGTAGTCTTGATCACTCTTCCTTCCATGTTTCTTTCTTAATGATTTCAATCGTCCTTTCAGCACTTCCCAAATTATCATTCACCAGGTTTTTTGCCGACTGGCAGGCCTGTGCATAGTCCGCCGGTTGACTAAGCTTTTCCATGACTGTTATAATTTCAGTTTCGTCTTTAACAGGAAACCCGCAACCATATTGATTGCTGATATCCGCCTCTGGAAACTTCGAAACCTTCTTTAATGGACCAAACAACACAGGGATTCCAAATGCCAAAGGTTCCAGTATATTGTGTAGCCCCTTACCCATAGCCCCTCCAATATACGCCCATTGAGCAAACTGGTACAAGGAAGAAAGCATGCCAATATTGTCAATTATCAAAATATTCCAAACACTTGGTTGGTCCGCTTTGCTAAATTCAGAATATTTTATGGAAGGCAATGTAATGGCCTTCTGCCAATTTTCAATGATTCCTGCATGAATATCATGGGGAGCAATAATAAATTGTAGGTCCTTTGATTGATTAATAAATGGAATGAGGCTGTCCATGTCTTCTTGCCACACGCTACCCAGCACCATAACTTTCTTAGCAATGCCTTGCGCAATCTCTGGAAACGATTTAGGTTGAAGACTGGTCTTGTATACATTGTCGAAACGGGGATCGCCAGTCAAACTGATGCTTTGGAGCCCAGTTTTCTCAAGCAACGCTTTGGACGCCTCATTTTGCACAAAAATATGATCAAAGCAAAAAAGGAGCTGCTTAAAGAATCCCCCATACCAGGAAAAATACACTTGCTCTACTCTGAAAGAGGCCGCTACCAAATAGAGCGGGATTTTTCGTTTTTTGACAGCAAAGATATAATTGGCCCATAAATCATATTTAATGAAAAAAACCATCTCTGGTGAAAGTAAATCTACAAAACGATTGGCATTTTTGGGGCTATCAATGGGAAGATAACAGATGAAATCTACCCAGGGTTGCTTTTTTTTGATGGCTTGTTCATATCCTGATGGGCTAAAAAAGGAAACCGCAACAGACCAGAGTGGATGCTCTTTCTTAAAGGCTGCAATGACAGGTTTTGCTTGTAAGTATTCTCCAAGGGAGGCTACATGAAACCAGACCAATTTACCAGGCTGTATTTTCCTAAAGGATTTTATCGCTTCAAAGGTCTTTTTCCTTCCATTAAAGCCGAGTTTGAGCTTATCAGATCGTTTACTGCCAATTCTCATCAGCCAATCAAGCAGAATCATTCCCAGGTTGTACAAAATCCTCATGAAGCAAAATTACATCAAAAATATCTCTTTGAGCAATTCTGGGTCCAAATCATGGCCTCCACTATAGCAAAGCTCCTTAAAGTTGACAAAGTCCGCATCATAAATGAGGTTTCGCTGACGAATATAGATTTCTGATTGCAAAAAAGGGTCATCGTCTCCCAGAGCTAAAATGACCTGACTGTCTTTAAGCCTTTCAACCATTATAGTGGGTTCCAGGTCATGAGCGGGAGCTCCACCCCAAAAAACCACTTTTTCCGGTTTTAGATTGAATTGGCAAACCCATCTGCTCATAGTGGCTACTCCTTGGGAAAATCCCAAGACGTTGATCTTTGGTATTTGGCCAAACTGAGGAAGCAGTTCTTCTATTATCCCGTTGAGGTAATTGTTGCAGTTGGCGATGTCTATTTCGCGCTCATGCTTGGTCATCCAGTTGGCCCCCACCCTTCCCGAAAATCCTTTAAGGTAATAATGGTTGAGCCCTTCTGGCGCAACTATAAGGCAATCGTCCTGAAAGAGGTGATTGAATTTCCTAAGGAAAAACTGAGCCAATTGCCCATAACCATGAAAGACAATCCAAATACTGTTTTCTTCTCCGGTAGGCGCATGGCTAAGAGAATAAGTATGTTTGGCCTGAAAATTTAGTTCTTTTTGAACCATTATACATTTAAGTCTTCAAGTTTATAAGGAAGCAATTGGTCAATCCCATCAGCTTTTAGTACACTCCCATCTGAGCGGAGCATCAGTACCTCAATTGGGCTCTCAAATTTCATTTCATACTCGCTGATCGTCTGTCTGCACAAGCCACAAGGAGTAACAGTGGCCAGCCCGGTATTGTCAGATTTTTTGGCCACTATGGCTATTGATAGGGGTTTAAGCGCTGGGAAATTGGCATGGGTATAACTTAAAAGAACCCTCTCCGCACAAATGCCTGCAGGGTAGGATATGTTTTCCTGGTTATTTGCCCAGAACGTTTGTCCATCTGCTAAAATTACAGCAGCACCTACCCGAAAGTTTGAATAAGGTGCATGGGCTTTGTCAGTAGCTTTGGTAGCCAGAACAATTAATTTTGCCTGCGTTTCATTCAAATTTTCTGCAGTGATCAATTCCATGGTACTGATATTACTGACTTTTTTGTTCTCTTTCATATTCAAATATATCAATTTTCTTAAGATTGAGATTATTTACAGGATTTTAGAATGGCAATTGAATGGTTCGAAATAGCAAAGCCCTAGAGGGCGATAATTTATTAGTCAGGGGCGCAATAAATGACAGCGAATTTTGGCGGTATTGTTGCCTTTTTTTCTGCAACAATGCTGACAAAATCAACCCTCGAAAATCTTGTCGTGCAATTGCTTGATCAAAGAATTAAATGAAAAGGTTTCTTGATCAATCTCAGGAATTGTTGGAACCACAAGAGAAACGGACTGTTTGAAGATTGGGTATCGCCCAACTATCGTGAAATCGAAAAACAGCCATTCTCTCTTTTTCGATTGATTCTCTTCATAATAGATTGTCTACCACTTATTTCAAGTTTAAATTTTCAATAATTATTTGTCTTTAACGGAGGTTTTAAAATTTTATAACTAACTTAAATGATAATTCATTATTTCAAATCAACCCTAAACAACAGCTAAAAGGTAAAAACAATGTCTTCGGGTAGAAAATAAGGTAAAATCCTATTTACTCTTGCCCTCTATTGGACTTTATGGCTAAAATTTAGAGCGTATTTGAATTGTTAAACTATCTTCAATTAATTGGTTTATGTTTATGAAGAAAAATTTTACTTATTGTTTATTGACGTTGCTACTTCTGCAATTTAACGGGGCACTTATGGCCCAGCAAAGTACAGTCAACGGAAAAGTGACGTCTGCAGAGGACCAAGAAGGTCTTCCGGGTGTCAGCATTGTAGCAGAGGGTACCGGAACAGGCACGGTTGCGGATATTGACGGGAATTTTACCATCAATGTATCCGGTAACAATCCTGTATTGGTTTTTTCTTATATAGGATTTGCCAAACAGTCTGTAGCTGTAGGTAATCGGCAGACGGTGAATGTGGTCATGCAGGCAGAGGCCACGGGTCTGGATGAGTTTATTGTAACAGCTTTTGGCATTTCTCAGGAAAAAAAATCACTGGGCTATTCGGCACAAAACATAGACGCCGAAGCCATTACTAAAACAAAGCAACCTAACATTGTCAATTCCCTACAGGGTCAGGCTGCAGGTGTTCAGGTGACCAACTCAGGGGGTGCTCCCGGTCAGTCGGCAAGGATAATCATCAGAGGGATCAATTCATTGGACCCTGGCGCCAATAACCAACCACTATTTGTGGTAGATGGTGTTCCTGTGGATAACTCTACGATAGAGTCTTCAGGTTCTCCCAGAGGCCTGTCCAATAGAATGGCGGATCTTAATCCCAATGATGTGGAGTCTATGTCTATACTTAAAGGTGCAGCAGCAACAGCACTTTACGGTGTGAGGGCAGCCAATGGTGCTGTTATCGTCACTACCAAAAAAGGGAAGGAAGGACAAGTCAGGGTAAATTACAACGGTGCAGTAGGTTTTGAAACCCTTAACAGTCTGCCTAAATTACAGGACCAATACGGCCAGGGTTTCAGCGGTCAGTACCAACCCACCAGTTTCTGGCCTTCCTGGGGAGCTCCCATAGCTGAAGTGCGGCAAACAGTCCCTGATCACAAATACCAGGACAACTGGAACCGGGCTTTTAATACCGGGATACAGATAGACAATAACCTGAGCATTTCTGGGGGCAATGAGAAAGCGACTTTCTATGGTTCATTTGGTAACCTCCAGCAGGAGGGTATTATCCCATTTTCTACCTGGAACAGAACAACAGCCAAGCTATCTGGAAGCGTAAAGGTTTCTGAAAAGTTTGATTTTTCCGGATCTGTTAATTTTAGCAACTCCGGTGGTAACAGGGTGCCTCATGACCGCTTTATGGAGCGCATGATGTATTGGTCTGAAACTACAGATGTTCGGGATTATATCAATGAGGATGGGACCATGAGAACCTATTCGAATACAAACCCGATCTATGATGCCCGCTTTGCCACTTATGAAGATGATGTCAATCGAGTGATAGGCAATATCAATTTTAATTATCACCCTACGGATTGGCTTTCTTTGTCCTACCGTTTGGGTAATGACTTCTACAGCGATAAAAGAACAGAGATCACACCAGGCCCCAGAGGAATAGATGGTGAAGTACCCCTTAGTTCAACAGGCTTTCTGGAAGAAACCAGAATAAACAGCCGAGACCTTACCTCTAACTTCTACCTTACCTTAAAAAAGGAGTTTGGCACAGACCTGAATACAAGCCTAAGGTTAGGTAACGATATATTTGAAAGAAGTTTTGACAGGGTTACAGCAAGAGGTGAAAATTTTGTTATTCCAGAATTTTATAACCTAAGTGCCGCTTCTCAAATCTTTGCCAGTCAGGAAAAGAGTTTGAGGAGATTGGTAGGTTTTTACGGGGATCTGATGGTAGACTATAAGAATTACCTGTTCCTGAATGTAACCGGAAGGAATGATATTTCTTCTACCTTACCTCAGGACAACAATTCTTTTTTCTACTCTTCTTTCAATCTTGGTTATGTATTTAGCGAAAACATACAGCTTCCATCCTGGGTGACTTTTGGTAAATTGAGAGCATCCTGGGCGCAAGTGGGTAAGGATACTGATCCGCATATCCTGGGATCAACCTATGCTTCCCCTTCTGTTTTTCCTTTAAATGGGCAGGTAGGCTTTACAAGAAATTCGGTTTATGGAGATTTGGCGCTTAGACCGGAACAGACTAACGCTATAGAATTTGGTTTGCAAACGGCGTTTTGGAACAACAGGGCTAACTTTGATGTGACCTATTACAAATCAAACGCAAAGGACCAGATTATCCCCGTACCCGTGTCCGATGCCACAGGCTTTTCTTCCTATATCACCAATGCAGGAGAGATTGAGAATAGTGGATTCGAATTTATATTGGGCGGAAGTCCGATAAAAGGGAATGATTTTTCCTGGAACATTAGTGCCAACTTATCCATCAACAACAACGAAATCAAGGCAATTAGAGAAGGAATCGATGAAATTGTCGTTGGAACACAATTTGGATATGGAGGCTCGTCTGTCACCATGAAATTGCTCGAAGGAGAAGCCTATGGTAATATTTTTGGCAGGTCCTACCAAAGGTTCGGTGCTGATCCCGACAACTTGTTTCTGGAAAGCGACCTTCCCGTAGTTATTGGAGCCAATGGTTTCCCGGTAAGGGGAGGAAGCCAATTGATTTTAGGAAATGCAATACCTAAATGGATTGGCGGCATTCGCAATGATTTTACCTATAAAGGTTTTGAATTTTCATTTCTTGTGGACTTCAGGACAGGTCTTGAGCAATACGATCAGTTCGGTAACTTTCTTTCCGCATTTGGGAAAAATGAGTTTACAGAAGCCAGAGAAGATTTCAGGGTTTTTGATGGCGTGTTGGCAGATGGGTCTACCAATACCAAGGAAGTTTGGCTAGGCCAGGGAACAGGTCCTGATGGCGTAAACTATGGTGCCGGGTACTGGAGAAACCATTACCGGACGACCAGTGAAAACTTTGTCAACGATGCCAGTTTTATAAAACTGAGAAACATCACCTTAGGGTACAACCTCAACCCGAATATTCTGGCGAACACACCTTTTAGAACTGCCAGGGTTTCAGTGGCTGCAAATAACATTATTCTTTACAGCCCCTGGGATGGTTTCGACCCTGAATCTTTCTCTGCCGGAGCTGGAGGCAATGCCACCGGTTTTACAGGTCTGGGCTTTCCAGGCGTACAGAGTGTTTTCTTTAACCTGAGCCTTGGACTTTAAAAAAACTGCAACTATGAAAGTTATATATAACATACTTATCCTGATGCTGCTTTTAGCATTTAGCTCTTGTGAGAATTTTCTCGATATCAATGAAAACCCCAACAATCCTCAGGACTCCCCAATATCAGGGCTAATGACCAATGCCACCTATGAGACTTCACTCAATGTGCAGGCTATTGGCGGCATTACTTCTAGTTATGTTCAATACCTCGCCTCGCCTAACCCAGCAGGTTCATCAGATATTATGGATCAGGTCAACTACAGCGGACTTTGGTTTGATATGTATAATGTGATGACTGACCTGACTGACCTTATGGCCAAGGCAGAAGATCAAGATGCAGGACACTATCTGGGAGCAGGACAGGTCCTGATGGCGCTTAACTTGGGTATGACAGTGGATGTTTTTGGAAGTGTTCCTTATTCGGAAGGTTTTGATTTTACCTCTGTCACTCCCGTCTATGATAATGATCGCACCTTATACAATGAAGTGTTTCGTCTGCTGGATCAGGGCATTCAAAACCTCTCAGGAACGACGACGCTTTCATTGGGGGATGACGATTTTATCTTTAATGGAGATGTAACCTCCTGGATAAAGTTTGGGAATATGCTTAAAGCCCGGTTTATACTGCACACCAAAGGAACCGATGCCTACAATGCGCAGCAGGTTTTGGCTGCCATAGACAACGGATTGACGAGCAATGCTGATGATGCAAATGTAGTGTTCTTTGAGCAGCGGTTTAATCCCTGGGCTCAGGTGGCCATAAATAATTCAAACCTTCTTTTAGGTGGCTGGATTTCTACCCAATTTGTAGAAGCATTGGATGGAACTTCTTACGCAAGCATGGATCCCAGGTTGAATTTAATGATTGGAGCCACGGACGATGGAGAGTATGTTGGTGTCACCAATGGAGCAGGTAGAGGAAATGCACCAGAACAAGGCGCAAGGTCGACCCTGATTCCAGGGCAATATTATACCTCGGAGCAATCTCCGCTTTTGATCGCTACCTATGCTGAGCAGAAATTCATAGAGGCCGAAGTAGCGCTACCTCAAGATGCTGATAGGGCATATGCCGCTTACCTTGCAGGAATCGAAGCGCATATGGACATGCTGGAAGTGAGTGATAATGATAAAATGGCTTATCTCAGCAGTCCAGAGGTGAGTATGGGTGCAGCGTCTCTTTCGCTGGCAGCTATTATGAAAGAAAAATATGTGGCCCTTTTTCTCCATCCCGAAACATGGAATGATGCCAGAAGGTTTGATTATGCGTACAAAGACATGACCTTGCCTGACAACCTGAATCCCAATCTAAATGGGCAGTATATCAGAAGACTGGCCTACCCGGACAATGAGGTGAGCAGGAATGGCAGCAATGTGCCTGACGTCACCCTGCTGGACAGAATTTGGTGGAACCAGTAAGGAAAAAACCAAGTACATTGAAAATTTAATAACATCTCTCCTAAGATAGGGGAGACTTTTTTTATGGCAAGTGTAAATTGGGTGAAGTAGGCCACTTCACACTGATATTTCCTGTAGTCTCCTTATATGCCGGCATTAATAAATGCCTCGAATCCGTTTCAGTTTTGAGAAAGTAAATAGCGGAATACGATAAACGCTATATTTAGGATTAATGCTGATTTCATGTCACCCTTCCAGGGCTTAAAAACTAGACCTATGTCTACTAAGTCACAGGGCTGTCACCCTGTGCCGAAGTATCTCACCCTTTCAGGGCTACCAAAAGATCTAAAGAAAAGTGTTGGGTTCATTTTATTATGCATTTAAGGGTAAGGAGAAAAACTTTCAGCCCAACAGGCCAATTGTAATGGCCAATCGATACCTGTGAACAGATACAATCGGATCCGGAATTCTGTCAAAGTAATCGATTTTACATAAAAAAGGACGGACTCCCTATACACTATTATGATTTAGAGGCAGAAAATTATACACTAAGCATGCCTTAATTGTACCGTTTACTATTAAAAAGATACGACAAACATTTTTTGGAATTAACAAATAAAATCTGGTTATTAGGCCAAAACAACCTCCTATTCGATTTAATATTAATAATTAGTCCAGGTAAATTTACAATTTTGCTAAAAAAATAGTTAGTCCATTTGTTTTATTGGTTTTTTAGTTTTAGTTTGGAATTTAAGTTATAATTTTATTAACCGTCTCATTATGAGGCAAGTATACATGCTGAATCCAGGAGAAGCACAATTCTATGGGGGGGGGTAATTTATTCCCATATTAATTTCAAAAAAAGAATTCTGATTTTCATATTTTTGTCTTCACTTTTAGGTTTAAATTCTGCAGATGCTTTAGATATCGAAATTGAAGGACCCACTACTGTATGTCCCATGAACGATTCTACTCACACATATACAGCTAATCCATCTGTATCGGGAATTGATGTTAATTGCAGTGCTTATACATGGACCGTTTTCAAAGATGGTGTAATTGTAAGAGGAGATTTCGGTAAAAATTTTTATTACACATTTGACGATATTGGATATTATCAGGTTAAAGTAAATGCTTTAAATTGCTCATTTTTACAAATTGACGGAGACGCTTCAATAACTGTGAATTCAAGGGTAAAAATGCCCAATCCTATCACAGGTCCGACTGTTTGCAATACCGGACAAGCCTATTCTTTTTATAGTAATCCTTCTTTACCGGGAAACGACCCGGATTGCAGTTATCATTATTCCTATTTATGGACAGCTCCATCAGGCTGGGATATTGATGGCGAAGGCAGTACAGCATTTACCGGAAATCCGGTCAACATAACGGCTCCAGCGGGTACCCCTTCCGGAAATTATAATATTTCGGTGCAATCGTCCATTCATTATGGAGGTACTCCGATTCAGGACAATTCATGGTTCAGCACGCCCAGAACCTACTCTGTCAGGGTTGGCTCCTTTAGTAGTTCGCAAGTATCCGTGTCGGGTACAGTAGCAGTATGTGGTGGGAATACCTATACCTACACTGCAAATATGCCAGGAGGTCATAAAAATGGTTACAGCTACAATTGGGCCTATCCTTCTGGATGGGTGGTACAATATTCCTCCGCTAATATCATACAGTTATATGTTCCTCCCACCTATTCTTCATACGGTACGGTACGGGTTTCCATCGGCAATGGATGTGGCTCCCCCTCTCCTTATCCTGGGCTGAAAGTGTTTCCATGCAGCTATATGGCCACTGGAAACTTCTCGATTTATCCCAATCCTGCGGAAGATGAACTGAATATAGCATATTATGATGAGGATGAAACTTCTCAATCCCATACCTTAGAAACTGAAGGTAATTCCGGAAATAGCCATTCTACCGAAGTAGTCTTCCAAATAGAACTTTACAATAAGCATGAAGAATTGGTCCAATCAGGGGAATCAAAATCTGGTAAGATCAAATTGAATACAAATAATTTGCAGCCGGGAACTTATTTTCTGCAAATCCGCTCCGGTAAAGAAGTTTTCAGAAAACAAGTTTTGATAAAATAACGTTTAAACGATGCAAAACTTTCAGGTTCCTTTGCCAAAGCAAGTTTCCAAATACAATGGATAAATTCTGGAAAGTTTCCTCATATTGATAATTAACTGAATATAATAAAAACCATGGTTTTCTGGCAAAAAAACACATTGATTGCGTTTCAACAATAAATTCATTAAAGATGTTATCTAAAATTAAATTATCACTAATTGGGACCTTTTTGTTAGTACTTACTTTGGGCTTAGACGGTAACACCCAAACCGAATCCGAAGCGTTATCCGCCAAAAATGCAGTTTATATCGAGGTAGGTGGAAATGCAGGTTGGTATAGCTTAAATTATGGTCGTATTTTTTATCAAAAAGGAATGTTAAAGCTGTCTGGTAGCGCTGGTTTTTCGATGTGGCGCCACAATACATCAGATCAGCCTTACAATATATCAAAAACAATCTATTGGCTTCCTACGCTACCATTGGAAATTTCTGCCTTTTTTGGCAAGTCCAAACATCACTTGGAAATAGGCACAGGAATAACTCCCAATTTATCAGTAACTGTTAGAAGGGATCCAGATTTCTTAAGAAGTAGTGATAAAGTGTATTTGAATGCATTTATACCCCTAAGATTGGGATACCGATACCAGAAACCTGAGGGGGGATTCTTCTTTAGGGTTGCCTATACTCCGGTATTCGAGCTTCCTATATTAGAAGGAAACAATTTTTTATTCAACCCGATTTTTGCCGGGATAAGTTTGGGGAAGAGTTTTTAAGCGAGGCATTCTGGTTGAAAGCAATGATCAAAGGCCTTCTTAAATGGCCAAGCCCATCCGTTTCCCTAAAAGGTTAAACTTGGGCCGGCATTATAAATGCCTGGTGTACATATCAGTAGGGATAAATGGGATGTAGAAAAATTCTACCCCCAGTACGAGTGTATGCTGGGCGAAGTTTGCAACTTCGCCTTGATATTTTCGAGGTGGGTACCACAGAGCACAGCACCAGCATTAACAAGATTTTTTTTATGGTTCCATTCATTTCAAATGATAAGTTAATGCAATCGTACGAAATTACCCTATTGGTATTTAAAAAGTTGAAAACGATGGAAGGTTGATTTGCAGGAGTTTACGAGGCAACCACCTTTTATCACATGGTCCGAGTAAACCCCCACTGAATGGCACGACTAAACTAAATGGTATTGGAGTTTCTCCTTCTTTTGAATATTCCGTTTTATCGAAAGATAGATAACCGAAAGAGCGCTACTTTCCAGAGCCAAGATTAGATTAACCTGGATAAAGCAATAGGATTTCCTGACATTTCTCAGCCTGTCCTGAATACAGTCAGTGGGAAGTGATTCCATCACGTAATAGAATATCTATTGCATATTTCGGGATTAATAAAGTATGCTTTGGTAAACCCTACACAAGTGGATAGGGAAAAACCTATTTTTTCCAACTACCTATCCAACATCCTACCAAAAAGACCATTCATGAGGAATACCTAGCATTTTTGAGAAAGTAAATAGCGGAATACGATAAACGCTATATTTGGGATTAATGCTGATTTCATGTCACCCTTCCAGGGCTTAAAAATTAGACATAGGTCTACTCAGACACAGGGCTGTCACCCTGTGCTGAAGTATCTCACCCTTTCAGGGCTGACAAAAGATCTAAAGAAAAGTGTTGGGTTCATTTTATTATGCATTTAAGGGTAAGGAGAAAAACTTTCAGCCCTATTTAAAGATGCTTTCTTTTCATGTTCTATCGAATTATTCAACCCTGCTTATTCAATAACCTTTGAATAAGCCTGACTTGAATCGCCTCATTAATTGGTTTCACCTCAAAATAAGATGGCAATTGAACATTCCGAATTAACAAAGTCCAGAATGGGCGATATATCACAACCAGGGGTGTAAGCCCCTGGTAAATTGAATAA
>Ga0105054_10001231_pt1 | contig 42060 bp, 29 predicted proteins | sample BON02_FD_78091 | JGI IMG/M metagenome (GOLD analysis project Ga0105054, IMG submission 78091) | Freshwater microbial communities from Lake Bonney liftoff mats and glacier meltwater in Antarctica - BON-02 (megahit assembly) | ecosystem: Environmental > Aquatic > Freshwater > Ice > Glacier...
CTTTGTGCAGCCGTCCTCCTCTCCGAGTCGGGTCAAACGAAGTCTTCCGCTGACAACAAAATCCTCCTCTGAAAAACCTCCGAATTTCCTCGAAACTGCTATTTGTCGCGCACCTCAGGCACAGCCTCTGCCGGTGGCAGAGCCACCGGAAAGAGATCTTTAAACGCTGCAAGGCCCGGAGGGCCGACACAGAGTCTGCGAATATTTGACGTTTTGCTGTGTCAGCCCTCCGGGCCTTTCTTTCACTCTAAGCCTATTCCGGGGCCTCATCGGCCCCGGCAGAGGTTATGTCGGCCCATCCGGGCCTGCAAAAAGCAAGCTCTCGAATCGTTCGTCGTTCCACAAACCAGAATCCGACAGGTTTGCTCGACATAGCCGGTGGCCATTGGTCAAACAAAACAAAAATTTCACTCATGGCCGCGCGCCTGGTAGAACATCTTGGGTAAACAGTCTTTCATCTCTCAACCGCTTCAACGCCACCAGAAAAACAATTATGTCAACAGCCCCCAAAACTCGCCACACCCCCGAACAATATCTCGCCATCGAACGCGCCGCTGAGTTGCGCAGCGAGATCTATCGCGGCGAGATGTTTGCCATGGTCGGTGCCAGCCGCAAGCACCATTTGATTCCAGACAACGTCTTCGGAGAATTGCGTCAGCAATTCAAGGGTCGCAAATGCGAAGTCTACCAATCCGACATGCGAGTCAAGGTCAACGCCACTGGCCTTTACACCTACCCAGACGTCGTCGCAACTTGTGACGACCCAAAATTCGAAGATGACCACGTTGATACGCTTGTGAATCCCAAAGTCATCGTGGAAGTGTTGTCACCATCAACTGAGTTATGGGATCGGGGAAAGAAATTCGAACACTACCGCAACATTCCGTCCCTGCGAGAATACGTGCTCATTTCTCAGGATCACGTGCTTGTAGAAAGATTTGCTATCAACGCCGACGGTCAATGGGCTCTGAGCGAATACCGTACGCCGGATCATCTTCTTGCCCTGGATTCGATCTCTTGTCAAATCAAGCGGTCCGAAGTCTTTGCACGCATTGATTTTTCGGAGAATGTTCGATCCGAAACAGACGAACAATTGTCGGGATGAGCGAAATTGACGGCAAGACTTGACTGTTGGTCAACTCCGCAATACACTCTGGACGAAGTAACAGGCAAAGCTCACACCCTTGGGCTCCCTGATAACGGGTTTATCAGAGCCTCAAGTCAACGCGTGTTGGGATCATGACGGCGCATACAAAAAGGTTTGCCCCGAAATGCCATGGATGGTTCAGGATGTTCCTTTGCAACACGAAGGTTGGCCATGATCCAGTTGAAGATTGTTGAGTGTTCGTTTTTTGTTCCCATCCGGCGGGATGGGAATTTGTCGGATGGAGAATTGCACGGCACGGATTGCTGGGAGTGGCTGGACGATCAGCTATTCGACCAGTTTTCCGGACGAACGATTGCTCCAGGACTTTATGAAGGTTTCTATCGCGATCCGGATACGAAAGATCGGGTAGCCGATGAATCGCGCAAGTTCGTGGTCGCTGTGACTGAGAGCCAACTTGATGAACTGCGGGAATTGCTATCGGTAGCCTGTAAAAAGTTTCAGCAGAAGTGCATTTATCTCAGCATTGCTGGTCAAGTCGAATTCATCGAGGCAAATGATCATGAAACAAGCTGACAAATATATTGATCTCAAAGGGCGTGAGATTTCCCTGGCGGAATTGACCAGCCCCGAGCGAAAGTTGATTTTGGAAATGACGCTGGCGGCAGAGACTGCGACCGATTGGGCAGATTTCAGCAATCTGTGGCCGCTGAAAGTGACCGAACTTTACGCGAACCAAAATCTGACTCGTCCGCAGATTCGCCACACCGTTGTGTATCGTGTGTGCCAGGATCTCGACAGCCGATTCGCTGTGTCTCGAGGACTTGCACGTCGTCCGGATTATCGGGATGAACTGGCATCGCTCATTGAACAACGCTTCCGGACGCGACGAGAATTCTGCGAAGCAACTGGACTATCTGAAGATATGCTGAGCCATGTTCTGGCCGGACGAAAACATCTGGCAATTAACACGCTGGAAGAATCTCTTCACCGAATCGGCTACTCACTGCATATTGCACCCGCAGCATCGCAGTGAAGAGCTGGGGCAGACTTTGATCTATAGATTGGTGATTCGCGATCGTCACAATGAACGGCAAGATACGATGTCTACGATAACAGAACATGACGCGATTCCAGAAACCATGCTCGGAGGGCTGACGCCCTGCCGCTTACAAGTACACGGGTGCCTTTACGGCCCCACTGGCCCTGTGCCAGTGAACCGCAGGTTTGGAAACTATTCTCGTCCTGTCATCAATCGTCCTGTCAAACGTTGATAAAGAGACCGTTTGAATCAAACGACCGGGACTCCTGTCAGGTCCTCGGCAACTTCCGCGTATTGAGGCGTTTCAATGTCACCGAACGAGCGAGGACTTATCGACACATTCGTCGGTGACGGACGGTCGCTGATCAGTCTATGCGGCATTTGCCTGGGGCTCGCAGGGTTGTTCGCAATTTTTCAATCGATCACCGGACACTTTTTGCCACACGATGTGGCGTTTCTGCAAATGCAGCCCGAGGCACTTTGTAACATCAATGAATGCCGCATTGTACACTTCATGATCCATGACAGAATCAGCTTTGGCGGGTCACTCGTCGCGATCGCCGTGCTCTATATGTGGCTCGCCGAATTTCCTATGCAAGACGGGGAACGCTGGGCATGGTGGACGCTGCTGGCCAGTGGTTTCGCCGGTTTTGGCAGCTTTCTGACCTATCTGGGTTACGGATACCTCGATACCTGGCACGGTGCTGCAACCTTGCTATTGCTGCCCATCTTTGCCTGCGGTCTTTGGATGCAGCGACCAAAGCAAAAGGCTACGCTTGAAACGGCGATTCGTTTTTCGATTCTGCATTCTCAACACTCGGGCCGCTGGAAAGGCATGGCGGCGTGGGGGCGAATGACTCTTCTGTTCTCGGCGTGCGGGATGATCGGAGCCGGATTGACGATCCAATTCCTCGGCATGACCAGCGTATTTGTACCGACGGATCTGACCTTCATGGGAGTCGATCGCGAGCAGTTACACGCCATCAATCCGCGTCTGATCCCACTGATCGCACATGATCGCGCGGGCTTTGGTGGAGCCGTGACGACCGTTGGAATTCTGACGCTCGCCTGTGTCTGGTTTGGGCGACCATCGCGTTCACTATGGCAGACGTTGGCTGTCGGTGGTTTCGTCGGCTGGAGTAGTACGGTACTGGTGCATCCAGCGATTGGTTATACCGACCCGATCCACCTGGCTCCGGCGATTGCCGGAGCGACGTGTTTTGCGGCGGGCCTTGCATTCACTCGACGAACGATGTTTTCCTGAGAAACAAACACCACATGAGATCAGATAATTCACAATCGCCAGCCGTAATTCCTTCGCCAAACCACTTGCCGATGCTGCAGGAACTGGGGCGAGACTTGCTGCATGTCTCCGCATTTCGACGAGTCCTGACGATTGGCATGCCTTTTGTCATCATGTTCGGCTACGCCACATTTGTATCTCTCGGCTGGAGTATTGCGATGGCGCTACAACAAACTTCGCCATCGCTCGATCGAGCCCCGGACAAGTTGTCCCATCTTTGGCGGCGACGCCTCGAAATTCACCGGAAAACCGTTTTCAATGAGGGCTTCGGTACAGGTCGGTCCGATTGAAGCAACTTGAGTTCGCTGCTCGATCACTGCACGGATCGCTGGCAGATCTCCCTGTTTCTCGGCCACCGCCAGCACACTGCTTACCTGATTAGCGCTTGTGAACAGCAGAATATCAACGTTGCCTGCAGCCGCTGCTCGCAGCGCAGTTTCCAATGGTGTCGTGTCTTCCGGCAAAGCCCAACGATACACCGGAACCGGCGTTACGATGGCACCGCGCTTTTCCAGCTCTGCATACATTCGCGAATTCGGCAGGCCATATTCCTGTACGGCGACGGCCTGGCCCTGAATCACGATGCCAGATTTATCAATCTCCGCAATCAGTTCGCGCCACGTGTTCGGCTCCGGCGCGCGGACGGCATATCTGAGGCCGACTTTGCTCAACACCGCTGCGGGCTTTGGGCCCCGAATGACGATCGTCGTTTTGCCCAGCACTTCGATCAGTGACTCGTACGCGCCTTGCGATCGAGCAACATCGAACAAAGCTTCCGTTCCGACACCGGTGAGTAAGATCACGATCGGAAACTTTCCGGCGATCATATCCTTTACGATCTGAATCGCGATTGGATTATTTTCAATCGGGATCTCGCGCATCGACGGTGCCGACATCGGCTGGCCGCCATGGCGGGTAATCAGAGAACACATCTCGTCCGCGCGACGGCTTTCGAACGAACAGACAACGGGGACGGATGAATCGGCCATCAATGAGCTATCACTCTCTATGGATCATGAACGCCGCGAAGGTTTCGATGCTGCTTTAGCCTTCGCAGTTTTTGCTGTTGCAGATTTCTGTTTCGCCGACTTCACGGAAGCTTTCGCTGTGCTGGTTTTTGACGCTGCACTGGCTCGGCCTGTCTTCACTGTAGCTGTCTTCACTGTAGCTTTTGCGTCCACCTTGTTTGCGATTGACTTTGATTTCGTCTTCGGCTTCGGTGCATCAGCGAGAGCAGTGTCGGCAACCTTTGATTTCGGCAGCTTCTTTTTCACGCTTCGTTTCTTTGCCGATGTCGGAGTTTCAGCCGCGACGTTTTCCAGTTCAATTCCGAAGATCGCTCCCAGATCCTGAGATTCCAGTCCGCCGCTTCCGCCGCTGACGAGTTCGCGATCCAGATTACCGGAGGCGATGGCCTGAGTCACCAGTTCCTGATGATCAACACCACGCAGCATAAAGAGTAGTTCGGGTTGGCTATCAAGTCGCGAGCCGATGCCATACATCACAGCGGCAAGATGCTTACAGCACGACGAGTAGTCCGGACAACTGCACGACATCTTGATTTCTTTCGGTGACGGGAAGAGCCCCGTCTTCTGATCCGTGAGACGCTTCATCACGCCATCAGATAGTTTTCCCGATAGAAGATCCAGCAATGAATCAATAGACTCGCTGCATTCAGAACGGATCGATTTCCATCGCTTTGAATCGAGAGCCGTTATGTCGATCTTAACGTTGTAGGGTTCCGAGCCCGCGACGATGGCTTCGATCTTTTTCGGCTTGATGATCAGATCAACCACAGAGCCGTTGCGAACGTACGTCGCACCTCGAGGCAATCGGTTGGAGAAATCCTGATAGGCGGTCAGGTTGTCACACCACGCTTTGCCCCAAAATGTTTTGGCGATCAGACGTCCCTGAATCAGCACTGGCTGCGTCTCACGTTTTTGCTGCTTGGCAACTTGCGTGGCGCGCTTGACGGCCTTATTCAGTTTTTGCGAGACTGACACGTATGGTGCCCACTGCTGTCCCCAACCCATATTGAATCCTTTCTCAGATACTCGGTAAATTTCGTCGCTTCACGTTGGGGACTTTGTGCGAATCGCACATCGCGGTCAATCGGCTGATACTGAATTCTTGCGATAGGGTGGCCATGCCCGGCGAAGAGCAAGGCACGAAGCCCCGAATCGGTGCGATGTGACAACGCGAAGAACAACGGGGTTTCGGTTCGCCCTCACGACATTCGCATCCGGTTACATGAGAATCACGAGTGCTTGTTTCAATCAGTGTTGATCCAAGCCAATGTGCTGGCCCCGACGACTTTTCTTTTCCCACTCTAAAGTGATTCCAGAACGTCGACGACTACATAAAAGACTTGATGGTAGCCGCCATACCTGAAAGCAGGCGAGAAACCTCCGCAAACTTCGCCTGACTCATTTACCCGGTTCCTGTATCCGGAGTTTCCTGAAGAAAACGAATGTGGAAGCCTCGCAGGAAAGATGCTTGTCGTCCGGGGTAATTAGGCCCGCCCTACGCGCTTCGATATCAAATATCATTTGAGTTAGACGGCTTTGATTCGCTGGTTCGAGCGTTAGCGAGCCGCCTGATTTTTCTTACAATCAACTCCAGCCAGTCGCTCAAATCATCAACGCTCGAACTCGTGATGCCGTTGGGGCAGATTAATGTCGCTGGCCCTTCGGCCAGATCAAAAACGTATTCTTCTGCATCTTCCATTTCTCGGGTCAACCTTTTCGCTTTTTTCTTTGGCGGCAAAACACTCCCTTGCGGCTGAAATGTTCCCACTACTTCTGGGTCTTCGTCGGAGATCGCCCCGGAAGGCGAATAACTACCGCTGTCACATTAAGTAGACGTACGGTTTTTCAATTCAGTGTGGAGGGTCTTTATGAAAGGATGACGGTAGCAGCTTCCCAATTGTTTCGTCGTAGGGAAGGGCGATGAAGGCCGACGCGGCGAGTCCCTTGCGATGACGCGGCAGAATTGCTCGCATCTGGTGGCAAGACGAAAAAAAACCACCTAATGGGCTGTAACCCAGAAGGTGGCGGCAGTTTTTTCACTGTCAGTGTGTAGCTGACAGCAAGCGGCGAATATGGAGCAGTTCGCCGGTCAGGGCTAAAGTGGCCTCTCTGCTTACTCATGGAGTATGCACTTTTGCTCGGGCTAAATCAAGCTCCTTTTGTTTCCAGAAGGAGGTTGGGAATGAATCCCGATCGTTCTAAGCCAGCGCCACCGGGTTTTCGGTGGGTCTTTTGTCGGTCATTTACTCATTGGCGATCAAAGCGAGAAGTCTACCGGAAAAACGGTGGGTGGTTTCGGTTCTTGGTCCGCTGCAAGTAGATAATTGATCAATAGGCAAATTCGACTGAGCCTCATGATATGCAATCATGGGGCTCTTTTTTTAAAGGGGAACCGACCGAAAGGGACGCAGCGGACGCGGCTCATTGTTTTGGGATATTTCATTATTTGTTTGGCCTTCCCCGAGAACGTAGCGTGTGTCTGAGCTGAAGTCGAACGGAGGACTGGAAAACGAATTGGTCGCTTCCACAATTGGACTGCCCCACTTTGCATCAGCCCCACTTTGTATCAGCCGCACTTTGTATCAGCCGCACTTTGTATCAGCCGCACTTTGTATCAGCCGCAGTGCGGTAGCTGACGCCGACCGAAGAACGACACGTCGCTACGATCGCCGCCAGAGGAGGGTGACACGCAACATTGTTGAGAGAATATCTGTGTAACTAACTATAGCGTCCCAACACTGCCGGCAACCGTCAAAGCCTGTTGGAAGCCTGATGAAACAGCATTTGCCGTCGCTTGTGGATCAAACAGTGTATTGTCATCGGTATAAAGTTCTGTGAGCAACTCAGCCAGACGCAAACCGATTCGATTGTTCGTATGGTTTGCCGTTTCAACCAGAAAACGCTTTACGTAGCGAAGGTCACTGATGTCAGGGCTGATCGACTCCCCCGACGCAATCTTAGACCTGACCATCAAAGTGAGACGGCAGGCATCCGCATCTGTCAGTAGCCCAGTGTTATGGGTAATATTGTGCCGCACCTGCCACAAAATCGCCAGCGTCTTGGCTCTGTCACGTTCGGCAGCGGGCTGCTGCTTTTGGTTTGGAAACAGATATTGCCAGGGCTGTTCGTCAAAGTGAGATTTCAGAATCTGCCGAAAACGTTCGTTGATCGCGGAGTTGCTGAGCCATGTATCAGCTTCGCAAAGTGCGCGACCAACAGAACTTGAATTAAACTGAACTGCCAGAAGGCCACCGTTAGCAGAAAACGACTCAAAACGGTTGTCGATCGTGAACGACGCAACGGAATCCACACAGAGGATTGCCAGTTCTTTGACAAATCGTTCAAACGCTTCAACCAGGTTCACGAGTACCATGCGATGCAGGAGAGCCGTATGGCGGTCGTAGACCGTCTGGTAGATATCCTGCGTCTGAATGTGATCATCGACGTATTTGATAAGAGCGAGACTGGCATTCGCTCGTGCCTCAAAATTCCGGATGGGCGAATCGACACCAGCATGGGATATCAATGTATGCTGGAGCAGATCACGTACCTTTTGATTCAGGTCGATTTTGGGCCTGCCTGCCATCTTTTATCGTCCCGTTACGCCGCGTCGTTTGCCGCGTCTGGATCTTCGGCGAGCAGCCACTGAACGTCGCTATCGTCCCAACGCAGAAGAAAAGTTCGTGCGTGCGAATTGTTTGCGGTATCAGCAAGAGCATCCAATTGTTCAGCAGCGATCTCCTCACCATGAGCCTTCGCTTCATCACGAGAATCAAAAATTCGAATCGTTCCCGCGACCTTCGTCAATGCACTGGCTATTTCGTCCGATGGGCACGGAAAATCGACGAGCGACGTCAGTAGAGGGTCTCCGTCTACGTTCCACCAGTTGTCTGGCTGCTCGATCAACCATTTCGCAAGGGCTGTTGAGTTGATTGTGTAATACGGAAGGTCGGTCGTTTTGGACATGGCTGGAACTCAGCAGGACTGAATGCATTTTGAAATGCGTGAAAGCGGCCCTGACCATTGTATCGTAAGTCCCCGAGTACGAACAGAATTTGTATTGAAAATGTCTGCGAAGGATTTTGCCTGAGAATTTCAGGAGTCACGCGATTGTGAATTGGGACGAGGGGCGCAGCTCATTGTTTTGCGGGTTATCACTTCTTGCTCGGCCTTACTCGTGAGAGTAGCGTGTGTTCGAACTGAAGGGGAATGGAGCACTGCGAAACGAAATGGTCGCTTCCAGAATTGGACAGCCACACTTTGTATCAGCCGCAGTGCGCTGGCACCCGGTTTCTACGCCGAATTCCATGAAAACCCGACGCTAGCGCGTTCCGGCTGATGGCGGGAAATTCACTTCGCTCGAACCCCGACGAACCAGAACAATTAGACGTTTCGAAACTTCACTCATCCATCGTCGCGCGGGTTACGTCAAGGGCCACGAACTTCAGCAGTTCCGAATCGCTCATTTCCGTCAGCAGAGTTTCACTGCCTTCCCCAAGGACATTGTCCGCGAGTTCCTGTTTATCCCGGATCATCTGATCGATGCGTTCCTCCAATGTTCCCTTGCAGACGAATTTGTGAACCAGCACGTTGCGCTTCTGACCGATACGATAGGCTCGGTCAGTGGCCTGGTTTTCGACAGCCGGATTCCACCAGCGATCAAAATGAATCACGTGCGACGCTGCAGTGAGGTTCAATCCGGTGCCACCGGCTTTGACAGAAATCACAAAAAAAGGCACATCGTCGCGCTCCTGAAACGTCTTCACAAGATCCTTGCGTTTTGCGACAGCAACCCCACCGTGCAGCACCAGCCCGGGCTTTCCGAATTCACCCGCCAGGAATTCGGCGATCGGTGTACACATCGACTGGAACTGAGTGAACACGAGCACCTTTTCCTGGCGTGCTCGAATGAGTTCGCAGACACTCCGAAGGCTATGAAACTTTCCGCTTTCGGTGGGATCGAACGCTTTTTGATCAAGGAACAAATCCGGATGATTGCAAAGCTGTTTCAATCGCATCAGCATCGACAACACCAGACCGCGACGCTGCATGCCGTCTGCATCCTGCAACTGCTTTTCGACATCCGCAATGACTTTTTCGTACAGCACGGCCTGCTTCTTTGACAGCCCGCATTCGATTTTCATCTCCGTCTTGTCCGGAAGATCGGGCACAATATTTGGATCGGTCTTCATGCGGCGCAGGATGTAGGGACGCACGAGTTTTCGCAAAGCGGAAACGGCACCAGCATTCTGATTCTTTGTCATCTGTTTGACGAAATCGCGAAACTGCTTCACTGATCCCAGCAGCCCCGGCACGCAGAAATCAAACAGCGACCACAGATCTCCCAGTTGATTTTCCACCGGCGTTCCAGTTAGAGCGATGCGGCCTGATGCCTTGAGCTTCCGCACAGATTTCGACTGAGCGGATCCGGAATTCTTGATCGCCTGCGCTTCGTCAAGCACTACCATTCGCCAATGCACGTCGCCAGGCCATGTCGAACGTCGAATCAATGTGTACGTTGTGATGACAACATCGTACCCCGCCAATTCCGTCGCTGGCTTCTTTGCAATCTTGTCCAAAGTTGCAGCGTCACATTCCGATCGATGCGCCAGAAAGACTTTCAATTGCGGCGCGAACTTGTCGAGTTCCTGCTTCCAGTTTCCAATCAGCGATGCCGGCACGATCAACAGGAAGGGTGTCGATTTAGTGAGCGGCAAGGCGCTAGCCGCCGGTTTCTGTGTGGAAAACGTCGGTAAAGTCCCGCGGCTAGCGCCTTGCGGCTTGCTGCCCGGGATCAAGCCAGCACCGTCCCTGGCGGCGGCAGCCTTCAATTGCAGAATCAGATCGATGACCTGAATTGTTTTGCCAAGCCCCATGTCATCCGCCAGGCACGCACCCAGTCCCAGTGTTGTCATAAACCATAACCACTTCACGCCGTCCTGTTGATATGGTCGCAGCGTTGCGTTCAGTTCGCGACCTGGATCGCAGCCGACGATGCCGTGCGGATCACGAATTTGCTGCAGGATTTCCGTCAGCCATGCTCCGGACGTGACCGACGACCATTGCATCGTTTCGTCATCAACAGATTCAGACGCCTGCAACTGCGTTCCAGCCAGCAGTCGCATGCCTTCCAGAAACGAAATGCCGTCGGCGTGTTCGTCTTGCAGCTCCTTCCATTGTGCGAGAGCTTCGTTGAGTTTCTGCTGATCGACTTCCACCCACTTGCCGCGAAGCAACGTGAGGCCATCGGTCGCGGCGAGGAGCTGCTGTCGTTCAGCATCCGTGAGCGGCGTGCCATCGACGGCCAGGTTGGCGGAAAAGTCCAGCAGGCTATCCATGCCGACGGCGCTGGTTCGCTGATCACCGATTCGAACTTGTACCTGTGGACGAGTCGCCTTCCGCGCCTTCCACCAGTCGGGGACGCGAACGCTCAGGCCTGCTTCTTCCATGATGCCGACGTCGTTCAGAAATCGATACGCCTGTGACACCGTCCATGCCTGGGGCTGAAAGACTTCGCGCGAGGTCAACATGCGGCCTGCAATCTCACTGCGACTGGCCGCTGCGCGCACCGGCGCCAGCAACTCGGCAAGTTTCGACTGATCCCGCTCCGCAGCATACTGTCGCAATGCTTCTCCCAACGGCAGATGCTGTAATTGCGATTTCGCCGACATGCGATGCGCGTAGGTGGCGAGAAACGCAAACGGCCGATCGGGATCTCGTTTATTCTCGGCCAGATGAAATGTGACTCGCCCCAGCAAGTGCGCATCGGGATTCAGCTGCAGCAGCAATCCGCGACATCCTCCATCCGTGTCGTGAGCTCGTTGCAGGAATTCCGCGAGCAATTCATTCCACAACGATTTGAGCAATTCATTCGTCAGAAATTCCAGCCCGCGCATCGGTGGTGCGTCGGCGACAAGAACAGCCAGCGTGAGCTCATCCGGAGCCGCAATGATTCCCACATCACTTTTTCCGCCTGCAGTCGTTTTTCCGGACTTCGCCAATTTTTCCAGCGTCGCGAACCGTTCATCGTCCAGTTGCGACATGGCCTTCAAAAACCGTTGAGCCCAATTTCGCCAAAACACAAACTCCAGCGGCAGCGTTGTCTTGTTGCCTATCGACGCCAGGCACATGAGGCCGCTTGACGATGATGTCCGGAACATCCGAAGCAGTTCCGCGCCAGTCGCTTCGTCAATTTCAACGCCAGGTAATTTTTCGTCCTGCGCATGTTCAGTTTCACAGATCAGGCGGCCTGAGGGCGTGATCGATAGGTTGAGTTGCATGGATTTTGGACAGGTTGCAGATGTGGTTGGGGCTAGAACCGGCAGATCCCGGTTCTGTTGGAGTGAATGTGAGAAACGAGTCTAACAAATGAATCGCCCCGCTGCAGGTATCCGACTTGGGACAAGTCGGACTACGTAGGCCGACCTGTCTCAGGTCTGCATCCTTAAAGTATCGTCGATGGGAAACGGTCGTGTGGCCTATCGACTGGGTGAACCAAATCCCCGCCGTTTATACCTCGTAGTTGGCCGAAAAAAGTCTACGAAACATAGTGCCGTGCTGAAGGACTCCGACCTGGGACAAGTCGGTCTACAGTTCGAACATTCGCTTTGGAATCCACTGGTTTCGCCGTATAATAGGGGCCTCACCTTTCCAGTAATGTACCTTGCATTGGTGGAAAAATCCTGCCATGAAGGAGTCCTTTCGATGCGCTGCGGTCTGTTTGCAGTACGCTTTCTTGTTGTCATCGCGTTGATTCAGCCAGCGATCGCGGACGAGCAGAAAGCTGTCCCGTCAGATCATCCGGAACGCGCGAAGAAAGGACTGGCGCTGTTCAAGTCTGCGGTGCGAACGACTTTGACAAAGCATTGCCTTGATTGTCATGGAGGCAAATCGGTCAAAGGTGACTTCGATCTGTCGTCGCGCGAACTCCTCGTGAGCAGCGGGTTCGTGACGGACTCGGCGGATGACAGTCATCTGGTGGCATTGATTGAGCACACGGCTGATCCCCACATGCCGTTCAAAGCGCCGAAACTGGCTGACAGCACGATCGCGGAGATTCGCACATGGATCGATCTCGGAGCGCCGTATGATTCGCCGCTTGCCGAAAAATCGGCGACGCCGGCTCTGGAGATGATCGTCAAAGACAGCGATCGACAGTTCTGGTCGTTTCGACCGCTTGCAGTCGGATCGCCGCCGAACGTCGACGACGCCGCATGGTGCCGAACTCCAATCGATCACTTCGTCCGAGCAAAACAGGAAGCCGCAAAGCTCACGCCGAACGCGATAGCCGATCGTCGAGTCCTGATTCGCCGCGCCTACTTTGGCCTGATCGGACTGCCGCCATCGCCGGAACAAGTCGATGCCTTTGAGAATGATTCTGATCCCAAAGCATGGTCGAAGCTGATCGATGGTCTGCTCGAATCGCCTCGATATGGCGAACGCTGGGCCAGGCATTGGATGGATGTGGCTCGGTTCGCCGAATCGCACGGTTATGAACAGGACTACGATCGTCCGAATGCCTATCACTATCGCGACTTCCTGATCAAGGCCCTGAACGCCGATTTGCCATACAACAAGTTTGTGCAGTGGCAACTGGCCGGTGACGAGCTGGCTCCGAACGATCCGCTGGCCATGATGGCGACCGGGTTTCTCGGTGCCGGTGCGTTTCCGACGCAGCTGACCGAAGCCGAATTCGAATCGGCTCGTTACAACGAACTGGACGACATGGTCATGACGACCGGCGTTTCGTTCCTTGGTTTGTCGATCGGCTGTGCGAGATGTCATGATCACAAGTTCGATCCGATTCCGTCGCGCGACTATTATCGCATGGCCGCAGCGTTTGGCTCGGCCATTCGTTCGGAGACTCAGATTGATTTGTCGCCCGAACAGAATCGAAAACGTCAAAGCGACTTCGATGCTCAGCTTGCCGCGAAGAAGCAAGCGGTGGACAAATACGGGACGACTCAACTGCCGACGAAGTTTCGCGAGTGGCTCGGAAAAGAGCCTGCAGCCTTGCCAGCCGGTTCGTGGGAAACACTGCATATCGTTTCTATGGAATCATCATCCGGAACGAAGCTGGAACAGCAGGCGGATTCGTCGATCCTGGCAACCGGAACACCACCCGCAAAAGAGGTGATCACCGTTGTGGCCGAATCGTTTCGGCCTGGTGTACGAGCGTTGCGTGTCGAAGCGTTGACTCATGATTCGCTGCCGCAAAAAGGACCAGGGCGTGCTGGCAATGGAAATTTTGTGCTGAGCGACATCAAGGTCGCAGTGTGCGATTCCGTAGGACGGGCTTCCAGCCCGTCCAGACAAGATTCGAATGAAGGTCAGGACGGGCTGGAAGCCCATCCTATGGTTGCCGCGAAAATCACAAACGCTCGCGCGACGCATCAGCAGAATACGGATTCACTTTCTGTGGCCGCATCTTTCGATGCAGATCCGACCTCCGGCTGGGCTGTCGATGCGGGAGGTATCGGGAAAGATCAGGCCGCAGTCTTTGATCTCGAATCACCGGTTCAAATCTCCGGGGCGGCTCGATGGACAATCACTTTGTCGATGAATCATTCAAATCCAAAGCATAGTCTTGGCCACTTTCGATTGTCTGTTTCTGATCAGATGCAACCAGCGCCAAAAGTTGGCAGCAGTGGACCGGATGCGAAAGTTCTGCACGCACTTGAAGTGCTGCGAAAGAATATCGACGAATCATCCGACGAATGGAAAACGGGACTCGCATGGTTCGCGACTCGCGATGCGGAAATGATATCGCTGCGGCTAGCGGTCACTGATTTCGAAAAGCAAGGCCCCGGATTGCAGCTCGCTAAAGTCATGGTGACCAGCGAAGGCATGCCACACATGAGTCATCATGCCGACGATCGCGGCTTTCCGCATTTTTATCCGGAAACGCACTTGCTCAAACGCGGCGATGTGCATCAAAAGCAGGAAGTCGTGACCGCAGGGTTTCTGAAGGTGCTCGCTCCAGCGGAAGTTGAAATGTCCCATTGGCAAGTCACGCCGCCTGAAGGTTGGACTCGTACCAGTTTCCGCCGCGCGACGCTGGCGAATTGGATGACCGATCCAAAGGACGGTGCCGGTGGTCTTGCCGCGCGAGTCATCGTCAATCGTTTGTGGCAGCATCATTTTGGTCGCGGTCTTGTTTCGACGCCAAACGATTTCGGTGTCTCCGGTGAACGGCCGAGTCATCCAGAACTGCTCGATTGGCTGGCGTCGGATTTGATCGAGCACGGTTGGACGCTCAAGCGGCTGCACAAGCAGATCATGATGAGCAATGCGTATATGCAGTCCGGTGAATATGACGAAGCTCGCGCGACAATTGATCGCGACAACGTGTTGCTGTGGCGACGTACTCCGCAGCGACTGGAAGCGGAAGCGATTCGAGATTCGATGCTGGCGGTTTCGGGGAAACTCGATCCGACTCCATTCGGCCCCGGCACGCTGGACCAGAACATGACTCGCCGCAGCGTCTACTTCTTCATCAAGCGGAGCCAACTGGTTCCAATGATGATGTTGTTCGACTGGCCTGAGCATCTCGTCAGCATCGGCCAGCGACCGGTCACAACCATCGCGCCGCAGGCATTGATGTTTATGAACAGTCCACAAGGCCGCGACTACGCGGTCGCATTTGCCAAGCGACTGCCGACTGATTCACCGGAACACACCGTTCGTGAAGCATGGCGTATGGCGTTTGGGCGAATTCCATCCGATCAAGAATCTCGGGCGAGTGTTCAGTTCTTGAAACAGCAGCCGGATGCGAATCAGTCGATCGTGAATTTGTGCCAGACAATTTTGAGTATGAATGAATTCGTGTATGTGGAGTAAGGAAATACTTGTTCCGAGGCTCCAGCCTCGGAACACACTGCTTCGGAGGCTCCTGCCTCCAGGATCCTCGGTGGAGGCAGGAGCCTCCAGGACATTGCGTTCCAGGGCTGGAGCCCCGGAACGAGGATTGAAATCGATGTTTCGTCAGGAGATGAGTTTTGACCGGCGAGAATCAAGTTGAAAACGTTGAGGTCGATCGCAGAAATGCGAAGCGGAAACGTCGTTATTGGCGGTTTGCGATCCTCAGTTTCGCGGGACTTGTACTCTGCATTCTTGGAGTCTTTTGGTGGAAGTCAGGGCTAAATGAAAGTGAAAGGCGATTTCTGGGCGTCTGGACGTGGCAGGATCGTCCGGGCGAGATGACGTGCCATTATCGTGAAGACGGTACAATGTCCTATACTTTCGCACCCAATAATACCATCCTGGGCATCAAGAAATGGAAGGTCGATGCAAACGTGATCTCGTTCGAAAGATTCGAGAGAAACCCAGTGACGTTTCTTGTGAAAAAGATGCTTCATAAACACGAGCAGTACCAGGTAACTCCTGACGCCGATGGTAGCATCGCCTTTGAATCGAACGATGGCAAAGTGAAAGTTCTCATCCCGTGGTCGAGTGACCAGGGTGAGTTGCTCAAACAGAGTCAATAAAAAGTAGGGTGCGTGCAGCGCAGCGTAACGCACCACAATGGTTGAAAGTCGGTCTGGTGTGTTTCGCTTCGCTGCACACACCCTACGAATTATCGGAGATCTTTAAGATGACGATGCCTTCATTTTTGACTCGACGCAGCATTCTGCAACGTGCTGGCTGCGGCCTTGGCATGCTCGGCCTTGCAGGCCTGCTGCGCGATGAAGGACTACTTGAATCAGCATCTGCCGAAGATGCTCTTAACAACCGCGCGCTGAATCCATTGGCTCCGCGAGCGAGTCATTTTGATGCGAAGGCCAAGCGTGTCATCTGGATCTTTATCAATGGCGGTCCGAGCCCCGTGGATACGTGGAACTATCGGCCTGAGTTGACCAAATGGGATGGCAAGACGATCCGCGAATTCGATTCGGAGTTTCAGGACACGACGGGCTTTTTCAAGAACTCCGTCGGCAATCTGATGCAGTCGCCATTCAAGTTCACTCCTCGCGGTGAGTGCGGCAAAATGGTGCCGGAGATTTTTCCATATCTCGGCGAACACGTCGATAAGATGGCTGTGATTCAGTCGGGCTATACAGAATCGAACAACCATTCGCCGGCGCTGTTCGCGATGAATACCGGTTTCGCTCGGATGGGGTTTCCTTGTGTCGGCTCATGGGTGACTTATGGTCTTGGCAGTGAGTGCGAGAATCTGCCGGGCTTTGTCGTGATGAGCGATCCCAAGGGGCGTGGTCTGCCCAAAGGCAGCGCGGCGAACTGGAGCGCGGGCTATTTGCCGGGCGTTTATCAAGGGACGTATTTGCGTCCGCAAGGCGAAGCGATCGACAATCTGGTGCGCCCAGCGTCGCTCACGGAATCGGCTCAACGCAACGAACTGGATTTGTTGAAACAACTGAACGGACTGCATCAGCAACAGCACGCAGCCGATACAGAACTCGCCGCGCGGATCGAAAGTTTTGAGCTGGCCTATCGCATGCAGTCGGCCGCGCCGGAAGCACTCGATCTGGCCAGTGAGCCCAAACATATTCAGGATTTGTACGGCATCGACGATCCGCAGTGCGGTCTGTTTGCAAAGCAATGTCTGACAGCTCGACGACTTGTCGAACGCGGAGTGCGCTTTGTGCAGATTTATTCGGGCGGCATGGACAATCAGCTTTCCTGGGACGGTCACAGCGACATCGAAGGCAACCATCGGCAGTTCGCCGGAGAAACCGACAAGCCCGTCGCAGCCCTGCTCAGCGATATGTCGGCCAGCGGACTGCTGGAAGACACGCTCGTCATTTGGTGCGGAGAATTTGGACGTCTGCCGATCGCTCAGACCGGCGGCAAACCCGGTCGCGATCATAACCCGCATCACCTGGTCGCGTGGCTGGCTGGAGGCGGCGTGAAGGGTGGCGTGAGTTATGGAAACTCAGATGAGATCGGTTACAAATCCGTCGAAAATCGAGTCCACCTCAATGATCTGCACGCGACGATCCTGCATCTGCTTGGAATGGATCACGAACGCCTGACTTACAAATACAACGGCCGACGATTTCGGCTGACGGATGTCGCCGGGACGGTGATTCAGGATATTTTGGCGTGAGAAGTAATCCGACCTGTCCCAGGTCGGAATCCTTCGGCGCGGCTACATCAAACGCTACCTCGTTTCTGACGCCTGCCTTATTTCACTTCCGTCAGTCGTTTCACCAGAATTGTGGCAAAACTTCCTCGCGGCAGATCAAAGGACAGTGTCAACTTTTTACGGCTTTCGTAAAGCTCATCATCAGCGACAGACCATGACAATCCCGCCGGGTGCATGATGACTCGCCGCATGCCTTTGGAAAAGAAACTGTCGCGAGGATATTTGACTCGCAGTTCTCGCAGTTCGATCTGTTCTTCCTGCAACACGGCATCCAGCAAATCTCCGGCCAAGCCATCGGGACGATCAATGCGAGCACACGGCAATTGCAGTTCAGCGTCGGCCAACAATTTCGTCGCCTCGACGGACAATTGAAGAGGAAACACGCCACGCCCACTGATCAAATCAAACGCCGATACTGCTGCGGCATCACATTGAGCTTCGATAAATCGCGTCAGCCAGCGATTCCACAAGGCAGACTGATACGCCGACAAATACAAGCCTCGCACATCGACGTTGATCTGTGTAATCGCGCCACGAAAGTCGGGCTGACGGCCAGCTTTCACCGATTCCGATAAATGCGTCACGATGCTGCGACGTGGCGAATTGTTCAGACGCTGCTGACACTCAGCCCACTGTCCCCATGACGAACGGAGTATCTGTTTCTGTTGTTTCTCTGACGCGGAATCATTGACGTGTGAATCTGCGAGTGCTAGCCACAATGCACGCTCCCAGTCGCTTTTACACCACGCTCGAGCAATCCAGTCGCCGGATTCACCGAGTGAGCCGAAGCGTTGATCGTCAAAATAGTTTGGCAATCCTGTCTGCTGAACCTGAGCCAACGCGGCTTCGCCTTGCAGTATTTCCGCATCCTGCATATCACGCAGGACAAGTTGAAATCTGTTGGCATGAAAATCGGCAGGCGTGAACGGCGCATTGGTTTGGCCAAGATATTCCACATCGATTGAACTTTGATGTAACGCCTTGCGTGGGCCATTGTGAATGGTCAAATGTTGAGTCGTCACGGCATGACGATCTTTCAAGCCTCCAAAGCTGATGCGATTTCGTTGCACCTTCCAGCGTTCGGCAATTGCACTGATGGCTTCAGGTGTTCCGATCGATTTTTTGGTGAGTCGATACAGCGCAAATGGGCCACCATTGGCGCTAAAGTTGGTCAGTTCATCAACCTGAAAGTCTTCAGGCAGTCGTCTAAGTTTCACGTGCAGGGAATCCGGAAGTAAGGTCGGAAGTCAGATAGTACCTGTCCAAGAACTATTCCGAGATTGTGAGCCGCAAGGCGCTAGCCGCGGGTGGCAGCGAGACGACCCGCGGCTAGCGCCTTGCGGCTCACGAAATCGCGGTCTTAATGTTGGACAGGTTCTTAGTGGCAAAGATTAGTTCAATCACAACATCCGACCAAGACGGTACATCATTTTTTGAAAATAGAAACTGTCGGCCAAGCAATACTGCCGGTCAGACTGCGTTGGACGGAAGTAGAGTCATTTGCCGAACATTCTCGGATCAAACGCGAATAGTTGGCCATTTTCGGCAATGAGCAGTCTGATTTCCGGGTGGGCTGGATTAATGATGAAGTTTTTTCTCGAGGATTAATCGCAGAAGGAACAATCAGCACGAGAGATCTGAGGCTCACAAGCCAGTCTGTACCGATGCGTTGCAGTTCATCCGGGGCAGGATATTCGCGCCAGTTGCCGGGTAGGGTTGATTCTTCGATCTCGTCTACGGAAATTGTGTCCGGGAGTGTACCTCGAATGAATACTTCGCCAGACGTTCATGGTTAGCTGTACACGCCAAATTCGATCCGATGCAGAACATCCATGACATCTTCAAACCCGATGCTGGTGTCAAGCAAGGCAATCGGACGTACGCCGCCGAGTGCATGATTTTCGGTCAACAACCAGTCTCTTGCCTTGTCCCTGTCACCCAGGATTTCGGTGGCCTCAACTAAAGCACCACCCAGGAATTTCGCAAGTGCTTTCACATTTTCCATATTCAATCTCCAGCCTGTCATGTGCCTCATCGCGTTTTTAACGATGCCATCTGGCAGATCAATGTGAAATAAACAAAAAGTTTGCGATTGCGGCAGATAGCAAAGTAGACGTCAATCTCCGAGTGACGAAGGCCGCAATACTCGGCCCGTGGCATTCATCACTCGGAGAGTGATGGCTACTATAGTCGCAGTTCGAGTGCCATTCGGCGTTCGCGTTGCTCGCAGGCCAATTCGCCTTAGTACACCCTTTTCTGAAATCGGATACTATTGGCTGTCGTGACTCTGCTGCCGAATATTTTGCAATTCCCGGAGTTTGATCTACATGCCGTCCAAGTACGTTCATCGTTTCATGTTCTCGCTCGCTTTCTTGCTCCTAGCCATGGGATCTCTGATGTCAGATGCAATTGCTCAAAGTCTGCAGTCACCGGAAGTTCATGCTGACGGTCGCGTGACGCTTCGCTTGCGGGCGGAAAAAGCAAACGAAGTACTCGTGTCGATCGGCGAGACAAAAGTGCTGATGACGAAAAGCGAAAAGGGAGTTTGGGAAGGAACCAGCGAGCCGCTGCCGCCGCAGATCTACGACTATTCATTCAAAGTCGATGGCACAACAATGATTGATCCATCAAATCGCCTCGTCAAAAAATGGCTGACTCTGGCGAGCATGGTTGAGATTCCAGGCACGCCGCCGCGATTGACGGAGTTTACGGATGTTCCGCATGGTGTCGTGCAGCGGTTGATTTATCCATCGGCCAGCGTTGGGCATGTTCGGCCCGTGATTGTCTACACCCCGCCGGGATACGAATCGACCAGCGACACCAAATATCCACTGGTGCTGTTGCTGCACGGTTATGGTGACGACGAATCCGCATGGACCGATGTTGGGCGGGCTCATCTGATTGCCGACAACCTGATCGCGGCTGGAAGAATCGAGCCTGGGGTCATCGTGATGCCGTATGGACATCCGGTGCCTATTGAATTTGGCGAACGCCCCGATAACTACTTCGGACGCAATAATGATCTGTATGAACAGGACATGATGAAAGATCTGTTGCCCTTTATCGAACAAAAATTTCACGTTCGAAATGATGCGGCTGGGCGTTCGATCGTGGGTCTGTCCATGGGAGGCGGTCATGCTCTGGACACGGGCTTAAAGAACATTGATAAGTTTTCATCGATTGGTGCCTTCAGTGCAGCGACACCGCAACTGGCTAGCGAAGAACTGATGAAGCAATATTCGTCATTGTCCGGATCGGAGCCAGCTGCGAACTCGCTGAAGCATTTTTGGATTCCGATCGGTGACAAGGATTTCCTGCTGGAACGCAATGACAAGTTCGTCGAGCAATTAAAGACGGTCGGCGTGAAGCACGAATACCTCAAAACCGAAGGTGGCCATGAGTGGAAACTCTGGCGCGATTACTTGCCGCAGTTTCTGGAGATGGTTGTTGGGAAATAAATTAATGAGCCCGGCGAGCGGAGTGGCGTGAGCCCTCCGGTACGAATGCGATTATAGTCGCCGCCACTCACTCAGTAATGAATGCGAAGGGCGGCGAATTGTACCGGCAAGCTAACGCATGCCGCTCGCCAGTTCTCTCACTCACGACCGCGCACGAACTACTCTGGTTTCTGATCCACTGCCTGCAGCCGAATCGGGAGTCGCTGACTCAGTGAGACTTCATGATTCTTCAGCGGCACGCAGCCGTCGGCTTCGATGTCGATCCAGATGCTGGCCTTGGCCAGGTCCTCGGCCGAGACGCTGGCTAAGCGAGGAATGTGAATTGCTGCCACTGCCATCCAATTCACCGAAACGTCTGTCGGCCAGTCGGCTGGCCACGGCTGTTTTTCGCCGAACGCCGTGATGCTCTGGTCGACCAAAGTGATTTTGGCTTTCGGCAATGGAATGCCGTCAGCATCCACGATTCGCAGCATCACCTTGTGCGTGCTGTCGGCAATCAAAAGACTCCAATTCAGTAGGCCGCTTTCATCGTCTACCTTTCGCATCTTCAGGATCTTCTGATTGAGTTCCCTTTCTTTGATGTCCGCTACTTCCAACGGAAATCCTCCCATTCTGGCGTACCGAGGATCGGGAACGACCGCGTAACCGGGGAAATCCACCATGACTTTCAGGCTGGTGGCAGGCAGGTTCGAAATCACTGCGATTCCCGGCAGACTGGTCACCCGAATGTACGACTTTGCCATATCAAACTCGACGCCACGAGGTGCCGAGTCAGCGTTTAGCAGTGCGTCGATCGAACGACCACCAGCACCCAGGAATGTCGATCCTGCGCGAGTCACATGGTTCGGCATCACCATAATGGTTGCCAGATCGATTGGATCTCCGTGTTCATCGACAACCTTGAACTTGCAGATTCCTGTTTCAACCATATTGACGATCACGTTCGCCGCGTCAGACTCCAGACGGAACGGTGTTGATGCGACCATTCCTCCGTTATTCATTTGTGCGAACGTTGTTCCGTGCTTCCGGTCATAGTCACCCGTCGTCTCGAGTTTGGATCGGGAAACCCAACCGTCGCACACTGCAATCAGTTCCACATGGGACTCACGTGGCAACCCTGCGAACTTGAATGTTCCATCCTCTGTGATCGGTACAACGTCCTGCCAGATACTGCTCTGATGATCCGAGCCGCTCAGGATAGTCGCGATAAGACGACCGCCGGGTTTGACTGGCCGTTCGACATTTTCTGATAGCGACCCCGACAACTCGACGCCGGGGTGCAGTACGACATCTTCATTCGCGATGTGATCTTCTGCTTTAAGCAATGACGCATCGATCACATCGCTAAACATTATCTGTGCGGCAAGACCTTCGTTCGGTGCATAGACAACGCGAAAGTATTTCCCGGTATCTGCTGCCTTCGGATTGAACGGCGTTGATCGCAACAGGCCAGTCTCAAGTGTCCACTTGGGATTCGGATATCCGCTGGATACTGCATACAAGTCTGAGGCGATTTGCTCGTTCGTTGCGGAATCAATTGCCTTGACGGCTACAGTTAGGCCCTTTGACAATGTCACGGGCTGTCCGTCATCTCCACGGAATGGATTCTGGACCTGAAGTGCAAAATCAGGGTGCTCCACTCGGAATGAAATGTAGGTGAAATTCCCAGATTCGGCCGGAATCATGGCCGTTAGTTTTTTCGGGACGAGCACTGTAGCAATCCCTTTGGCGTTCGTGACAAATTCATTCGGCCATGCGTCGATCCAACCCCAACCTGTGCCATTGGTTGTGCCAAAGCCCATGAGGATAATCTTCGCGTGTTCAACAGGATTTCCGGACTCATCGACCACCTTCACCACACGTTCGAGTGGCCCGGTGGCGCGGTGCTGGCCATTCGCGACAAAGAGTTCGCCGATTCCTTTGGCTATTGCTCCCAGCAACGATCGCTCAGGTGGTCTCGGCTTTTGAACTCCATGTTCAGCACCCGCCGGAACAATCACAGGAACCTTGCCATCTTCCGGCGGTTCAGCAGCAAGCTGCATCGCTGAGACAGCACTCACCGCCAGCGCCGAAGCAACCAGCATCGCGACCGCTGCGATGCGACCCAGCGGCTTGTGACTGCGGACGATGTCTTTGTCGAACAGTGATCTCATGCGGCCTTCGAGGTTGCCGTGACGAGCCATTGCAACTGCGCAGGTGAGACCTTGCTGAGTTTGATAGTTCTTTGCCACAGAGACGAGCGCTTCGGCATATTCCGTGGCTCGTTCGCCGCAATGCACGACGAGATCATCACAGGCGAGTTCCCGTTCTTTTCGAAGCTGTTGCAGACCGAACCAGGCCAGCGGATGAAACCAATACATCGCACAAGCCAGACGTCCTAGCCATTGAAAGGCGACGTCCCGGCGTTTCACATGAGCCAACTCGTGCAGCAGCACGATGCGTTTGAGCGGCTCGGGCCATTCTCGCGCCTGACGCGGCAGGACGACGATCGGTCGCAACGCGCCGAGCGTCATGGGGACGACCGGTTCCGGATGCTCGCGCAGCGGTACGGATCGCGTCAGACCAAGCCGTCGCTTCGTTTCATCGACAATGACGTTCCAATTGCGATCATCCAGCATGCGCGACGCTGCACGAAACCGGAAAACTCGCCATGTTCCGACTGCAATGTTTGCAAGGCACAACACTACGCCGCACAGCCAGACCAGCGAGCCGACAACGAACGCGTCGGTCCACGAAACGGCGGAATCTGACGTGACGGACATTTCGCTGATGCTGCTCGCGGGTGCGTCGGAGAGAGCAGGCTCAGTCTCGTTCAGGAAACGCTCCAATTCCTCAGGCTGCGAGTTCGAACTGCCACTTGTTGGAACTTCAAACGATTCGCCTGGCACCGGAACAAACGCCGTCGGAGGCATCGCGACTCGTGACTCAGACGGGTGATGCGGAGTTATGAGCGAAGCAACTTGCTGCGGGATCGTGACTGACCAGGCGACAGGAATCACAGACGGCAGCAGTGGCATGACAATCAAGCTCAGCATCGTGAGTGCCCAAAGTCGGTGTCGAGTTGCGGCAGAACTTTTCCTCAACGCAAACCCGACGAATGTAGCCACGATCAGCAGCAGCGTGGCCTTGATCGTCGCGTCCAGCAACAACTTCCAAACGGTGTCCCAAATGACCAGCTTCAACAACCCATCAAATGCGAACATCACTTCCCCTCCGAACGAGCGTGTTGAATCAATGCGTCAATACGATCCAGCTCTGCCTGATCAATCTGTTTTCCGTGGACATCCAGAATCGCCGCGACGGCATCGGACGGCGATCCCGCAAAAAACACGTCGAGCAATTTCTTCAACGCCGAGCGACTGGCCGATGCATGAGACTGCGTGGCTCGATAAACGTAGCGCTTGCCGTCCTGTCGATGTTTCAGCAGGCCCTTGGATTCCAGATGCCGAATCATGGTCCGCACTGCCGAATAACTCGGCGGATCACTGAGCTTCTCCCGCACGTCGCTGACACTTGCTTCACTCAGCAGATGGATGACATCCATAATCTGCCGCTCCCGCCTTGCCAGCCCATCTGACGGCTGTTTCTTCGCCATTTGCCTGTCTCCTGCTTAATATGGCAACACATTGCCATGTGTCAATGTATTGCCACATAGACGGGACTGTCAAGTCGAAAGAGGGAAAACGGATGATGACGGTTTCACAGGTGTGATTTAGTCCCGGCAGGAAACGCCTGTCAGAATTTTGCCCTGTGAAAAGATACGGTTGCACACGCGATCAGAATGCGATTCAGGCCGGGAAGGCCGATACAGCCTCTGCCGGTGGCGTAAGCCACCGGAGCCATCCCATACCATGCACAAAGGCCCGAAGGGCCGACAGAGATTCAGCGAACAGTCATTGCTATGTCGGCCCTTCGGGCCTTTCACCTTCCTCTTGATCAGGTCCGGGGCCTCACGGCCCCGGCAGAGGCTATGTCGGCCCATTCGGGCCTGAATCGCAACCTAAGAAACGGTTTCGCCCTGTGCTTTTAGCTGTCAAAATTCTGACGGGCGTTTCCCGGCAGGGACGATAGCCCATTGCTGGTGACGACACGGGTTGTTGATTCAATTATAACCCGCTGCGTCAGCGAGGGATGCTTGGCAGACACCGCAGGTAATTTCATCCCTCACTGACGTATCGGGTTGTGAAAATCCATTCAATCGACAGGCCACCAAGTTTCGCGGCGTTGCATCATGTTTTATCGTCGCGTTTGCTGCTATTCTGCGGCTTGGTTTGATGGCGATGGCGTCTGATGACGATTCAGGAATTCGCTGGTCAATAAACGTTTTCGTGTGTGTGACAGCAATCAGCGTGAGGTGCAGAGCGTGTGGACTCGTCAGATTCCGTTTCGGGTGGATATTGCCGGCGTGATCGAGATCATGGGATCATCGCTGTATAGTCGAGTGGATACGCCGATTCGGGAATTGATCCAAAACGCCCATGACGCCATCATGCGGCGGCGTAGTCGAGATCTGTCGTTTCGCGGACGCATCGATATTCATCAAAATGCGGCTGACGGCACTTTGACGTTCAGCGATGACGGCATTGGTCTTAACGCAGACGACGCGGAGCAGTTTCTCGGGACGCTGGGAATCGGCATCACGGGGTTGCTCAAAGGTCGCGGCACTGATGATCAGCGTGACGCGATCAATGGCGATGGTGAACATCTGATCGGTCAGTTCGGGATTGGGCTATTCAGTGCATTCATGCTGTCGGACAGGCTGGTTGTGGAAAGTCGGCGCGAAGATTGGACGGAAGGAATTCGCTGGGAAGCTGGGCCAGGGACGAGCATCACGTTGTCGTCTTCGGAGCGTACGGAAGTTGGGACGTCGGTTCGTCTGTACCTGAAGCCGCAGTTTCGAGTTATGTCGGAATCGGCGGAACCGCTTGAGGCCGCGATTCGGGAATATGCAGATTTCCTGACTGTGCCAATTCATCTCAACGGCAGTGCGGCGCGGGTGAATGTGATCAATGTTGCGTGGTTCGATCCGACGCCGGATCCGGAAGCACTGGAACTGGAACTCGCGAACTACTTCAACGAATCGCCGCTGGATGTGATTCCGATTCGAGTTGAAAAGCCGGCATCGATCGCTGGAGCTTTGTACATTTCGCCTCAACGCACGCCGGGATTTGCGGATGAATCGACGGTCGCTGTCACCGTGCGGCGCATGGTGATCTCACGCCGCGTGCGTGATCTGTTGCCTCCGTGGGCCACGTTTTTGCGTGGCGTTTTAGAACTGGAAGACTGTCTGCCAACGGCCAGTCGCGAAGATCTTGTGCGCGATGATCGATTTCAGATCGTGCGTGCAACGCTGAATGAATTCCTGTTCACGCATCTGGAAAAGATGGCGGATGAAGAACCGTCCCGGCTGGAAGCCATCGTCAATTGGCATCGCTACTTGCTGGCCGGAGCGGCACTCGCTGAGCCTCGGCTGCGCGAAGTTCTCGCAAAAGTCTATCGCTTTCGCACGTCGCGCGGCGCGCTGTTGTTTGATGAACTGCTGCAGAAGAGTCTGGCAGACGCATTGCATGAAACGGACGCTGAGTATGTGATTTGGTACAACGCCGATCGTCGTCAGGAACGATACCTTGATGATGTGTTTTCGGCGAATCCAACGCCGTGCGTACACGTGTTTCGCAGCTTCGAAGAGAACCTGTTGGCCTCGATGATTGCTGACCAGTCTGGCCGCGAAATTGATCTCCGCCCGGCAACGCCTTCGTCGGACCATTTTGCCGATTCCGTGATGGGAATGAATGAACTGGAAGATGTGCCTGCTGCATGGGCCGACTTCTTCCGTTCCACTCAGGCGCGAGTGCTGATGGCGACGTTTGATAAAAATTTGCCCGTGGTGGCATTCTTGAATGAACGCTATGAGCTGGCTCAGACGTTCGAAGAGCTTCGCCGCGATGGTGATATTCCAAAGGGCTTTCAGCGTTTGATTGACGCGCATTTTCGTCAGGCACCGACTGGGCAGAATGAAGTGATTCTGAATCGTGAACATCGGCTGGTACAGCGAGCGTTTAAGCAGGGTGTGAGCAGTCCGCTGGCAAGCGTTCTGCGTTTGCTGGTGTCGAATGCGTTAACGTCGGCCGGGGCAGGGCGAGGGAAAGAAGCGGCGAACGTGCAGACGGAAGATCTGGATTGGATCGCGGATGCACTGTGGGGCAATGAATAGTAATCTATGAGTTGAAAAGGCTTGACGATGGCATCCAGTGACGATTCACAAATCGATCAGCAACTTCAGGATCTGCAGGAACGTGCGGGGGAGTTGATTCAGAAGTGTCAGTTTTCCAGTTCATCGCGATTGTACGGCGAACTCCGGCGACGAGGGCGCGTTGAGCATCGCGCTCATGCGTATGTGCTGGGCACGTTCTTTCAGATGGATCAGGCTCAATATCTGTTTGAATTCCAGACCATGCGCGAACGTGCGGTGGAATTGATTGCGCTGCTGGAAAACGAAGAGAAGGTGCGACAGATTCAGTCTGATTTTTCGCGCGAACAATACGACTATCTTGTGTATTCAATGAGTTCCTGTGCGTACGAGAATCTTGCAGAGGCGACGGGGCAGCTTGAAGGATATAACTCCGACGGCATGCACGCCTGCATCACCGACGGCATTCAGATCTGCCGCCGCACGGGCAAAATTGGTTGCATCAGTTGTTTCCGCGAATATGCGTGCGACGTGTATCTCGCGGCGGACGATGCCGACATTGCCAGTCATCAATGTCGCCTGGTGATGGAGCAGGAAGGTGCCTGGTCTGATCGTGGCGACCGTCGTTGGCTGGCGGCCACCAAGCTGGCATGGCTGGATGCGCTGCATGGCAATTTCGACAAAGCATTGGCTTCAATGGATCAGGCATTGGAGTTTACTCAAAGCGAAGCAGTCTCGTTGAAGTTTGAATCGCGGATTCGCACGCTGTTGGCGAGAGATACGATCCGGTTAGCGGCAGGTCTGCCGGGCATCATCGATTCTGATCCTGCGTTTACTCAAATGCCATCTGCGGAAGAATGTCCAGTCTTTGAACATACTCTCGATTTGAATGCGGCGCTGCTTTCGGTGCAGCGTGAAAACTGGGATGAAGCCGAGCAGTTGCTGAGTCACTGGGATCAGCGACTGCAAAAATGCAACGGGACTCATCTGTGGTTTGAGACACGATTGCGACTGATTGCAGTGAAGCGGATGGCCAAACAGCAGAAGCAGGCAGATGCTTTAGCTCGACAACTTGAACAGCGTGCTCGTGCAGCCAATGATTATTTGACGCTGCGACGTCTGGATCTGTTGTTGAGTTCTGATTCTCCGTCCGCTTTGGCGATCGCTTCGAAATCACGGCGTCGGGAATCGTCTGCAACAAAAGCGACGGGTATCGAATCCTCGCCAACAGTCGTGGATGATGACAATGAAATGTCGCCTGGTGAACCAGGTCAGGCAGCGATAACTCCGCTCTCGAAGCTGATTGAATCATTCCGATCTCGAATGAACGATCTCATGCAGGATCCAAGTCAGGAGAAGTTCGAAAGTATTCGTGCAGATATTCTGGCAGTGGGTGCGGATCAGGCGACGCATCAGGAAGATGCTTGTGCTCTGATTCACCTGATGGGCTATCTTGTCGGCGGGGGAGAAGACGGCGAAGACGTCTGGAAGTGGGCCAACGCCCTTACTGCACCTCATCGCAGCAATGCCGTTGCGCTGTCGGTGCTGGGTGTTCTGGGAGATGCATTGCGTACAAGTCCAAACGAAGCCCTTGCGGAAAAAATTACAGCGGAACGGACCGAGCAGTTGTTTCGCAAGTCTTTGGAACTCGATGCGACGAAACCTCGTAATTTCCTGCGCGCTGGTGATCACTTTGCGGCTCAGGATGACAATGGTGAGGCCGAACGGTGCTTCGCCCGCGCGTTTCGCCTGGACCGCATTGATGGCAACATCGTGCGACGGCTGGCGGATTTGTATACCAACACCGAACGTCCTCGCGATGCCTTGAATGTGTTGGATCTGAGTCTTCGCGAGGGCAGCAGTGATGCTCAGGTTGCTTTTGATGCGGCAATGCTCGCGTTCCGTTTGAAGCAGTATGATGCAACGCTGACGTATCTGGAGAAATTTGAACAGTTGGCTGGTCCGAATGTCTGGACGAATTACTATCGCGGCGTCTGTCACTACGAACAGGGTGATTTTCAACTGTGTCTGGATTGCATCGAGTTGGAAGAACTTCAGGCGGAATCAACGGGCTGGCATCTGGAAATCATGCGAGCCGTGGCAAAGTCGCGTCTTGGCGATGTTGCGGGGGCCCAACCGCAACTGACCACGGTGATGGATACGCCTTTGTCTGAAGTGGACTTTCTGTCTTCCACTGGGATTGCAGAACTTCTGCAGCGACTCAGCGTGGTCGCAGATGAAGTCCTGAAAGATGAAGTGCTGGTGGCAAGATTGGAAACACGTCTGCTGAGATCAGGCTTAATGCCGGATGCATGGTTTCAATTTCAACGTGAATCGACAGATCAAAAGCCAGTTGAAAACGTAAGGCTCTATCGATGTCTTGTGCATCAACCGCTGGACGACACGTGGCAGCAAGACCCTGACAGACTCAGTGATCAGGCCGACTGGACGACCTACATCACCGAATGGGGCGTGTTGGCGGAATCAGAAGACGATGCCCGTGAAACAGCTCTTCGCTTTCAGGAGAAATGCTATCACTTGCCTGCGATGGTGCCGGAGATTCTGGAGAGCGAAGAATCCTACACCGACATCCCCGGGGCCGTCTGGCAGGCAGGTCGATTTGAGCTGACAGATGATGATTCGGATGAAGATGAAGATGAAGACGAAGACTCGGATGAAGATGAAGATGATTTGGATGAATAATGTCATCGGCACATTTCGACAGAGTTTGAATTGGACGTAGACCTGAGGGCTGATCTGTAGAAGCAACTCAACCTATTTCAGACCAAGTTCATTAGGCCCTCAAAAATTCAATATGTATCGAGCATACATGAACTGTCTGAGTGGCCCAATGTCGTGGCGAGCTGTAGCGAAGTTTGACATCCACCCAATTCTACCTTCATGATACAGAATCGTATTGACGAGTCGATTAGTTTTGCTAACCTCTGGATCAAGACTTGGCTACCGGGCGTCTCTGCCGTTGCAATTGCGAAGGCAAAATACGTGTCCCATTTTTTAACTAAGGAGCTTGAAGATGAAGGGTTACACTGTAGTTCTAGCTTTCTTGTTGATCATGCCAACGCAAGTACTCGCGGACGATGAGTTCTGGGGCACTACGAGTCCGGCGGAAGATGAGGAGGTGCCGAATAGCTCCGTGATTGCAGTGACAGGATGGGGGACCATAAATTCAACTTTCGTGATTAAGATCTACGTGAACGGGGTTCTGACACAAAACCATGCCGGTCAAGTCAGCCCAGAGCATAACATCGTGGAGAACGTGGATTCCCCTTCGGCAACGAACATCTGGACTAATACTTCGGGCAATACTTCGGGAAGTTACAAGCTACTTGTGAACAATGCGGTTGTTTCGGAGCGTGACCTTGTGTTCACAAATGGCGTTGGTGAAGCATGACACAATTTCCGGCTCTTCATTGGGGTTCGACAACGCGGTTCCCAAATGCAGCTCGTAAGTTTGCATGGATATTGATGTGTTCGTTTGGTGTGATATTTGGGCTTTCGGGATGCGATTCGCCGTCACCCGCGCCAATCGACAAAGAATTTTCTTCACTGCGATTGGTTGCCGGGGACAAAGACACGCTAGTTAAAAAGGGGTTTTTGCAATTTGAGCGTGGCTCGGTAATTCCGTTCGAAGGCCAGGTTGGCGTAAGTATTGAATGCCACGCCTTGATGATAAAACTTGTGTCTCTGGGTGCCAAGACTCCTCTGAGCGTTACTTCGAGTAAGGCAGAGCTGTTCAATGATGGTGGCAACCGGCGGAAGTATTCTGGAGTTCTTTCCGCGCCAGAAACGTCTGGACCGCATACAGTACAGGTCATTCACCCTCGAATTGGATTGGTGGACGAACTAGTAATTTATGTTGGCGATCGATAGGACTTAACAGATGAGTACGTCAACGAAGAACCTTCGAAACGCATTTACTCTGATTGAGTTGCTCACGACCTTGGGAATCATCAGCGTCTTGCTGGCGATATTGCTTCCCGCTGTGCAGTTGGCGCGAGAAGCGGCTCGAAAGACGGCATGCTCTTCCAATTTGCGTCAACTCGGTCTTGCATTTCATCAATATCATGATGTTTACGCAAAAATCCCGCCGGGCAACAGTAATGGGTTTTCTTTGTTCGTGATTCTGTTGCCATTTATCGAACAGCGTGCATTGTATGAAGAGGTTGTGTTTGAAAGTGTGGACAACGTCCAAAATCGGCAGATCGCTGATAGGCAATTGTCCCTGCTCCTCTGTCCTTCAGATGGGATAAAATCAAAAGAACACGGAGTTACAAACTATCTTGGTAACTATGGAACCGGACTTCAGAATCATGGTCAGAGTAAAGGAGTATTTCAGCATCTGTCGTTCTCCACTGATATCGGCGGAGGTCCGCTCTCCTTTCGCGACTTGACGGATGGAATGAGCAATACTGGGGCACTTTCGGAAACCTTGATTGCCTCAGGATCGCCAAAGTTGGGGCGGAGTATATGGAGTGTCGTACCTGGGTATTCCTCTCCGGACGACGCTCCTAGATTTCTCAAGGTGTGCAATTTATTGCCTGACAGCACATCAATCAGTGACGACTGGAGTTTAGGTGCAGACTGGATGCGTGGAGATCACGGTGCGACGCTCTACAATCACTTTCAGACTCCGAACCATCCTTCGTGTACCAACAACGGCGGAGTATTCGGGGGAGCTTGGACGGCAGCAAGCCTGCATCGAACTGGCGTTGAGTTGTGCCTTGCAGACGCAAGCGTCCGATTTGTCAGCGATTCCGTCGATGCCGCATTGTGGGCAGCTCTGGGAACCCGAGCAAACGGAGATGTCGTGGGTGACTACTAGATTTTGTTCTTTGCCCGTTTAAAGGACACAAAAACAGGGTCTTGAGTTAGAAGCCCACGATTCACAGAAAATACTTTGTGTGAATTATGAATCTGGCAATTGTTCGAACGACCGAAGTGGGTCCGATTTGCATGCCGATATCGAGGCTTGTCGCTGATCACCAGTATTGCGGGTTGCTTCACTCCGGCAGCTACCCAAACCGAAAACTATTCTGCGTAGAACAACTCACCATCTGTAAACGCAACGGAAGACTAATACGGCTTGGCCGAAGGTGCTGCGTCAGGCGATGGAACCTGAACCGCTGTGGCGGACTCAGGCGGTTCAGCAGGGAGCATTTCTTTCGCGGGTGGCGTTGTTGTCGTGTTCGTCTCAGGAACGGCCGGTTCTTCCGACTTTGGTGCGGGTTCAATGAGTTCCCGTTGACGCAAGCTGTCACCAAGTTTCAGCTTCCAAACGCCGGCAGCGTCTTTCATGGTGACGAAGCGAGGGAAAATGGAAATGATCTCCGCACTGATTTCAGAAACTGTGACCCTGTCGCCTTCTTTCAATGGAGTGGTTGTGTTTGTTGCCAGGTTTCGAAGGTCCGCATGCAGCACGCCATCGTTTCCGACGATCCCTGTCATCAATGTCAATGCTGCAAAGTCGTCCTGAACATCCAAAGAGATTTTTGCAGAAGCCGTTTGAGGATCGTCGCCACTGTCCGTGACCTTAACTTCGACATCATATTTGCCGGGGGCGAAAGTCTTGGGTGGAGTCCACTTGAGTTGTCCGGTCTTTGAATCGACGACCAGTCCCTCTGGAGCACCACCGCCCAGAGAAAACGCCAGCGTGTCTCCGCTGTCTTCATCGGAGGCTGTGGCAGTAGTCGTAAATTCATTGCCAAGAACAACGATCGCAGACTCTTTCAACGTGATCTTAGGTGCAGCGTTTGACGTCTTGATTGTGATCTTCAGCCTGGAGTCAATTTTGACGTCTGGATCATTCGCCTGAGTCATCAGCACGGTGGCTGTATAATCGCCAGATTTTAGATCTGCGGTCGGCAACCACTTGAACTCGCCAGTCTGAGCGTCGATGACCATGCCATCAGCAGCATCAGCCAGACTGAAGCTCGCGTTACCCAGCTCGGGGTCCAGGCCGTCAGCTTTGGCGGTGAACTTCACTTCTTCACCAGGCTTGATTGTCTTGCTGGAGACACCGGTGATTCGCGGCGTAAATTTCTTAGGTGGAGACGGGATTACAAAAAATGACGACTTAACGAACGCAGCATACTGTTCCAATGACTTCTCTTTGCGATCCCATGCCACAGGAAACAATTCGATGACTGAATTTGCATCGTGGGCTGCGGTTGTAGTTTCCTCTGCACCCCGCGTCACCTGCCAACCGGCATCGGTCACAGCATCGACGCGCATTAGCTCACGATCGATCCGGATCAGAAATGGTTCAAACGGATCTTCTGCCGTCGGGAACAGTTCATTTGGTTCTGCCGTGATGATTGAGTCGGCAATTTTCGTAGCATTGGTAAGCGGTGTGCGCGCAAGCAATTCACGTCGGTCGTCGGCGCCGGCAGCACTGATGCCTTCTGCTGTCAGTGTTACTGACAGGCGTGGATTTCCTTTAGGACTGGGACTATTGATACTCAACGATGAGATACGATGCAGCATGTTGGCCTGATCAAACAGGTAGAGAAATTTTTCCAGTCCCTGCAAATCGGTTTCCGCGTTACGAACTTCGACGGAAACAAGACTGTATTCTTTTTGAGTTGATTTTAAACCGGGCACAACACTGATACGGCTGAAGCCACATTCTTCAGCCAATGACTGAACCCATTCACGATACAGACGTTGGGAGTTATCAACATCAGCGGGCAGACTCGTGGCCTTCCAATCCTCAAGGTTGCGTTTGGCAACGTCGAGCTGAATTTCTTCAGCAGCGAGAGTCTCTGCAGATTTTTCTGCTGCCATGACATCTGATTGCAGCGTGCGAATTGGTCCGCGAAGCCAGCTATCGAGTTTTGTACGCACCAAAAAGAACAGGACGACGAAAGCCAATCCGCCAACCAGTGCTTTTTTTCGTGTCTGTTCGTCCATCACAATTTCCCGTTTTTGTTACTTCGCTGCAATTTCGATGGTCTGAGTTTTGATCGCCGAATCGTAGGACAGGCTTCCAGCCTGTCTTCGACTGACAGGCTGGAAGCCTATCCTACGTCTGTCTGAGTGATTACGACGACGGCTCATCCTGCACTATGGGCAATGAGAGTTCCAGGATCACTTTGATTGTGTATTCCGGAGCACCACTGGCAGGAGTTGGCACAGGTGTGTATGGCTTGACGCCGTAGCCGGCTTCAGCCAGAAATCGTCCAACCTCTTCGAGGTCGGAAGACGATTTTGCATAGCCTTCCAGTTTTATGATTCCAGTGCCGCCTTTCTGCACTGTTGTAAACTGAATGTTATCGACAAAGAAGCGGTCAGTTTTGGGCAGCACCGACTGTAATCTAATGACTTCGTCCAGCCACTCGATGTCGCGATCAATCCAGTCCCGGATGGCATTTGCCTGAACAAGCTCCTGTTCCCCACTGGCGAGTTTTTGCTTAATCTGATTATTAGAGCCTACGAGCAGCGTCTTCTTTTCCATCAGCTCGTTGATCTGCCCCTGCCGCCAGAAATGAATTCCAGCAAACAGCAACAAGGCGGCCAGTGCCCCGCCCAGAACTGCCACGCGCCGATAGTCTTTTTTCTCCGGGGGCTGACGGGGGTTGATCAAATCGACAGCCGCAACTTTCGATTTGGTGTCGCCTTGAATCGCTCCGGCCAATGCCACGACATCGGTGGCTGTGATACCTTCCGTCAGTTTTCCGTGAACCATCGACGTGGCAGGATCGATGCGTTCAATTATGGCGGAGTCAAATCTTGACGCCATCTGTTCAGAGACGGCGTTGGTTTCATCTGTAGATCCGATGAGCAGGATGCGGCGAATTTTGTGATCGCCCAAAGATTCCGCTGCCGACATCCGAGCGCGAGTCAGTTCAGATCGCAACGTTCGTTCGATCGCATCTGCCGATGACCATGAACTGCCACTGTGTGAATAAAGCACTGCTGTGCCACGCAGGAATGTGACTTCAATGAAGTCGCGACGCATCAGCACCACAACATCAACCAATGATGTGTCGGTGCTTTCTGTCAGGATTCCAGCAGTAGCGGCCGCCTGAGCCAGGCAGAACGCGCTGACTCGAAGTTCTTTAAGTTCAAGCCCGGCGTCGCCTAATGTTCGGCGAACTTGCGTTACTTGTTCATTCGGAGCCGTGATCAACAGTACGTCGCGAGTCGTGCTGCCCGGAATTACCGGCAGCGGAGCAAAGTCCATGCGGACAGTTTCAACCGGAACCGTCAAACGCATGGTGGCCTGCATGCGAACCATGTCAGGCAGTTCAGCATCAGAAACCTGTGGCAGTTGCACGCGGTGAATCGTCACAAATTGTCGCGGGAAAACGACTGTGACCGAAGGGTTGCCTTTTCCACCAATACTGCCGGCGAACTGCTTCAGTTGGTCCACGACCATCAGCATATCAGCAGCGTCTGTTGGGCGATCGATAATCCGAGATTCGGTAATCTCTACTCGATTGCCGTCCGTTCGTCCTCGCGCCACAACCAGACGGTCGCGGTCCCATTCGATATAGATGTCGGACATGATTTGGCTTTTCGCATTCCACTAAAGACGAGATCTGTACCAGCACAATTCAACCCCGAGAACGGCATGGTGGTGTCGCAGAGGATGAGAAACAAGCGCCGGTTGCTCAGGATGCGGTTTCCGGGGCAGGATTTTCCGTATTTTCCGAAGTTGCGGGCACAGATCAGATGAACATCGTTCATCGGACGGATTCTTCTGGTTCCAAGGCTCCAGCCTTGGAACGCCGTGTATTGGAGGCTCCTGCCTCCAGAGACCACCCAGTGGAGGCAGGAGCCTCGGAACTAGAAGATTCAGGGGATCGACGTCCCTGGCTCGCCTGAGTCTACGCCATTCGTCAGGATTGGGGCACCCCGCTGATCGATTTCAAACCAGTCTGTCCCGGCTTTTAAGTCCATTCGGTACGATCGCTTGTGAATTTCAACTTCCTTCAGCAGCTTGTAAATGTGGATTTCAAGCACCGACAGATCAGGCAGTGGTGCCTTCTCCAATGCGAGTTCTCCGATGCGTTTTCGCATGAATATCAACTGTTGCTCAGACTCTTCAGTTTTGGACAGCGGGTCGATTTCCGTTTTGACAAGGATGCGAAGAATAGTCGGCGTATTCTTGCTGGGCTTCTTTTTCCCTCCATCAACGCGGGGGGCGGAGCCCGGGAATTCGCTGACGATCGCATCCTGCAATGGCCTGAATGGGCCTAAATGCAATTTCGAATATGCGTACAGCAAACTTGTGAGTGTTATTCCCATCACAAACATGCCGACGACCAGCCAGCGACCGGAAACAGTGCGTTCGGTGGGAACGATGGGTTGTGGATCAGACATGAAATCCTGCATTTAACATAGGGATCGACGCTGGCGAACAGTTGTTTCACAGATCAGGGATGAACTTCCAATCGCACTCGATTTCCCATAGTAGACCTCACTCTCCGACTGAGGCTGGCCGCGATTGCGGCCTTTTGGCATTCGTCACTCGGAGAGTGACGGCTACTTTAATCGCAAATCAAGTGACATTGAATTCTACGCTGCCTCACAGTTTAGCTCTTCATTTCCATTGCCTGGACTCCCAATTTCCCGCGAACGATGCTTCCTGGGACTTCAAAGTGGGTTTCTCGTTGACGTTCCTGCCACTTGTCTTCTAAAGTGTTGCACATGAACCACAGCATTTGCAGCATTCAGAACATTTTGATCGGCGGTATTATTATCGCTCGATCGCCGCAACATGCCTGAGGAACACCCAAATCGATTCCAGCCCTCAGGACACCCCTGAGGGTTTTTTTATTGCCTAAAGGCCGCAGAATATGGCTCGCATCCAGCTTTACGACACGACACTCCGCGACGGTTCACAAGGTGAAGGCGTCAATTTTTCGCTGCAGGACAAATTGATGATCGCCCAGAAACTGGACGATCTCGGCTTCGACTACATCGAAGGCGGCTATCCACTGTCCAATCCCAAAGACGAAGAATTCTTCCAGCGCGCCGCTGAGATGACATGGAAGCACGCGAAGATCACGGCCTTCGGTATGACGCGTCGCAAAGGCGTCGCCGCAAAAGACGATATCGGAATGCAGTCGCTGGTCAACAGCAAAGCGCCGGTGATCACAATCGTCGGCAAGACCTGGGATCTGCATGTGACGGAGGTGCTTCGCGTTTCGCTCGAAGAGAATCTGGCGATGATCAGCGATTCGATCGCGTTCGCCAAGTCCGAAGGTCGCGAAGTGATCTACGACGCCGAACACTGCTTCGATGGCTGGCGCGCGAATCCTGAGTACGCAGTACTGACATGGAAAGCAGCTGCGGACGCTGGGGCCGATATGATCTGCATGTGCGACACCAACGGTGGAAACCTGCCTGAACAGATTGTCGAAGCCGTGAAGGCTCTTCAGAACGCTGTGCAATGTCGCGTCGGCATTCATTGTCACAATGATTGTGAATTGGCCGTCGCGAATTCACTGGCTGCTGTCAAAGCCGGAGCTGTGCAGGTTCAAGGCACCATCAACGGCATTGGCGAACGCTGCGGTAACGTGGATCTGGTTTCCGTCGCGGCAAATCTGTCGCTTAAGCTTGGATACGATGTCCTGGCCTCGGGGAAAATTCAGCGACTGACAGAGTTGTCACGCTACGTCTACGAAATCGCCAATATGAATTTTCGCTCCGGCCAGGCCTTTGTTGGCACGAGCGCGTTTGCACACAAAGGCGGTATGCACGTTCATGCAGTGAATCGCATTGCTCGCAGTTACGAACATATCCAACCTGATGCCGTCGGGAATGAACGCCGCATTCTGGTGAGTGAACTTTCGGGGCGATCGAATATCGTTGCCAAGACCACGAAGTTCAATATCAGCGAGAACAACGAACTCATGCAAAAGATTCTGAACGCTGTGCAGGATCTGGAGAACGACGGCTATCAGTATGAAGCCGCCGAAGCGTCGTTTGATCTGCTTGTCATGAAACAGGCGGGAACTTATGTGCCGGCGTTTCATCTTGACCATTACCGAGTGAACGTGGAAAACCAGTCACGCGAGCCGATGACGGAGGCAGTGATCAAGCTTACAACCGGTTCCGTGTGCCAGCACGTCGTCGGTGAAGGCGACGGCCCGGTGAATGCTCTCGACAGTGCGTTGCGAAAGGCTTTGACGGCAGCTTATCCCCGTCTGTCAGAGATGACGCTTGTGGACTACAAAGTTCGCGTTATCAACAGCACTGAAGGCACGGCAGCTCGAGTCCGTGTGGTTATCGAGAGCCGCGACAAAGACGGAATGTGGAGCACCGTCGGTGTCAGCGAAAACATCATCGAAGCGAGCTGGATTGCTTTAGTTGATGCGATTGAGTTCAAGATCCACAAGGATCGCGGAGCGATCGGAGCAGAGAAAACCTGCTAGTTGTGGCAAACCAGGATTTCACAATTCCTATAAATCCCATTACTCCCATTTAATTCAATGGGAGTTACGGGAAGCATGGGATTTATGGTCATCACAACGCAATCCTATTCTTCTTCCGTCGCCCACAGGTGAGCCGTCAATGCGTTTGGTGCTGCGACGATTTCACCTGCAGCAAAGTACGTTGCGATTTCGCGAGCCGCTGCTTCGGGACCGTCGCTGCCATGAATCAGATTCATCTGACGGCTGGCTCCGAGATCACCGCGGATTGTTCCCGGTGCGGATTCGCGGGCGTTTGTTTTTCCCATCAGCGTTCGCATCACAGTGATCGCTTCCGGACCTTCGACAACCATCGCCACAACAGGGCCGGATGTGATAAACGCTTCCAGGTCTTTATAAAACCCTTTTTCAACGTGTTCGGCGTAGTGCTTCTTGCTCAACTCCGGCGTCACCTGCAGCATCTTCATGCCGATGAGGCTCAAGCCCTTGTCTTCGATCCGCGAAACAATGCGTCCGATCAGTCGTCGCTGCACACCGTCTGGTTTGACAAGAATCAATGTTCGTTCGAGAGCCATTGTGAGGAAGTACCTTGGAAGGAAAAGTGTGAATCAAAAAGTAGCTGAAGTCCTGAGACTTCAGAAGCTCTGAACTTTCATGAGTTCGGCTAAACCAGCGAGTTCCGCTACACCAGAGTTCCCTGCATCATTTGCAGGAACTCAGTAAACAAATAGTGACTGTCATGAGGACCAGCCGCCGCTTCGGGATGGTATTGAACTCCGAACGCCTGAAATTTCTTGTGCTGAATGCCTTCGACCGTCTGGTCATTCAGATTGATATGAGTGACTTCAACGTCGTTCGGCAGAGTTGCTGCATCGACCGCAAAGCCGTGATTCTGTGATGTAATTTCCACTTTTCCGGTTCGCTTATCCAGCACCGGTTGGTTTGCACCACGATGCCCGAAACGCAGCTTGTACGTCTTGCCACCGAAGGCCAGGCCGAGCAACTGCAGTCCCAGGCAGATCCCGAAGATTGGCTTCTTCCCCAACAGACCCCGAATTGCTTCAATCGCGTAGGTCAGCGGTTCCGGATCTCCCGGACCATTTGACAAAAACACGCCATCGGGATTGAGTGCCAGAATCTCGGCAGTTGTAGCTGTCCCTGGAACAATGGTCACTCGACAACCGACATCACGAAGATAACGCGAGATATTCCATTTCATGCCATAGTCGATTGCGACGACATGTGGACCATCCGTGCGGTCAGCTCCTGAAACGAAATCCGCCGGACGGCCAAGAGTGCTCAACGACATGTCCCAGCCGCAGTTTTCCGTCGGCATAACTTCCTGAACCAGATCGCGGCCGACCAGTCCCGGTGCGTTCTGCACTTTTTCCAGCAACGAAGCATCATCCAGATCGACGGTCGAAAGTATGCCCTTCATGGCACCTTGAGTTCTGATCTGACGGACCAATGCACGAGTATCAATGCCCTGCAGGCCGATGATGTTGTTTCGCTTGAGATACGAATCCAGGGACTCGGTGGAGCGATAGTTGCTCGGGAATTCGCACAATTCCTTGACGATAAAGCCCTTCAGGAACAGGCCTCTGCTTTCGACGTCTTCGGTGTTGACTCCGTAGTTTCCGATAAGCGGATAGGTCATCGTGACGATCTGGCCCGTATAGGACGGATCGGTGAGGATTTCCTGATAACCAGTCATGCTGGTATTGAAAACAACTTCGCCGTTGACTTCACCTTCGGCTCCAAAAGCCTGACCAGTAAAGACTTTACCGTTTGCCAGCGCCAGCTTAGCCGGGCGACTTGCCATGTCTCAATTCTCCCAGGGTCCGCGCGTAAAATCACCGCAGTTGAAAACACTATTGAACGCGGAATCTACCAATCATCGCGGGGCGGGAAAAGTAATTGCCGAGAGCAGTGGGCAGTTTCGCGAAAATCAGATGATGCCAAGGATCGCAACTCCTCGTTCCGGGGCTCCAGCCCTGGAACGCACTGCATTGGAGGCTCCAGCCTCCTGAGGCTGGAGCCAGGGAGCAAGGACATCATTCCCAAACGTGTGGCGTATTGCGTCGTTTTTTTTGCTGCGTGAGACTATTCTGCACGCATGGCATTCGCATCACTCAATGGAAAACGGATTGTGGTCACTGGGTCCTCGACGGGCATCGGCCGAGCGATTGTGCTGGAATGCGCCAAGGCTGGGGCGGATGTGGTGGTGAATTGTCGGCGGTTGAAGGATCGGGCGGAGCTTGTTGCTGCGGAAGCTCGGGACATGGGCCGGCTGGCGGATGTGATCTGCGCGGACGTCGCGGACGAACAGGATCGTCGAAAACTGGTCAGGGCCGCGTTTGATTCCGGCCGCGTGGACGCCATTGTCAACAATGCCGGAGCGGACTTGCTGACGACCGAACTTCGGAACGCCGAGTTCGCTCAAAAATTGAACGCACTGATCCAGACCGACATGATGGGCACGATTGAATTGTCTCGTGCATTCGGCAAACGCTTTCAGGAACAAGGTCGCGGGTCGATTCTGAATATCGGCTGGGACCAGTCGGACCGTGGCATGGAAGGTGACAGCGGCGAACTCTTCGCGACCGCCAAGAATGCCATCATGGGTTTTAGTCGCTCGCTCGCCGTGAGTCTGGCTCCGGCCGTGCGAGTTAACTGCATCGCTCCCGGCTGGATTCGTACAGCATGGGGCGAAAATGCCAGCGATTACTGGCAGCAACGAGTCATGACGGAGACGCCTCTCAAACGCTGGGGCGAACCACAGGACATTGCAAATATGGCGAGATTTTTACTCAGCGACGAAGCGAGCTACATAACAGGGCAGGTGATCAACGTGAATGGCGGAGCCGTGAGGTGACTTCTGAGCGTCGCGGAGCCTTCTTGATCGTAAACACCACACATAAATCGTCGATTTAAACGAACGCTCTACCGGGTGCGAATAAACGCAACATAACCCAACAAGCTTGGATTCAAAATGGAATGTACTCGCGAATGTCCAGACGAACATGTGGCCAATCTGGGGCACCAGTTTCTCGACACCGCAATCCTTCTGCGAGCTAACCTTCCAGGACTTGTCGCTCCCTCTGCACTTCGCGTCAACGCCGCGTTCGCCATCGAATTGTTCCTCAAATCGTTCCTCTCCCGCTGGAAACGTCATCCAATCGAAGTTGAACCTGATCTGAATGACGAACCCATCGAATCTTCATTTGATCCCGGTGATGGATTTTCGATCACTTCTGAAACCAACGTATGGGGACACAACCTGGGGTGCGCGACAAATAGCAATCTTCCCAAAACAATTTTAGGTGAGTTCTATTCCGGAAGGGGGGCGCATCGTTTGACCCGACTCGGAGAGGAGGCTTTCTCACGGCTGCACTTTGTGCAGCCGTCCTCCTCTCCGAGTCGGGTCAAA